>Ga0256831_1001153_pt1 | contig 13929 bp, 13 predicted proteins | sample 132544metaG_FD_189087 | JGI IMG/M metagenome (GOLD analysis project Ga0256831, IMG submission 189087) | Hydrothermal vent microbial communities from Lau Basin, Pacific Ocean - 132-544 | ecosystem: Environmental > Aquatic > Marine > Hydrothermal vents | place: Pacific Ocean: Lau Basin | collected...
CATATAATGAAAATACAGATATTCAACCTTGTATATTAAATACAAAAGGTTTAAATATTACAGTAATTCCCCGGCATAATTTACCCTGTCTGGCAGAAATTTATGCTGCATCCTTATATTTTCAGATAACGACTCCACTACCATTTAATAATAGCTGCGATTTTTAATGAACCTGAAAGATTTTTTAGACTATTATTTTAAGCAGGACAATATTGAAGCGCGAAGAGTCTTTATGACTTTTCAATCCTATATTGTTGCTCTGGCTGTTTTTCCTTTTACTCTATGGCGGTTTTATCAGGGCGATTATGCTCATGGTGTTGCAGATATCCTCATTATTCTAGTGCTGCTTTTTTTTGGGCAGATAGCCAAAAGCTGTTCAAAAATTTCATACTTTGCCTGGCTGTTCAGCAGTTTTTACATCATCATTACTCTCTATATTTTAAATATTACCGGTAAGGATATCTTATTCTGGGCTTTTCCTGCCGCTATTTCCATGCATTTTCTGTTGCGAAGTAATCAGGCGTTAATAATGAACTTTGTCTTGTTAGCGGGGATATTTCTAAGCCCGTTAAACATTTCCAACTATGCTTTTATTTCCTTTGTATTCACTTACCTTATAACTATTATTTTAACGGCTCAGTTTTCTTCCCGCTTGAAATCCGATAACCGGAGCCTGCAGAACCTGACTGAGCTTGATGATTTAACTCAGGTGGGAAATCGTCGGGCTCTGGATAAAAAAATAGCACAAATCGTCCTCAGCTATGCACCTGAAAAACCACAATGCCTGATGATTCTGGATATTGACCATTTTAAATCTTTAAACGATCAATTCGGTCATCAAGCGGGAGATCTGGCATTAAAACGGCTGGCAACAATGATTCAGAGAGTTTGCTGCTTAAGTATTCCCATTTACCGTTATGGTGGTGAGGAATTTGTTATTCTCATTCAAGCCTCTTTACAAAAAGCGGGGTTTATTGCCGAAGATTTAAAAGAAACGGTCTCTACCAGTCGTTTAATTCGAGAGCAGTTTCTAACCATTTCTATTGGTATTGCTGAACTTTCTCCAACCGACCAGGCCTCTGAGTGGATAAAAAAAGCCGATCAGGCACTTTATGAAGCCAAAAATAATGGCCGTAATCAGGTCATTTCTTATCAGCCCCCTGCATTTCCTGATTAAAAGGCAACTGGCTTTCCGGCAATTTAAAAAATCATTGCTGTCAATAGCCTGCCCCCGAACAGATGCCTGTACGCCATCTCATAGATATCACTTGATCAAAGCCATTATTTTATCCAGCGCCCCGGCATTCTGCCTGATTAACTGCCTGGCTCGCTGCCCCATCTCCTCAGCCATCTGAGGATTGTGCAATAACTCCCGCAGCACGGCTTCCAGTTCAAATTTATCCTGTACCTGGCTGGCCGCCTGATATTGTAAAAAAAGCTCATTAATGGCATAGAAATTAAAAATATGCGGACCGTAAACAATGGCTAACCCCAGGGCTGCAGGTTCCAGAATATTATGACCGCCTACAGGCACCATTGTCCCCCCCATAAAGACCAGATCAGCACAGGAAAAATAACACATCATTTCTCCCATAGTATCCCCTACAAGAATATCTACATCATCTGAAACAGATGTTTTCAGTGTTGAACGTTTAGCAATAGTTAATGCTTTATCGGTTTGCTTAAGCATCTGAAATACACTTTCAAAGCGTTCCGGATGACGGGGTACTATGATCATCACTAATTCGGGAAAGCTGACTTTAAGCGTCTGATAAATACTCAACATCAGTTCATCTTCATCCTGATGAGTACTGGCTGCTATTAATACTTTTTTATTCTGCCAGTTAAACTGCTGTCTTAAATTTTGTCCCTGTTCAATATCCTGATCTGCCACTTCAAGGTCAAATTTTATACTGCCGGTAATATGCAGCGTATCCTCTCTGGCACCCAGTTCTTTTAAACGACCGGCATCCAGAACATCCTGTGCGGCAATACCGGTAAACTGCTGTAATGCCTGCTCTGTCAGACGTTTAAAACGAGCATAGCCCCTGGCAGAACGAGCAGACATTCGGGCATTTAATAACCAGATCGGCAATTGTTTCTGCGCACAGATATTAAGTAGATTAGGCCATATTTCCGTTTCCATTATTAAGGCCTTTGACGGTTTAATCCGCTTAAAAAAGCGCTTTATAGAACCGGGTAAATCATAAGGTAAATAACAGTGAAAAACCCTGCCTGGTTGAATATCGTCTGCAAGGGTTTTAATAATTTGTGCCGAGCCGGTAGTGGTAGTGCAGGTAATGACCAGAGGTGTACTGGGATACTGCGCCATTAAACGGTAAATTAAGGGGGTAGCTGCAATAAATTCACCTACGGACACAGTGTGGATCCATATAGGTGCCTGTGCAAGTGTAAAGTCCGGGGTCTTAAAAATACCCAGCCGTTCAGACAAACGTAAGGGCTGACGGACATTTTTATACGCTCTGCTTTTGCGATGTTTAATGATTAATCGAATAAACAGCAGCGGGGTCAGCAGATAGTATAAGGCGGTGTATAAAAAAAGCGGCATAACTTAATCCGTCAGTTGCGCCACAAGCTGAGCATTTTCTTTTAGGTGCTCAGGGTTAATCGTACCGGCAATCAGACAACTAACCGCTGGATGGGAAAAGACATAACGAATCGCTTCATCAATGCCGGCACCACCCACCTGACTGTCAGCATGGCCGCTTTGCAGCCCCTTTTTAATAACCACCCCTTTATTGAGTTCCAGCGCCCTGTCCAGCACCGGATCATCGGTGTGATCAGAGGTATTTCTGGTGGCCATCACCAGATCAGCATGCTCAACTGTCCATAAACCACCATCCGTGGTTTTAGTAGACAGACCTACTGCCCGGATAAGCCCCTCCTGCTTTAACTTCATCAGCGTTTCTAGCGCATCTTCCTGCTCAATTAATCGTTGATCATTACCATCTGAATGCACCAGCACCACATCCAGATAATCAGTCTTCAGTTTTCTTAAACTGTTCTCAATAGTCGTTCGTGTGGCCGCAGCAGAAAAGTCAAAATGAGACTGTCCATTTTCAAAGGCTTCACCGACTTTAGAAACAATCACCCATTGCTGACGATTGCTTAATAACTGTCCCAGACGTTCTTCACTATTGCCATAAGCAGGGGCGGTATCAAGCAGATTGATCCCCAGATCCCGACTCAGTGAAAGTAACTCTCGCACTGCCTGATCATCGGGTATTTTAAATTTCCAGGGATATTTTACCTGCTGATCCCGACCAAATTTAACCGTGCCAAGGCCTAAAGGGCTGATCGGTATGCCTGTTTGTCCCAGTTCTCTTAATTTCATCAATTCATTTTAACCAGTGCTGTACTTTTTCCCAGGGTAATTGTGCGGTATCGACCTGAACCGATTTATTTTTCATTTCTACCTGCCAGGCAGTATCCCGGGCGTTTAGTGCCACTCCCAGCTGTTGTACTTGTGCCAGTACTTTATCCGCCATAATCGGAGCCATTGCCAGTTTAACCGGCCAGGCAGTAATAATATTATTGTGTCTGAAGACTTCGGGTTCTGCTGGTCGACTGCCGTCAGGTATTTCAGGTTCTGCCCGGTCAATGGCCAGTACCGACCATTCACAGGATGAGAAATCCATCCAGGGCATCAGTTTCTGCAGTTCTGCTTTGGCAGCCTGTATTTGCTCTACATCGGTTCTGCCCACCCCCTGCTCGGCAATTTCTCCGCCCAGATACCAGACCATTTGATTATTATCCAGAGGATGGGAGGTAATCGTCATCTTTGGTAACGCACTAGCCCCCAGACAATGAGCATAAATTTCAGGCAATACCGATTTACTGGCTTTTAACATGGGCATAAATAACGGCCGCAACTGCTGTTGAGGCTGCTCCTGTCCCAGTATTTCCAGTAATCGTTTATTACCCGCACCGGCGGTTAAAATTAAAGTAGCCGCACATAGTTTTATATTATCCGCTGTGGATTCCAGCCGGTATCCGCCACTATCAGGCTGAATATCACTGACCTGCATCTGAATAATGCGCTCAGCATACTGCACTCTAATAGCTTCCAGTACACTTTTAATATCCAGTACCGGCTCATCTAGCTGGTACACTTCACCCTGAAATCCGGGATGATTAAAGGGAAGCATATATTCGGATGGTTTAAGATGCCCCATACGACTGCTCATCACCTTACTGGCAAAAAAGCCGGTTAGACGAGAGGCAATGTTTTTATTAGACCAGAGATATTGATGCTCAGATAATTTATATGCACCACTGAGATCCACTTCCCCATTACCTTCCAGACAGGCCTTCCAGCGCTGTGGCATGGCCTGAATGGATTGAGCCGAATGAGTCAGTTTACCGGTCAGAGCGTATTTGGTGCCGCCGTGAATAATTCCCTGAGAAGCGCCGGTCTGCACACAGCCCAGACTGTCGGCCTCCAGCAAAACGGCCTGATAACCTTCTTTTATTAAACGTGCAAGCGTCCACAGGCCTGCTATTCCGCCGCCGATAATGGCGATATCAACAGACTGATGACTCATCTAAAAACTTTGCCTGTTAACATTATACTCACTAAAACCTGAACACAGTAAGAGTATCCGGGCATATATACACAACACTTATTCAGCATCTTTATTTTCTACCGAATCATCTGCCGCACGGATAGAACGTATCAGTCCGGTTGTGGAGCAATTGTCCACATATTCCATAACCAGTACTTCCCCGCCCTGTTCACGCACACAGTCACCGCCAGGAATATCATCGGGATTATTATCACCGCCTTTAACCAGTACTGAGGGGGAAACATCACAAATCAGGCGAGTTGGGGTATCCTCATAAAAAGGCACCACCCAGTCCACACAACTCAGTCCGGCGAGTACCTGCATACGCCGGTTCATGGTATTCACCGGACGCTCCGGCCCTTTAATACGTTTTACTGAATCATCATCATTAACTGCGACCACCAGACGATCACCCAGACTTTTTGCCTGTTCCAGATAGGTCACATGCCCCGCATGTAGAATATCAAAACAGCCATTGGTCATAATGACTTTTTCACCATGATTTTTAGCATCTCTGACCAGCTCAATTAATCGTTCCTCTGCAACAATACCCTGTTCCACATCACTTAACTGACGCATGGCTGTACGCAGCTCATGGACAGTCACAGTAGCCGTCCCAACTTTACCCACCACTACACTGGCAGCCAGATTGGCCAGTTTTGTGGCATCCACCAGAGAAAGACCGGAAGCAACGGAGGCCGCCAGAGTAGCAATAACCGTATCACCCGCACCGGTCACATCAAAAACTTCCCGCGCCCGGGTAGGCAAATGTACCGCCGCCTTATCTGCCTGCACCAGCGTCATGCCTTTTTCACTGCGGGTAATCAACAGGGCATCCAGCTCCAGTTGCCGACGTAGTTGTTCTGCTTTTTCCACCAGTTGTTCATCATTTTCACAACGACCGGCAATGGCTTCAAACTCGGACAGATTGGGAGTTAATAAAGTGGCTCCTCGATAAATGGAAAAATCCGTACCCTTGGGATCAATTATAATCTGTTTATCCTGAGCTCTGGCCAGAGCAATCAGTTCCGGTAACTCACGTAAAGTGCCTTTCTGATAATCCGAAAATAGCACTACATCATAAGCCGCTAACTGCTGACGATAAGCCTGTAACAAAGACTGACAGCTGTCCGGGTGAAAACCATCTTCAAAATCCAGTCTGATTAACTGCTGATGACGACTTAAAATACGCAACTTGGTTATGGTAGTACAGTTTTCCAGCGCCACAAACTGACAGTCCACACCCTGATGAGTCAGCCGTTGTTTAAGTATTCTAGCCGGCTCATCCTGTCCCGTTAAACCTACCAACGCCGGATTACCGTTTAAAGCCGCTATATTAAGAGCCACATTACCGGCACCACCAGCACGTTCTTCAGACTCTTCAATTTTAACCACCGGTACCGGGGCTTCTGGAGAAATACGGGAAGTGGGCCCATGCCAGTATCGATCCAGCATTAAATCCCCCACTACGAGGATTTTGGCCTGAGAAAAATCAGGGATTATTATTTGCATCTAGACAGTCTTTTTAATAATTTTTTTACGATATTAAATCATTCGCTCTATGGTATCATATCAGCAAAACTTAAGCGTACTATTGTACAATCAACGATCCAGTTTACAAAAACAATAATAATTATGAGTACCCAAGATTTTTCCTGGCAGAACTATCTCGCACCCAAATACTGGCCTTCCTGGCTGGGTCTGGGAAGCATGAGAATTCTGGCTCTGCTACCTTACCGTCTACAGCTTTTTGCAGGCCGCCGCCTGGGTGACCTATTTGCAAAATTATCTCCCTGGCGACGTAAAATTGTACAGACCAATATTCAGCTCTGTTTTCCTGAACTTTCTGCTACTGAACAGCAGCAATTAGTCCGTGATCACTTTCACTCTCTGGGGATCAGTATCGCGGAAACCGCACTGGCCTGGTGGGGTAAAGATAAAAGACTCAGAAAAATGCTGACCATTGAAGGTTATGAGCACGTAGAAAAGGCTCTAAATGAAAAAACTGGAGCTATTTTGCTTGGTGCCCATTTTACCACCACTGAACTAGCCGGTCGTATTTTTACCATAGACCATAAACTGGCCGTCAGTTACCAGAAATTAAGAAATCCAATTTTTGATCACATGACTTTCAAAGCCCGAAATAAGTGTATGGATCGGGTTTTTGGCCGTGATGAAATACGGACGACATTCCGCTATGTCAAACAAAATCACTTAATGTGGATTGCCGTTGATCAGGACGCCGGTATTGAGAATAGTGTCTTCGTCCCGTTTTTTGGTATCCAGACGGCCAGTCAGACTGTTGCTTCACGTATGGCCAAAGTGACCAAGGCGCCCGTTATACCTTATATTTCCCGCAGACTGGATAATGCTCAGGGTTACCTTGTCAAATTTTTAGCCCCCCTGGACAATTTTCCCGGCGCTACACTCGAAGAAGATACCCTGCGAACTAATCAGGTCATAGAACAGTTTATCCAGGAAGCACCCGAACAATACCTGTGGGTACACCGTCGTTTTAAAACCCGTCCTGAAGGTGAACCCAAACTTTATAGCAAAAAGCCCAGAAGGGCTAAAAGAAATAAGAAATAAGAAATAAGAAATAAATTTTATCTCATTTATCCTAAAATATAGATTTTAAGCATAACTATTATTACAACGATCATTAATGAATAAAAGCACCCTGTTAATCAACAGTCTGAGAGTACTTTCCTGGTTGCCGTTACCGGTTATTCATGGACTGGGCATTATTACGGGTTCGTTAATGACCTGGCTGCCAAATAAACCTCGCCGTATTGCTGCAAAAAATCTGCAATTATGTTTTCCTGATCTGCCTGCCAGACAACGCCAGAAATTATTACATCAAAGCATGATTGAAAGCAGTAAAACACTGCTGGAAATGGGTGCCATGTGGTTCTGGCCGGTTGAGCGTTTATGGAAACTGGATAAAGGTGTTACTGGACGTGACCATATCGAAAAAATTCTGTCCCAGGGTAGAGGCGTTATTGCTTTAACACCTCATCTGGGTCAGTGGGAATTTCTGGGTATGCTGGCACAAAGTATTGCTCCCATGACCAGTTTATATCGTCCTCCCCGAATGGAAGATTTTGACCGTTTTTTAAAAACGGCCCGTAAGCGTCTGGGAAATACTCTGGCACCCACCTCTGCATCCGGTGTAAAAATGATATTCAGCTGTTTAAAAAAAGGTGAAATGGCCGGTATCCTGCCGGATCAGGATCCGGGCAACAGCGGTATCTTCGCCCCTTTTTTCGGCACTGAAGCCAATACTATGACGCTGATAAACAAGCTGGCAGGCCGCAGTAATGCCGGGATTGTGATTGCCTATGCAGAACGTCTGCCATGGGGACAAGGCTTTATTACTCATATCCATGCCGTAAACAGTGAGGACATACTTAATAAAGACCCGGTAATTTCGGCTACTGCACTGAACCGAGCCATTGAAAAATGTGTCCTTGAGTTACCGGCTCAATATCAATGGATTTATAAACGTTTTAAAAAGCGTCCAGAGAATGAAGCCAAACTTTATTAAAACTGAAATAACGGTACAATAGCAGCCTGAACCCACAATAAAATAATTTCATGAAATATCACCTTTTTCAAAATAAAGAAACCGAACAGCTATTTGCCAACAATAAGCTGGCTACTTTTTCTGAACTCTGGGAACTGGAATCCGAATGGTTTGAAGAACCAAATCAGCGGCGTAATGGCTGGAGTGGTGTTATTAAATACTCATTAACAGATGATAAGGGTGAGGCAATACCGGTTTTTATTAAACGTCAGGAAAATCATAACCATAAAACACTATTGCATCCTATTAAAGGTGTACCCACTTTTCGCCGCGAATATTTTAATATTTTACGCTTACAACAAAAGTCCGTGCCGACTATTGAACCACTTTATTATGGCGAACGACTTGTTAAGGGTAATGCCCAGAGTATCTTAATTACCCGTTCACTGGAAGGCTATATCAGTTTTGAAGAATTATTTGAACTGCAGAAATTACCCCCTGCGGATACCATCCAAAAAATTATGCAGACTGCCGGCCAGACCGTGCGCTTAATGCATAATGCCAACTATCGTCACGGGGCATTATTTCCTAAACATTTCTTTACCCGTTACTCAGATAATGAAGTAGATGTACGTTTAATTGATCTGGAAAAATTAAAATGGCTGCCTTTTAAAAACCGTCTGAGTTTTAATGATTTATCCCGGGTGATTCGCAGAAGACCTGCAGGCAGCAGAGATGAATTTAATATTTTAATTGATGCTTACCTCAGCTACGGTGAGGATTTAAGCAACAGCAGCTTAGCCCGAAAATTAAAGGCTTTAAGTCAGCGGATTAATCATTAAACTGCTGGCTATGTAACTGTTTATAGTAACCACCTTTAGCCATCAGTTCATCATGGCTGCCCTGCTCAACAATCTCACCATGATCCATTACTACAATTTTATCCACACTTTCTATCGTAGACAGGCGGTGCGCAATAACAATAGTAGTACGATCTTTCGTGACATTTTCCAGTGCATCCTGAATCTTTCGTTCTGACTCGGTATCCAGCGCGGAAGTGGCTTCATCAAGAATCAGAATAGGGGCATCTTTTAATAAAGCCCTGGCAATGGCCAGTCTTTGCCTCTGACCACCGGATAATAAGGTACCATCTTCTCCAACCTGGGTATCCAGTCCCTGCTCCTGTTCATTTATAAACTCCATGGCATGAGCTAAAGTAGCAGCCTGTACCACCTGTTCCCGACTGGAGTGACTTAAAGAACCATAAGCAATATTTTTTTCTATTGAATCGTTAAACAGGGTAACCTGTTGTGTTACCAGTGCAATCTGTTCACGTAAACAGCTTAACTTATAGTCATTTAAAGGTTTTTCATCTAATAATATTTCACCATTGTGCAGTTCATAAAAACGCAGTACCAGATTGGCCAAAGTGGATTTCCCACTGCCCGAATGTCCGACAAAAGCCACACTCTGGCCTGGCTCAATAGTCAGGTTAATATTTTTTAATACTTGTTTTTCAGTATCCGGATACTGGAAAGTCAGATTTTTAAACTGCAGCTTACCTTTAACACGCTCCACCTTCATTGTACCACTATCCTGTTCTTCTGCTTCATCCAGAATGTCAAAGATACTTTCTGCTGCTGCCACTCCTCTTTGAATAATGGCATTGACTTCACTTAGCTGGCGGATAGGTTTGGGTAATAAACCGGCGGCTGTGAGATAGGTAATAAAGGCATCAGGTTTCATTTCTCCGGTAAAAGACAGTGCCACAAAAACCAGAGAGGCCAGTGCAAATGCCACAATCATCTGTAATACCGGGGTATTAATAGCTGAAGTCATAATTAACTTCATATTTTGGGCAAAATTATTTTTGTTAACTTTATGAAAACGTGCCTTCTCAAAATCCTGTCCAGCAAAGCTTTTTACTTCTTTATAACCATTAATAGCTTCAGAAGAGACATGAGTTAAATCACCCATGGATACCTGAATCTTTTTACTCAGCTTTTTAAAGCGTTTGCTGGCAAAACTGACAATATAAGCAATGAGAGGCGCAACGGCTACAAAAGCCAGGGATAACTCCCAGTTTAAATAAAACAGATAACTTAATAAGGCAATAACGGCAATACCTTCACGAACCAGTACTTTTATCGCATCAGTTGCAGCTCGGGTTACCATAGTGATATTAAAAGTAATTAAGGAAATCAGATGTCCGGAGGTATTTTTTTCATAAAAACGATTGGGTAGAAAAACCAGTTTATCGAATACCGCATTGCGTAATTCACGCACAATAGAAAAAGATACCCGGGCAAGGAAATAATTGCCCACAAAACTGCCGATGCCCCGCATCAGATAGATACCCAGTAAGGCCAGAGGAATTAAATAAACCGCTTGCGGATCACGGGTATAAACGGCATCTGCCAGCCAGCCTGTCATAGTAGCCAGCAGGGGTTGAGAACTGGAATACAGGACATAACCAATTATACTCAGGACAAATAATTGCCAGTATGGCTTCATATAAGTCAATAAGCGGATATAAACCTGTAATCCCGATTGTTCCTGTTTAGTCACAATTTACCTGATGGTCGTTCCTGAAAATGGGCTTATAATAACACAGTATTACAACAGGTTAAGACTTAAAGCGAAATCTGGGCAGGCTGATATTATAATATATCGCCAGCAGGCGAGAGATAAAGATACTCAGTCCGGAAATAATGGCTGAAAAGGTGATATCCTGATCAAAATAAATCAGTCCGATAAATAGCAGGGAACCCAGCCAGGATACGGTGGCATAAAGCGGACTTAAAAACACCACGGGGGTTTCATTACATAACACATCACGAAAAATACCCCCCATTGTTCCGGTCATTACGCCCATAAAACTGGCAATAAGTGGAGGCACGCCTACCATAAGTGACACCAATGTCCCAGCCACCCCAAAGGTAGCCAGACCCGCCCGCAGCATCTGCCACTAAAAAATATCGGGGAGAGGCTGCCATTAATCTGGCAGCCACAAAGATAGCCGCAGCGCTGCCCAGTGAAGCGATAAAAAACTTTGATCATGGACCCAGAACACATCCCGATCAAGCAGCATATCGCGCAATGAACCGCCGCCTAAACCGGTAGCGACGGCAATAATAATAACACCATATAAATCAAACTGTTTAAAACCGGCTTTAAGAACACCCGAAGCGGAGGAAACAATAACGGCGAGTAATGTTATCCAGTATAAGTTTTCTAATAATGATGGGGTGGGATCGAGTGTCATAATATCAATTCTGCCAGTTCAACCAGGGATATTATAGAAAAACACATGGTTTATTTCGACATAAATCTGATATTAACTTTATAATGGCAGTCGAGATATCAATTCTTCAAATTGACTATATACTTTACTGTCCACAGACCAGTTTTTCATAAACCGTTTTAAATCTCTGCTAAACGCTCGTTTAAAAGAAGCTGATTGCTTGTGAAAAGTCATGGCATCCAGGTCTATTAAAGTCAGTCCCTGCCCGGTCATTAATATATTATTGGCTTTTAGATCACCATGTGACATTCTGGAAAAAATCATTGCACAAAATAATTGCTCAAAATCTTCAACACAGGCATTGGATAGTGTTTCCAGCTGAGCAAGTTCTGACAGAGCATCCGCAGCCGGTTCATATTCACTGACATAAAAAGCTCTGCTTCGAAACCAGCCGAAACGCTGTTCAACGACGGCAATAGGCTTAGGCGTTTTTATACCTAACACACCAAGCTGATGTGCATTCTGCCAGGTTTTCCAGGCTCGTGAAGGCCGCCAGAAACGGCTTAAGAGATGACGAAAACTTTTAATATTATACCGCTTAATGACCACTTTCCGCTCAGCACATTCAGTCAGTGCAACCGTTGCAGTATTACCATCTTTTAAACGTCTGGAGTGTTCAACCCGTTCATTCAGTCTGGCATATAAACTTAGCCACAGGCTGCTGGAATAATCCCTGTGAAAGGCTTTCATAAGTGTCCAGGTTTTTACATAGCGAAACTCTGTACAGTTTCTGGATGCTTTTTTTAAAAACTTTCGAATCCGCCAGTACCGCCATTGCTGCATGGAGCGATGTATCCGTTCTTTACTGATCGTGATATCAAGTTCTAAATGCTGCTGATATAGCTCAACAAACTCATTCGTAAACTGATCGTATATAATCGGCATCTGGGATAATATATCGGCCAGATTTTTATGTATCTGGGTGGATAATTGTGCGTGAGCAGTATTTAAATCAGAGACATCACCACAGTCAATGGTATAAATTTTATTGTGCTGCCGGTCTATCAGAAAATTATTCAGATGCAGATCTATCTGCTGAACATGAGCATTATGCATCTTTGCTATAAGCTCTAATACTTGTTTTAGATAAAGCCCGGATTGTATATCGGGTTTTAAAGCAACGCCATCCTGCAGAGAAAAAGCTGTATCAATATATGCATATAAAACATACCAGCCCTTATGACTGGAATCATCCCCCTCGAGCCTGCCATAAGATAATACTTCTGGTGTTAGAAGCATTGATTTTAATAAGCGTTCATGGCCCTGCAATTCATCAAGATAATCTCGTTGAGCTTTATCTGGCTGAAAGAAAATTTTTACTACAGCAGGCTCGTTCTGATAGTCTGTTTTACAGACGATACGCCTTTGGGGAAGCAGTCTTAATATATCGGTACAATTAAACGAGGTTTTTTCCTGTTTATCTTCCGCTGTAGCAGCTATCTGAAATGGTACAGGTATTGTCCTCCCCATTTGAAAAAGTAATGAGGGTTTAAGTGCTATTGACTGACGTCCGTCGGTTTTATTCGCGCTCATGAAAAAACTTTAAAATATTCCGGATCTGTTTTTTATGTTGCTTATCAAGCTTTTCACATTGTGCATAGTCTTTGTAAAATGCCAGCCTCTGTGTTCTGCTTAATTCGTATTTAGCCCGTTTATCCAGACAGGCCAGATCCTTGATAATACGATACACTAAAAAAGGTTTATACCATTTCATACCCGCAGGACAATCTATCAGATAAATCTGCGGCGATTCTGAATGAGTATCCACCATTATATTACGCCACTTGAGGTCATTATGAGCAAAGTGATGAGCATGCAGTTTCTGAGTGATCTCTGCCAGCTGATGACTGACCTGAGACAACCACTTTTTCTGCTTTAACAGTTCAGGCATTTTGTTGGCAATATGTGCCAGATCAAAACAGTTTTCCAGCTCTTCTGTAATCAAAATACCCCGCTGAACCACAATCCCTTTTCGTTCTTCGCCATAGGCAACCACGCGGGCAGTTGGCACACCAATTTTTTTAAACCAGAGTAAATTTTTCCACTCCATTTTAACTTTACTAAAACTGATAAAGCGGGGTAATAGCCGTTTGAAACGGGCGTATTTTTTTAGATAATAGTGTTTATTATCCAGATGGATCTTAAACACCTTACCTTCGATATATTCTCCCTCAAAATTATAGACCTCATTAAAATCCTTCAACAGGTCAGCCGTTTTTGTACCCTGATATTCAGGCACAATATGCCACTGTAGTGTTTTTGAGAATAGAAAATTAAACATACACGCTATTAGCCGGCTTTGGGTTTAAACACAGCCAGATGTAGAGTGTGCAGAACAGGTGTCTGCGCAAAATCTCTGACCAGTTCATAACCGGCCTGATCAAAATAAGTTTTTATCTCACTTAAGGGGGTTGTTTCCTGGCTGGATTTTCTACCCCCGAGCATTACCCGTAAACTGCGCTTCCAGGAGGTCACTGATACCGGTGATAAATAAGAAACTAAAACATACTGAT
>Ga0256831_1001154_pt1:0-12500 | contig 13924 bp, 6 predicted proteins | sample 132544metaG_FD_189087 | JGI IMG/M metagenome (GOLD analysis project Ga0256831, IMG submission 189087) | Hydrothermal vent microbial communities from Lau Basin, Pacific Ocean - 132-544 | ecosystem: Environmental > Aquatic > Marine > Hydrothermal vents | place: Pacific Ocean: Lau Basin...
ATACCTTGCAAATAAAAAAACTAACAAAAAGAGTTTATCAACTGATTATCAACAATCTAGTATATTTTTCAGGTTTGACTAATTAAATTAGCTGCTTCAATTATAATGCGAAACTAGAGTGAAGTTTACTTGCTTTAGATACAACAAAATACTTGAACCATTGAAATATTGATTTTGAATGTTTTTATGATATTTTTGCACTAATTCGAATGTTACCAAACATAAGAAGAAAATGAGGAATAGCATCATTATATCAATAATAGGAGTTTTATTAATATATATTTCCTGTAATAAGGAATCACTTAATGAAATACCTACTAACCCAAAACTGTTATTCAAATCTGGTTTTGAAGACGGCGTGTATCTCGAAGAACCCAATGATGATACGCCGATAGGAAGATACCAACTGATTAAAGGAACCGATTCGGAAACCGGATTCAGTTGGCCGATAAATATGCTTGGTGCAAACACTGGCGGTCTGCATTTCATCGATGACGATAATTTTCAAGCTATAGAAAATGAAATACAATCAGTAATCGGACATAATGGTGATTCGACTAAAGCTCTTTATAATATAGAACACTATGAAGTAGATATAACACAATGTCCGTATGAAATTCTTGATATAACAGAAGGAACAAAGGATTTGTATATTAAGTATTGGATAAAGTTGGATAGTGCAAGTTTATTTCAATCAGATATGTATCGTACATTTTTTGAATGGAAAACCAAAGACTATGAAGAAAATAATGGATTTAGACTTATTTCATATATTTATACGGATGATGATGGTATACCTTATTGGCATTGGCAAGGCGATAAAGACCCTGAACATTCTATTTGGGAAATAGATAATAGAACTGTGCCTATTCCAATAAATAAATGGTTTTTAACTGAATTTTATTGGCATTGGAGTGAAGGTAACGATGGAAGAGCATTATGGAAAGTAAATGGACAAATAATAGGTGACCATTACGGGCCAACTACTCGAAATTCTAAACCGATTGATTTCATTATGTTGACACAAATATATGGTGATGCTAATCCAAAATATCAATGGATAGACGATATTGAAATATGGAATGGAATACCAGAATAACAGAATTACGTTTGGTAACAATGTATATATGGTATTGGTTTAGTGGTATTTAGATTAAAACATTACGAATGTAAATAAACGGCGTAGCATATTGAAAATTAGGTATTCCAAAATGCCCAACGCCAAATATACTCAACGTTATGAGAAAATATAGTTTGATAAAGAGTTTAATAGTTTTTGCTTTTTTAAGTTGGTTTGTTACCCCGGCATTTGCCGACGAGTGGCCAACCTATCAGCAAAATGCAACCAGAAGTTGTGTAACTGCTGAGAATTTGCGGTTGCCACTTAATCTTCAATGGCAGTTTAATTCGGCAACTGTGCCGAAACCTGCGTGGGCAGAACCGGCAAAAACTGATTTCTGGCACAGGGAGGCAAATCTGAAACCACGTGTAATTTACGATAAAGCGTATCATGTAATCAGTGCCGAAAACAAAGTGTTTTTCGGTTCTTCAGCCGACGATAAAATATATTGTCTCGATGCAAATACCGGTGCCGAAATCTGGTCGTTTTATACCGGCGGCCCTGTTCGGCTTGCACCAACTTATTCCGACGGACTGCTTTATACCGGCTCCGACGATGGTGTAGTGTACTGTTTAAAGGCCAAAACAGGAGAACTGGTTTGGAAAATAAACACTGCCGAAGGAAAGCGTTTTATTCCCGGAAACGAAAGAATGATCTCTATTTCGCCAATACGCACAGGAGTTTTGGTTGATAATGGAACGGCCTATTTTTGCTCGGGTATGTTTCCGAACGAGGGGGTTGAATTGTATGCTGTAAACGCTGCAACCGGAGAAATAGAATGGAAAAAAGACGATATGCAAATATCTCCGCAAGGGTATTTGTTGCTCTCCGATAAAAACATTTACATTCCTACCGGTCGGACAACCCCGTATGTTTTTTCGCGAAAAGATGGTGAATATATTGGGCGTTTCAGTGGTAACGGTGGAACTTACGCACTGTTAATTAACGATGAAGTTGTTTTTGGTGGTGGCGACGAGGGAGAGTTAAACTGTAACATCCCGAACAAAGATGAAGACGACCAGATTGCATCATTTTTGGGCTTGCAGATTATTGTAAGGGGCGATACTTCGTATTTGCGATCGGATAACGAATTGTCGGCAATTAGCCGAAATAAGTACATAAAAGGTTATAAAGCGTGGAGTGAAGTGGAGGAAGAAAAAAGCGATTTCTCGAATGAGCTTTGGGATTTAAGAGAAGACCGGAAATTTGCGGTAACGGAGGATGAGATTGCCAAGATTGATAAAAAAATTGAAGAACTGATAAATAAAATAGACGAGTACGACAATAAACGCGAAGAGATTGAAGCGGGTGGATTAATCTGGAAAGATAAAATTAAAGCTTCGTATTCGATGATTCTTGCCGGAAAGTCGTTGATTGTTGGAGGTAACGGGAAAGTTGAAATTTATAATTCGGAAACAGGAGAAAAGCTTTGGGACACAAAGGTTGATGGTGTGCCCTATTCGCTGGCAGTTGCCAATGGAAATTTGTTTGTTAGTACCGACAAAGGGAAAATCTACAGCTTTGTTGGAGCCGATTTTACAAATCAGCGAATTCAGAGTCAGCAGATTGTTGAAAATCCATATAAAGATGCACCCAACTCCGGTGTGATTTTAAAGGCAGTTAAAAAAATAAAAGATAGCGGGATTGAAAAAGGGTACTGTTTGGTAGTGGGAAGCGAAAATGGCCATTTAATGTATGAACTGGCTAAACAGACCAACCTTAAAATTATTGGAATTGAGGATGATCCTGAAAAAGTTGAAAAGTCGCGCCGGATGTTAAATAGTGCCGGTCTTTATGGCGAACGGGTTTCGGTAATTGCCGGTTCGCTCGATAAACTTCCAATAAGCAAATATTTTGCAAATATAGTTACATCCGAAAAAATGTTGCTGACAGGCGAACTTCCGGCTACGGCCGACGAAATTTACCGCGTAACAAAACCGTTTGGCGGAATGGCAATTATGGGGGCCAAAGCCGGTGACGAACAGAAATTAAAAAGCTGGGCAAATAGTTCGGAAGAGAGCTGGGCAGTTGAAAATAGTTGGGCACTTTTAACCCGTGGCGAAATTGAAGGAGCAGGGGAGTGGACACATCTTTATTCCAATCCCGGAAATACTTCGTGCAGTAACGACCCTGTTCAGAAACCTTTGCAAATTCAGTGGTTTGGCCGTCCCGGGCCACGCGAAATGATAAACAGGCACAGCCGCCCAATGTCTACGTTGTTTAAAAATGGAAGGTTATTTGTGCCCGGTGACAACCGTATTATTTGTGTCGATGCGTATAACGGAACTCCGTTGTGGAAGAAATATGTCCCCGATTCGCGTGTGCTTGGCGCGTTAAAAGATTGCGGTACAATGGCAGTGGCCGACGATTATGTTTATGTGGCTGCCGGACAAACTGCTCTTGGTTTTAATGTTGAAACCGGGAAACAGGAGGTTGTTCTGGAAGCTCCGCAACTTGTTGAAGGACAAGATAGTAAATGGGGATACGTTGCACTGGTCGACGATCAGATTTTTGGCTCGGGGAAAAAGCCGTCGGCATCGTTTACAATTGTTGGGCGTATTAACTGCGATCAGTTCGAAAACGATTACCGGGAAATGGTGATGAGTGACTATCTGTTTTCTCTCGACCGCCATTCGGGTGATAAACTGTGGGAATATAAAGGAGTGGTTTTTAACAATACAATTACAATTGGCGACGGATATATCTATTTTATCGAAAGCCGGAATAATATGGCAGTAATGGATTTTGACGGAAAATTAAGAGTCGATTATTTTTGCGAAGAACCTACTTTTATTGTAAAACTTAATATGAAAACCGGAGAAAAAGAGTGGGAAAAGGAGTTTAAATTTCCGTTTGATCAGATAATGTATCTGGGTTATTCCGACGGAGTTTTATTAACTACCGGTTCTTTTAATAAAGGCAAGTATGCAAATTACCAATTGTTTGCATTCGATGGAAAATCGGGAGAGAATCTTTGGACAGACTCATTCCGTGCAGGGAAAAGTAATTGGGATAATCGCAGCGGTGATTCTTCAATTGGCGGTTCTCACGGCGAACAGTGGCAACATCCGGTAATAATTGACGGTAAAATTGTGTTGCCACCCTACGATTTCGATTTGCATACCGGAAACAGAGGCAATCTGTTTTTGACCCGTGGAGGTGGCGGTTGTGGTGGAATTTCAGGCTCGGCTTCAAATTTATTTGCCCGCGGCTCGAACCCGAGAATTTATGATATTGAAGGCGAACAAAGTGGCGATGCTATTTCGCAAGTAAACCGCCCGGGATGCTGGATTAATATTATTCCCGCCGGAAATGTGGTTTCTATTCCGGAGGCAAGTTCGGGGTGCACCTGCAATTATCCAATCCAGACTTCAATTGTGTTTGTGTCGAAATATTAAATTCCCGGTAAAATTCAATACTTAAAAAAGTGATGGTCATTACAAGAGTTTACCAAGTATTATTGGGAAAATGAGATTAATGGTTCGGTGCATTTGTATAAATGCCTTATAAATAGAGAGTTGTATGGCATAAGGGCAATTGTCGTAATTTGCTAAGAAACAGAACTTTGCGACTTTGCGGCTTTGCGAGAAACAAAAATTCAATAAAATATTTGAAGTTGTTTAAATCTGGTTAAAGAGATTTTATGAATAGAAAAATACTATCGATATTGATTTTTATGGTGGTTGCAAATGTTGCAATGGCTTGTCGTTACACGGTTCGCGAAATAGGATTTGCCGATTTTGGCAAAGATTCGTACCATCTGGTTTTGTTCGACGACAGCAGAATTACAGATGAAAACGCAAAACTTTTTGCAAAAATATCGGGGGCGGCACTGCTCGATGCAAATATAATTGTACACATTATTAATGTTGAAAAAGGCGACACTTCGGCATTATTAAAATATTATAAGAAATACGACAACAATGGTTTGCCGAATGTGATACTTGTTTCGCCCGAAAAACGTGCAAAACCATTTTACTTCAATTTATCGGGTAATTTTTCGGAAACAGTCTGGAGTGTGCTCGAAAAGATACTTACCTCTCGGGCACGTTATCAACTAAAAAAGAATATTATTAAATCGTACGGAGTTGTTTATTTTATTGAAGGTAAAAACGCGAAGGAAAATGTTAAAGCACGCGAAATTGTTGATAAGGCAGTTGCAGAAATTAAACGGATAATGAGTTCGTTGCCAAAGCCGGTAAATATTCCGCCCGTAATAATTACAATAAAAGCAGATGAAATTGAAAGTGAAGATGTACTGCTCTGGAGTTTGGGTTGGAACCCGGCAGATGTTGAAAAGCCTGCCGTTGCGTTAATTTATGGGCGTGGCAGAAGAATGGGGCCACTGTTAAAAGGCGATAAAATTAAAACCGATGTTGTGCGTAATATGCTCCGTTTTATAGGCGAAGATTGTGAGTGCGGGCTCGACAGAAGCTGGATGCTCGGGACGATGATTCCACTGCGCTGGAACTCGAAACTGAAAGCGGGAGTTTTAAAACAGTATGGTTTCGATGCCGAAAATCCGATGGTAATTTCCGAAATGAGCCAGATTTTATCCGTTGCTCCACAGCAGGTTAATAATTCGATAAATACCGATTTGTTATACGGTTATTCCGAAAACGTGCTTGCCATTACCGATTCGATAAAGAGAATTGAACCCGAACCGGGCTACTCCACCAGTGAGTCGGATAGTGTATTAAATACGCTGATTATAACTTTGTTGGGTCTGTTGGTGGTAATCGTTGCCGGAGGTATTATTTTTGTCCGGTTAAAAAACAGAAATTCGTAAATATGATTTCATTGATAATAAAAGAGATTGCAGGTCGCAAAATCAATTTCATTTTTGGTGTGATTGCAGTTGTTGTTGCCGTTGCATTTTTTGTTTCGTTTTATACATCGAGCGAAGCATCGAATCGCGAAACCGTACGACTTACCCGCGATATGGGTTTTAATCTCCGGATAATTCCGAAAGAGACAAATATGGATGAGTTTTGGGCTACCGGATTTTCGAATATTTCGATGCCGGAAGAGTACGTTTTACGCTTCAATAAATTTAAAGATTTTTCGTATGCACATTTAGTGGCAACACTTTATAAAAAGGTAGTGTGGCAAAATATGAATGTAATTCTAACCGGAATTTCTCCCGAAATTGAACCGTCGGGAAAGAAGAAAGCACCGATGATTTTTTCCATTCAACCCAAAACTGTTTATCTGGGATACGAAGTGGCAAAAGCTTTTAATCTTGAACAGGGCGATACAATTAATCTGTTCGGCAACAAATTTACCGTAGCAAAAACGCTGACCGAGAATGGCAGCGACAACGATATCAAGATTTTTGCACCGCTCCACGAAGTGCAGTCGATGTTAAATATGGAGGGGAAGATAAACGAAATAAAAGCACTCGACTGTCTCTGTTTAATTGATTCGCACACCGATGCCATTCAGCTTTTGCGCGACCAGCTCGATGAAGTTCTGCCCGAAGGAAAAGTGATTTTAAATCAAACAATTGCTGTCGCCCGCGAAAAACAACGACATATGTTTGAACGTTATTTTGCAATGCTAATTCCGGTGTTGTTGTTTGTTGCGGCAATCTGGATTGGAATTCTCGCATTTTTTAATGTGAAAGAGCGGCAGCAGGAGATAGGAATTCTTCGTGCAGTTGGATATGGTACAGGAAAAATTGCCTGGCTGTTTTTGGGCAGGGCTCTTCTACTCGGGTTTATTGGTGCGGTGCTCGGGTTTATTATTGGTACACTGTTTTCGTTGATTTATGGCCCCGATGTTTTTATTGTAACTGCACAGTCTATAAAACCAATTTACAGTTTATTACTCTGGTCGGTAATTGTTTCCCCGCTGTTTGCAGCGCTCGCTTCGTTTATTCCCACAATGATTGCAATTTCAACCGACCCGGCTTTAACTTTAAGAGACAACTAAAAATGATAGAGGTAAATAATATCATAAAAACATATAATACGGGCGGCCAGCAGGTAAATGCGCTTGCCAATGTTTCGCTAAAAATAAACAGAGGCGAGTTTATTGTTATCCGTGGAGCAAGCGGAAGCGGTAAAACAACTCTGTTGCTTACACTTGGCGCAATGTTAAATCCTACATCGGGAAATTATATTTTTAATGGCAACAATGTATATTCGATGAGCAGCAACGAAAGAAATCGGTTTCGTGCCAAAAATATCGGTTTTGTTTTTCAGATGTTTCATCTGTTGCCCTATTTAACACTACTCGAAAATGTTACAATTCCAACATTTGGTAAAAACAGAGAGCAGGCAAAAAAACTGTTAAACGATTTGGGTTTGGGTGAACGGATGACACATAAACCGTTTGCATTAAGCGCCGGCGAAAAACAGCGCACTGCAATTGCACGGGCACTTATTAATAGCCCTGAATTAATTCTTGCCGATGAACCCACCGGAAATCTCGATCCCGAAAATGCCAATGAAGTGGTAAAAATCTTTTCCCGTTATCATAAACAGGGTGGAACAGTCGTAGTTGTTACCCACGGAACAGAAGCGGATAAATTTGCCGACAGAATAATTTCGCTTAAAAACGGACGGATTGAGTAATTGATTTTCACTAATATTTTACCACAGATTTATAAATCTCTGATTGTAGGTTTTTAGCCTGCTTTTGCCCGTGGCAGATTTTGCAGTAGTGGGCGGTTAACTTATAGTCATACACTCACAGGAAGTCAGAGCATAGATTAGGGGTTCTTTCTTCGTTCAATATTTCGATATATTAGTTGTATTGCGATAAAGTTAGAGCATTGGTTTCTGCTAATTTTTGGTTTAGGTTAACACATGGGTAACATAAGTATAAATAAAAAGACGGATTAATATCTCTGATAATCAAAAGGTTGATGTTTTTGTGATTAATAAAGCTATAAAATGGCAATAAAAACATTTGGAATAGCGGTTGGTGTGATTACTTTTGCAGCCGCTTTAAGAGCGAGAGTTCATTGGAATGATGAGGTAATAATAAGGAGTATTGACGAGTTTGATTTAGCAGCAGTTAAATTAAATGTTAATAATTTTGAGATATTTTAGTTAAAAATTTTGTGGGATAATAAAAAGCTATTACTTTTGCAGCCGCTTTTACAGCGAAGTTCATTTTAAAGATGAGTAGAGGTATATTTTTTTGATTGCATAGGATGTTCGGGTGAGCGCATCGGGATTATTTTAGCGGTCGAAAAAAACTTTAAATATTTTACAAAAAGTTTTGGTAGGATAAAAAGAGTTATTACCTTTGTCGCCCCGAAAGAGGGTAGCGCAACCGGGAGAAGAAAGAAGCGAGGAGATAGGGAAACGGATGCGATGAACACAAGGCATATCAGCATTGACGGAAAAAGGAAGGTGCTGATTTTTTATGCGAACAAGTTCTTTGATATTTTGAAGCACAAAAATTAAGAAAAACAAAAGAAGCAAGGTTTAACCAACTTTGTTAATTTCTGAGAGGATTGCATCGAGAGCGAAAGAGATTTAAACTTTTTATATATACAACGGAGAGTTTGATCCTGGCTCAGGATGAACGCTAGCGGGAGGCTTAACACATGCAAGTCGAGGGGTAACATTGGTGCTTGCACCAGATGACGACCGGCGCACGGGTGCGTAACGCGTATGCAACCTGCCTTATACAGGAGGATAGCCCATGGAAACGTGGATTAATACTCCATAGTACTATAAATTCGCCTGAATTATTAGTTAAAACTACGGTGGTATAAGATGGGCATGCGTATGATTAGCTAGATGGTGAGGTAACGGCTCACCATGGCGACGATCATTAGGGGTTCTGAGAGGATTATCCCCCACACTGGTACTGAGACACGGACCAGACTCCTACGGGAGGCAGCAGTGAGGAATATTGGTCAATGGGCGCGAGCCTGAACCAGCCATCCCGCGTGCAGGATGACGGCCCTATGGGTTGTAAACTGCTTTTTTATGCCAAGAAACCCACGCTCGTGAGCGTGGTTGACGGTAGCATACGAATAAGGACCGGCTAACTCCGTGCCAGCAGCCGCGGTAATACGGAGGGTCCAAGCGTTATCCGGATTCATTGGGTTTAAAGGGTGCGCAGGCGGGCTTGTAAGTCAGTGGTGAAATACTGCCGCTTAACGGTAGAACTGCCATTGATACTGCAAGTCTTGAATATGGTTGAGGTAGGCGGAATGTGTTGTGTAGCGGTGAAATGCATAGATATGACACAGAACGCCGATTGCGAAGGCAGCTTACTAAGCCATTATTGACGCTGAGGCACGAAAGCGTGGGGAGCGAACAGGATTAGATACCCTGGTAGTCCACGCCGTAAACGATGTTCACTCGCTGTCTGCGATACACAGTAGGCGGCTTAGCGAAAGCATTAAGTGAACCACCTGGGGAGTACGATCGCAAGGTTGAAACTCAAAGGAATTGACGGGGGCCCGCACAAGCGGAGGAACATGTGGTTTAATTCGATGATACGCGAGGAACCTTACCTGGGCTTAAATGTAGATTGCATAATTTAGAAATAGATTTTCCCTTCGGGGCTATTTACAAGGTGCTGCATGGTTGTCGTCAGCTCGTGCCGTGAGGTGTCGGGTTAAGTCCCATAACGAGCGCAACCCCTATCGTTAGTTGCCAGCGGGTCAAGCCGGGGACTCTAGCGAGACTGCCACCGTAAGGTGAGAGGAAGGTGGGGATGACGTCAAATCAGCACGGCCCTTATGTCCAGGGCTACACACGTGTTACAATGGCAGGTACAAAGGGCAGCTACACAGCGATGTGATGCTAATCTCGAAAGCCTGTCCCAGTTCGGATTGGAGTCTGCAACCCGACTCCATGAAGTTGGATTCGCTAGTAATCGGATATCAGCAATGATCCGGTGAATACGTTCCCGGGCCTTGTACACACCGCCCGTCAAACCATGGAAGCTGGGGGCACCTGAAGTCTGTAGCCGAGAGGAGCGGCCTAGGGTGAAACTAGTAACTAGGGTTAAGTCGTAACAAGGTAGCCGTACCGGAAGGTGTGGCTGGAACACCTCCTTTCTGGAGCCTTGACGCAACCTGTTGACGATATTAACAAATTGGGCCTTGCTTTCTTTTAAAATATAAGCCCTTCCCGGGCCTCCTTCGGGGAGTATTTCAAGGGACGGAGTTCCCGGGTTTTCCCATTTAGGGAATATCAAGGGGTTTTCAGGGGCTAAAAAAAGAGTCCCGTAGCTCAGCTGGTTAGAGCACTACACTGATAATGTAGGGGTCCCCAGTTCAAGTCTGGGCGGGACTACAAGAGTAGTTTAAAGTTCGACGTTCAAGGTTTTTACATAGCCATGGACAAGAAACCCGGAACTTGACACTTATATGGGGGATTAGCTCAGTTGGCTAGAGCGCCTGCCTTGCACGCAGGAGGTCAAGGGTTCGACTCCCTTATTCTCCACAGGAGATGAGTTGAATGTTTTTATTAGAAAAGAAGTTGCTTCAAAATATATAGTATGAACAAGAGATAAAGCAGACAGGCTGCATTCAATGAGGTTCGAGTCCTTAATTATCTACATAGGCATATCGGTTTTTCTGTTACAGAAGGATTTGATAAGACCTTAAAGTTCTTTGGCATGTTGGGAAAAGTGTAATTATTTTAGGATGATTACACATGAGTCAAATCATAATCAATACGAAAAACAAGTAAAATACAATTGAATCAAAACGAGGATTCTCAAAAGAAAGTTACTAAGGGCGTACGGAGGATGCCTTGGCTCTCAGAGGCGATGAAGGGCGTGACAAGCTGCGATAAGCTGCGGGGATTGGCAAATACGAATTAATCCGCAGATACCCGAATGGGGCAACCCATCCCGATGTATATCGGGATATTCCGGTTTACCGGAAGGCGAACGTGGGGAACTGAAACATCTAAGTACCCATAGGAAAATAAAACAATAGTGATTCCCTAAGTAGTGGCGAGCGAACGGGGAACAGCCTAAACCGGTTTTGTTTCGGCATAACCGGGGTTGTAGGGCTGCGATACGAAGAAGTATAAAGAAGTGGAATGGTTTTGGGAAAGCCAACCGAAGGAGGTGACAGTCCTGTACACGTAATTTATATTATTCCAGCAGTACCCTGAGTAGGGCGGGACACGAGAAATCCTGTCTGAATCTGCCAGGACCATCTGGTAAGGCTAAATACTCCTGAGAGACCGATAGCGAACAAGTACCGTGAGGGAAAGGTGAAAAGCACCCCGAACAGGGGAGTGAAATAGTACCTGAAACCGTACGCTTACAAGCGGTAGGAGTCCCGATGTATGTCGGGATGACTGCGTGCCTTTTGCATAATGAGCCTACGAGTTAGTCGTCACTAGCAAGGCTAAGCCTTTAAGAGGCGTACCCGAAGCGAAAGCGAGTCTGAATAGGGCGCAATAGTTAGTGGCGCTAGACGCGAAACCCTGTGATCTACCCATGGCCAGGTTGAAGTGATGGTAACACATCATGGAGGACCGAACCAGGAGACGTTGAAAAGTCTTTGGATGAGCTGTGGGTAGGGGTGAAAGGCCAATCAAACTGGGAAATAGCTCGTACTCCTCGAAATGCATTTAGGTGCAGCCTTGTAATAGTTTTGCAGAGGTAGAGCTACTGATTGGATGCGAGGGCTTCGCCGCCTATCAAATCCAGACAAACTCCGAATGCTGCAAAATGATTTACAGGAGTGAGGGCATGGGTGCTAAGGTCCATGTCCGAAAGGGAAAGAACCCGGACCATCAGCTAAGGTCCCCAAGTGTATACTAAGTTGAACAAACGAGGTCTGATTGCATAGACAGCTAGGATGTTGGCTTGGAAGCAGCCATTCATTTAAAGAGTGCGTAACAGCTCACTAGTCGAGCGATCGGGCATGGATGATAATCGGGCATAAGTATACCACCGAAGCTATGGTATCCCGAGTAATCGGGATAGGTAGAGGAGCATTCCAACGGCGAAGAAGGTGAGACGTGAGTTTTGCTGGAGTTTTTGGAAAAGCAAATGTAGGCATAAGTAACGATAATGCGGGTGAGAAACCCGCACGCCGATAGACTAAGGTTTCCTGATCAACGCTAATCGGATCAGGGTAAGCCGGGACCTAAGGTGTACCCGAAGGGGGAAGCCGATGGCAAGCAGGTTAATATTCCTGCGCCCGCTATACAATAAAAGTGACGGAGTGATGTAGGTGCTAGGTACTGACGGAATAGTACGTTGAGCTTAGCCTTCGGGCGAAGCGAAGCATTGAACTTGCTTCCAAGAAAAGCGAGTATAGCGGCCCGTACCGCAAACCGACACAGGTAGTCAAGGAGAGAATCCTGAGGCGCTCGAGTGATTCGTGGCTAAGGAACTAGGCAAAATGACCCCGTAACTTCGGGAGAAGGGGATCCCGACG
>Ga0256831_1001155_pt1 | contig 13910 bp, 10 predicted proteins | sample 132544metaG_FD_189087 | JGI IMG/M metagenome (GOLD analysis project Ga0256831, IMG submission 189087) | Hydrothermal vent microbial communities from Lau Basin, Pacific Ocean - 132-544 | ecosystem: Environmental > Aquatic > Marine > Hydrothermal vents | place: Pacific Ocean: Lau Basin | collected...
AATTATAGAAAATGGCTTATTGACAGATTTATCAGGTTTTGGAGATATCACATTTATTGGAGGAGACTTAAGAATTGAAGACAATAACTCCTTGACAAATCTTGATGGAATGGATGACTTGGGAACAATTTCCGGAAGCCTATTTATCTTTGATAATAATAGTATTGTTAATCTTACAGGATTGGAAAATTTATCTATTCTAAAGAAATATCTTTATATCAAAAACAATCCGGCTCTGACAAGTTTAACCGGATTATCAAACCTAACACATCTTAATGACTTAGCGGAAATAACTAATAATGATGCACTTGTCAATATGTCCGGTTTGGACAACATCACTGAAATAGATCGTTTCTATATAACCGAAAATGCTTCTTTGGAAAATTTTGTAGGATTAGGTAATTTGACCATTTTTCATAACGAATTTTTTATAGTAAACAACGCATCTTTGGAAGATTTTACAGGCTTAAGTAACTTAGAAGAAATACAATGGTCTTTTATAGTTATTGATAATGATAACTTAATAAACTTTTCAGGGTTAAACAGCTTAAATAATTTAACTACAGTATTTATTGTTGAAGATAATAATGCTCTATCAAATTTTTTAGGCTTGGAAAACCTAAATTCAATCGGGAATGAGGTTACTGTTTCTAACAATGTTTCCCTTTCTAATTTTCAAGGATTAAACAGTTTGTCTTCAATAGGAGAAAAATTAGATATTATTAACAATGGAAATATGTCTAACTTGAATGGATTGGAAGCATTACAAACTATCGGAGGAAGATTAAAAATAGAAGGCAATTCAAACATTCTTAGCATTACAGGTATCCAGAATATTGATCCAAATTCTATTGAGGCAAACGAAGCAGGTGCCGACCTTATAATAAAAAATAATATTTTCTTATCTGAATGTGAAGTTTCAAGTGTTTGTGATTTTCTTGATATTCCCGGTAAAACGACTGAAATATCTGGTAACAAAATAGGATGTAATAGTGATGTAGAAGTTATGAACGCCTGCGATGGACCTGATTGTACCAATCTAACTGACCCTGTTGATGGAGAGACAGATGTCGATATTACCACAGATTTATCTTGGTCTTCAGTAGTCAGTGCAATGGGTTACAAGCTCACTGTTGGGACTACCTCAGGTGGTACTGATATCTTAGATCATTTAGACGTTGGAGAAGTATTGACTTATGACCCAGGCGATTTTCCTTGTGGTAGTGATATTTATGTTACAATTACACCTTATAGTTTTGCTGCTGATGCTATTGATTGTGCTGAAGAAAGCTTTACAACCCATGGCGTTAACGCTAATGCAGGAACAGACAAAACCATTTGCAGTACTAATAGTGTAGCGCTTCAAGCTAACGGAGGAACAATATATAGTTGGACTCCTACAACAGGATTAAGTGATCCTAATATTTCCAACCCTATAGCTTCGCCCTCTGTTACTACAATATATACCGTTGAAGTAAGCGATGATTCGGGTTGTTCTGATACGGATGATGTTACCGTTACCGTAAATCCTACTCCACTTCCGGGAGCTTCATCAACAGATGAAACCGCTTACCAAGCTAATGACGGAACAGCAACTAGTGATCCCAGCAGTGGCACACCGCCTTTTAGCTTTCAATGGAATAATGGACAAAATACTCAAACAATCGTTGATTTGTCTCCGGGAAATTATACTATTACTGTTACTGATGATAAAGGATGCCACTCAAGCCAAAATACTTTAGTTGAAGAATTTGTTTGTCCTGCATTGACTATTAATAATACCCAACAAAATGTGTTTTGCTTTGGACAGTGCGATGGAGAAATAGAAATAACCGGAATGACTAACGGAGTACTTCCTTTTACTTACCAATGGTCAACAGGTGATAATACGGCTTTAATCGATAATCTATGCATAGGTAATTATTCAGTTACAGTGACCGATTCAAAAAATTGCAGCGAATCTAAATCTTTTACAATCACTCAACCAACAGAATTATTTGCCAATACATCTGCAACCGACGAGACCTCAAATGATGCCAATGATGGAACAGCAACCGCAAATCCAACCGGTGGAATAGCTCCTTACTCTTATTCTTGGTCAAATGGCGATAATACTCAAACAATTGACAATCTATCTCCGGAAAATTACACCGTAACAGTAACAGATGGTAATAATTGTACTAAAGAAGAAACAGTAATCGTAAACGAGTTTATCTGCCCGACTCTAACCATTGAATCTACCCAGACTAATTTAAGTTGCTTTGAAGAGTGCGATGGAGAAATTGAGATAACCGGAATGACCAACGGGATTGCTCCTTTTACTTACCAATGGTCAACAGGTGACAATACGGCTTTAATCGATAATCTATGCATAGGTAATTATTCAGTTACAGTGACCGATTCAAAAAATTGCAGCGAATCTAAATCTTTTACAATCACTCAACCAACAGAATTATTTGTCAATACATCTGCAACCGACGAGACCGCCAATGATGCAAATGACGGAACAGCAACCGCAAATCCAACCGGAGGAACAGTTCCATACAACTATTCTTGGAGTAATGGCGGAAACACTCAAACAATTGACAATCTATCTCCGGGAAATTACACCGTTACGGTTACAGATGATAATGGTTGCACAAAAGAAGAAACAGTAACTGTAAACGAGTTTATTTGTCCGACTCTAACCATACAATCCGAGCAATTGAATCCTACTTGTAATGGTAATTGCAATGGTTCGATAGAAGTAATTGGACTTACCAATGGAGTTGAACCATTTACCTACCTTTGGTCAACAGGCGAAACAAATGCAAATATTCTCAATTTATGTGCAGGAACTTATAGCGTTACAGTTACGGATGCTGATAATTGTACTGCAACCCAAGGCTTTGAGGTCACTGAGCCGGATGTGCTTTTAGCCAATGCAACTGCAACAAATGAAACGGAAAATGGAGCACAGGATGGAACTGCAATTGCAAATCCAACAGGGGGAACATCCCCTTACGAGTACGCCTGGAGCAATGGGGAAACAAGTCAAAACATAGTGAATCTTACTCCGGGAAATTATACGGTTACAGTAACTGATGATTTCAATTGTACAAGTATCGAAACAGTAACCGTTCAAGAATTTATATGTCCGACATTGACAATAAATGCAAGTCAAACCAATGTGAATTGTTATAATGCTTGTAATGGCGCAATTGAAATCACATCGGTTACTAACGCTGTCCAACCGCTTAGCTACACTTGGAGCAATGGAGAAACAACCCCCACAATCAATAATTTGTGTCCGGGAACTTACACAGTTACAATTACTGACGATAAAAACTGTCAAGTGGAAAAATCATATACAATCACTGAACCAACGGAATTATTGGTAAATGCAAGTTCCACGGATGAAACCGCCAACAATGCTAACGACGGAACAGCAACTGCAAATCCTTCCGGCGGAATAACCCCTTATTCTTTTGCTTGGAGCAATGGACAAAATACCCAATCAATTTCAGGGCTTGCACCGGGAAGTTATACCGTAACAGTAACAGACAACAATGGATGTACTTCGATTGAATCCGTATCTGTTGCAGAATTCGGATGTCAGGGATTGGCAATAGTAATCAGCCAAATAAATGTAAAGTGCAATTCCGAGTGCAATGGAATCCTTGATATTACCGTAGTAACAAACGGAGCAGCACCATTTACATATACTTGGAGTAATGGTAAAACAACGGCAAAAATCGATAGTTTATGTCCGGGTAATTATAGTGTAACTGTAGTAGATGGCAATAATTGTAATGTTTTTGGAACTTATGCAATCACAGAACCAACAGAACTATTTGCCAATGCCACAGCTACAAATGAAACCCGTAATGGGGCCAAAGACGGAACTGCAAGCTCGAATCCAAGCGGTGGAACACAAGTTTATTCGTATCATTGGAGCAACGGACAATCTACACAATCAATTTCCGGATTAACTCCCGGAAATTATCAATTGACGGTAACGGATGCTAATGGATGTACAGCACTGGATACAGTAACAGTCAAAGAGTTTAATTGTCCTAATCTTGAAGTAAATTCTCAAACATCAAATATTAGTTGTTTTGATGCTTGTGACGGTTCCATAGCGGTATTAAGTGTAAATAATGTTGCTTCTCCGCTTTCATACAAGTGGAATACTGGAGCGACTTCGGCATCGTTGAGAAATCTGTGTGCAGGAGATTATAGCGTCACAATCACTGATGCTAAAAACTGTGAAGTAATCCAAAACTATTCATTAACTCAACCTGATAAAATAACACTCACCATTGATAGTACAAGGGACATAAGATTAGACCCACTTGGATATATTGCAATAAGCACAAACAATAACGGAAATTATATTTTTTCTTGGTCAGGACCGGGCAATTTCACAGCAAAAACCGAGGATTTGGATAGTTTAAGCGATTTTGGATGTTACACCTTGACAGTTACGGATACTGTCACGAATTGTAGCATTGACAGTACAATTTGTTTAGAAGATAAGACTGCAACCTTTGATTTGGAGTTAAATAATATAACTGTTTATCCTAATCCGACAAATGGAGATTTTATTATCGATTTTATGAATTTGAATAGTGGTGAAGCTCAAATATCAATATTTGATTTATCGGGAATGAGAAAAATGGAATTATCAAAATCAAACAAAGAAAGAATTCTTAGAATAGATGCTAGAGATCTGTATTCCGGATTATACATTATTCAAATTCAATTTAAAGGAAAACAACCAATTTATAAAAAAATAGTAATTGATTATTAGAACTCTTAATTTGATTTAAAATAGTTAATAGTTTGATTCGTAATGGGAAGCTGCCTAATATAATACAGGTAGCTTTTTTTTGTTTAATCTGAATTAGATTTATTGCCAACTTTCCTTTTTGAACCTTCCTGAAACCTTTACATTATTTAGCATGAAAAATTGAATACAAGAAGAAAAATGGAAATCAAAGTGATTAATAAATCAAACTTTTCTAAGAGAAGTTACTTATTCGTGTTCAGTACACTAAGCTTTTGGATTTCTCATTTATAAGTACTATATTTGCCATCGTGAGCAAATACAAGCGATGATAATATTGGCAATCATAAAACCATTGCATATCTCAAGCTAGAAGTAAGTATCAAAGAATGTCCGTTTGAATTCAAATTTATAGATAAATGGAGCAAAAAAACAATATAGGTTCTTTTAAAAAATTATTGGATAGATTACAAGAAGATTCTTGGCAATTAGAACTGCTAATTTCCGGTTTTGCTATTTTTGGTTTATTTTACGCTATAGAGCCTATTAAGCATGTATTAATGGATTCTTTTATTAACAGTAATGAAATGGCTATTAAATTTTATCGCATTGTTTTTCTTTCCGTATATATATTAATTTTTAACCTATTGTTTCACGTTTTGCTTAGGGCACTATGGATTGGAAGTTTAGGGCTGCGTTCGGTGTTTGGTGAAATTGAATATGATAAACTCAATTACAGCAAAAAGTTTACAAAATACCTCAAAAAGAAAGTAGGTTCTTTTGATGGTTATGTTTTAAAACTCGAAAATATCTCGAGTGTAATGTTTGCAATTTCTTTTTTACTTATCTTTTATGTTGTTTCTTATACAATAATCAATTATCTTGCTAATAATATAGAACACTTAAAGTCGATTGTGTCAATTGAGTGGATTCTTATTGGTATTAAAATTTTTAAAATAATATTTTTTGCCGGTGCTTCATTGACATTCATAGACTTTCTAACACAAGGTCTTTTAAAGAAAAATAAATGGGTAAGTATGTTTTATTTTCCATTTTATAGAGTATTTAGCATCTTAACATTATCTTTTTTGTACAGACCATTGGTTTATAATTTTCTTGATAATAAACTTGGCAGGCGCATTAGTTTAATGTTATTTCCGATATATTTTGCTATTTTTATTGCGACTACTTTATATTATCAAACTTCAAATATTATTCCCGTATGGGCTATCGATACCGCCTCAACCGAAAATATTGCCAATGGCTATAACTATGAAGACGTTTTTAATAACAATACAACTTCACCAATAGGTACATTTGCCATTCAATCAAAAATAATTACTGAACCCTATTTAAAAGTAATAATCCCTTTGAGAAAATATTTGGAAGAAGATTTAATAGAATTTAATCCTGATTTAAAACAAGGAGAAGATATACGCGGTTATCATTCTCCTTTACAATTTACTATCGGTAAAATTAAGTTAAATAATCATAAGTCAATAAATATCGATAGTCTTACGATAGAATATGTAAAAACTTTCCAAAACTTTTATAGTTTTAAAATAGATAGCACATTATGTAAAACTGATTTTGTAATAACACAAAATGAAAAAAAAACAGGTATTGAGACATATATCGGAATAAAAGATTTGCAAGAGGGAAAACATTTCATAGAATTTCAAAAGTTAAAACATAAAGATGCAGATTCTCTTGTAAGCATCATAAAAGTTCCATTTTGGTATTATAAGGATTAAACGGGATTACTTCTTCTCTTCCGGTATTACATCGTCGGTTTTTTTCCTCGTTAGATCTTCAGCGTATTTGTCAAGTTTATCGTAGAATTTCTTGAATTTCTCCGGATTGTTTTTTAGTTTGTTTAGGTTTTGCTCAAACTCCTTTTGGCTTATATTATGGATTTGGAATATTTGTTTGGTGTATATTTGTTTCAGACTATCTCTTTTTTCTTTTGGGGCTTCTTTTATTGCATTGTCGGCAGCATAGATATCAAAAAATATTTTTATAAATTTATCTTCCGGAATAGTGAGATTTGTTTTATCTCCACCACAAGACAAAAGGAGAATCAAGATAGGTAGAAAAAATAATTTTATATAGATATTTTTAATATTCATGTTTAAACATTTTGGGATAAATAAACTCTATTAACTTGCCGGATTCAAAACTTATATCAATCCATTTTTCAACATCAAATTGTATTTTGAAAACTCCGGTAGTCGGGACATTGTAGATAATATCCGGACTAAAATAATTAACGATATCAGTCATCGTTGGATTGTGACCAACCATCATCACATCACTATATTTTTCATCGATTTCACCAATGATTTTAATATAATCTGCAGGATAGGAATCATACAATTCCTCTTTAATGATTATATCTGTATCACTAAGTGATTTTGCTATGTTTTTTGCTGTTAATTGTGCTCTTTTTGCCGAACTACATATAATTATTTGAGGCTTGAATCCCAACGATGACAGCTTTTTGCCCATAAAAACGGAATCTCTTTGGCCTCTGTTATTCAATGGCCTATCATGATCCGGGATTGAAAAGGAATCCCAAGAAGATTTAGCATGTCGTACAAAAGTGATAAATTTCATTTTTATGATTTTAACAAATATACATTTTTTCAGAAATTATACACTGTATTTAATGAAATAAGATTAATAATTATTATATTTGAGCCAATAAATTAAAGGTCTTTAAAATATTTCAGCAAATGTTTGTAAAGTTAAACAAATACTGTGTTATCGAAAGTGAAGCTAAGACTTTCGTAGAGATGATTAAACTCGAGCAAAAAATGAATGCTACACCCTCAGGGCTCGATAGCTATACTTTACTAAAAGATAGAGAAAATAGTAAACTTTATTGGTTGACTGAGTTTTGGATAAGTGAAGCGGACTATCTCAATTATCAAAAAATTGAATCTCACAAATACTTCTTGGAATTATTGAAAGGAGTTTTGGAGTCTAAGCATGAGCAACATATGTGCGAAATAGTGTTATCGAGTTAAAATAAGAATATGGAATTTTCAAATAGATTATCAGCTGTATTAATAGTGTTTTTTGTGGCTGCCGGAAGTGTTTTTGGGCAATGGATTAGTTGTGACAAACATTTGTACAAGGACAGCCTTTTTGAATCAAGATTGGTAGATACGGTAAAGTTTGGTGAGAATACTACACCGGGTGGAGTCTTTAAGGAATTATATATGCACGTATATGAGCCGGTGGGGGACACTTCAGCTTATAGACCTGCATTGGTTTTGGCTTTTGGTGGAGCATATATCAAGGGAGAAAAAGAAGATGTAAAGCCGATTTGTGAGGATTTTACATCCAGAGGATATGTTTGTGCTGCGATTGATTATAGATTGTTTGATGCTTTTAAAATTCCTGATTCTACAGTGATTTTAGATATAGGACTGAAAGCCAGAGAAGATATGATCGCAGCGATTAAGTATTTGAGATGGAGTGCTGACAATGGCAATAAATGGAAAATTAATCCGGATTATATTTTTGCAGGAGGAGCATCTTCCGGCGCTATTACAGCATTGAGTGTTGCTTATTTCAATGAAAAAGATAGCGTTGATATGAAAGATTGGATGAAACCTGTCTTGGAAGAAAATGGTGGGTTTGAAGGTAAATCAACATTGGATTTTGCTGATGAATACAGTTACAAAGTTGCCGGTGTAGCAAATATGCTTGGCGCTGTTGTTGATCTTGATTATATAGATGAGGGAGAACCTATAGTCGTAAGTATTCATGGGACAAATGATGATGTCGTACCATATGCAGAAGGTGATATTAAATTATTAAATATTCCTGTTTTTAGATTGTATGGTAGTAGTCTTGTACATGAGCGAGCGGTTAAAGAAAAGATTCATAGCTCTTTTATCAGCGTTGAGGGTGGGGGACACGGTGGATTTTTAAAAGACGAAAATCAACCTTGGTTGGATAGTATGGTGAATACAACATTGAATGATTTTTATGATTATGTGCTTTGCCCGGAGTCAAATGCTACTGTTAGTGTAGAAGATTTCCGGCTTGATATTTTCCCAAATCCTGCGTATGATTTCATCATGATCAATTTTGAAAACCTCCTTGAAAAGACTTTGAATATAGATATTATTTCAGCAAATGGAGTGAGAGTCAAAAGTTTTAATGATATAAAAAATGGTGATATGCTACCAATTTATATGCTAAACACAGGTGTCTATATTGTGAGAATAAATGATTCACAAAAACGAAATATAGCAAATCGACTATTGTTTCTCAAAAACTGATTTTACTGCTTGAATTTTTATAATTCCGGTAATTCAAAGTTCCTGATAAGCGAAAGTCTCTGACTCGCTTCCCTGATAAGCGAGCGTCTCTGACCTCGCTTCCCTGAATGCACCATTTTAACCCTGATAAGCGAGCGTCTCTGACCTCGCTTTACCCTTGATAAGCGAGTGTCTCTGACCTCGCTTTACCTTTACTGATAAATGCCCCATTTTTAACTTAATATTCCGGCAATTCAAAGTCTTTATCAGGTATGGAAATATTAAATTTTGCACTTGTGGCTGTTTTGACTGTTCTTATTCCTAATACTTTTATATCCGATTTGAGTACAGCCCCTTTATAAATTAATTCTTTACCTCCGGGCACTTTCCATACATCGCATTTATAGCCCAAAAAATCTTCGGTTCCTATTTTTTCGCCTCCCATATCTTCAAGCATTTCTTCACCCGTTTTGTAAGGATCTTGATTCTTGCTAAACAGTCCAATTCCGATGTCATGACCGGTATATTTTGATTTTTTATCCAAATCCACGCTTGTAACTTTCCCGTGGTCGAATTTCACAATTTTATTTACCTTAGAAGAGTCGATTTTTGTTGAACCGAAAAGCTTTGTGATATTCTTTTGTGTTGATTTCTCTTTTTGTACTTCTACTGCACCATAGTCTTTGAAATATATTGAACTCGTTCCTTCACCTTCAACTTTACTTACTAATACCTTACCGGAAACCGTTGTTTTATACTCTATAATCCCTGACTTCACACCATACCTTTTGTAACTCTGTTTTGTTGATTGTCCAAAGCTGATTTGTATAAAAAATACTGTTATAAGAAAATAAAACATGTTTTTCATATGATTCGATTTTAGGTTTAAAAAAAATATTCCGGCAAAGAAACGAATTCGTTTAAATTTTGTTTCGATAAAAAAACGTAAAATTGTTTAAAAAAGCTAAATTGTTTTGTCTCTTAATAAGGTTAGTGTCAAGTCAAGCATACTCTTTCACGCCAAGTAATCGTTCTTTTTGCCGATAACTGCATTAATAATTTCCACCATAGCTACGGCTATGCTGAAAATCATATGCTTTGTTATCGACAAAGATAACTTCAACTTACCCGAAACATTACACTTGACTTGACACTATTGTCAAGAATGAACTAAATATCCATTCATTTTTTCAATAGACAAGTACGCTAAAGCGCACTCTACTTGTAATTTATGTTACTACTATAACTGCTAACTGAAGTTAGGGGCTATTATTATGCTTTGATTATCTGAGTCATATAGGTTTTTGAAGCCTATAAGGTTTGTGATTGCACCATAAGATTAGCTCCCAAATTTATTTGTTTTGCACAACTTTTAAGTATCATCAATAAACTAATTTCCAGATTATTTGGTTATATGATTATGACTAAATTACTAAAATATATCGTTATTGGTTTGTTGAGCTTAGTTCTACTGGCAATAGTGTGGTATAGTGGATACAAATACGAATTTGCCGAAACCAAGACAGTGATAAAACAAGATGTTATCTTGCAACAAATAAAGAATGTATTGAAACTGGGGACAGTTGAAGGAAGTTTTTCGGAAATCTACGACTTTAAAGAACATTATGCATTTGATATCAGCCCTTTTCAGAAGAAAGCATTGTTGAGAACGAAAGCTATCGTATTAGTTGGCTTTGATTTGGATAGTATTGTTATTAAAGTGGATGATGATGATAAAACCATAATGATATCAGATATCCCTAATCCTAAAATACTTTCAATCGATCATGACTTGGATTATTATGACATCACAGAGGGTACATTCAACGCTTTTACCAAAGACGATTATAATAGGATGAATAGTCAAGCTAAAATAGGTATTCAAAATATAGCGAAGAAGAGCAATCTTTTTAGTAATGCAAAAACGCAATTGGATGAGCATTTGAATTTGCTGAAAACATTATTGGCTTCTTATGGTTGGAAACTGAAATATAGTTATAAAACGCCTGTTGAATTGCAGGGATAATAAAAAGACGCTTGTCTGGGGAAAGACAAGCGCCATAAACAAAACGAAAAACCAACTTTTACTATAAACTCTGCCTTAATTTAACTCTTAAAGTTTGATATTTATTGTCTCTTAATATTTTTAATTTCAATGTATCTCCGATTTTAACAAAATTTAACACTTTTCTTAAATCTTCAAATGTGTTTATTTCAGAATCATTTGCTTTTACTATGATATCACCGGGTAAAACACCTCCAAATTCTGCAGAGCTACCCGTCTGAACTTCATCAATATAAACGCCGGAATCCAATTTTAAGTTCAAATCTTTTTGAATTTGTTTATTAATTGTCGCAGCGGAGACACCAAGCGAAACTTTTGAACCCAAATCGGAGCCGTTTCTTATTATTTGATCTATCACTTTTTTCATTAGATTACTGGGAATAGCAAATGAATATCCGGCATATGCTCCTGTTGGTGTGGCTATTGCTGATGTGATGCCAAGCAAACGCCCCTCAGAGTCTATAAGAGCTCCGCCACTATTTCCGGGATTTACAGCAGCATCGGTTTGGATAAATTCTTCCAGTGCGTGATCGTCCTTGATTATATTTATGTTTCGGGCTTTGGCACTGATGATTCCGGCAGTAACTGATGATGTCAAGTAGTCAAAAGGATTTCCAATAGCCATTACCCATTCTCCAACTTGAGCTTTATCAGAATTAGCTAGCTCTAATACAGGTAGATTTGTTTCTTCGATTTTTATAACAGCCAAATCTGTAGAAGGGTCTGTCCCTATTTTTTTTGCCTTGTATTCCCTTTTGTCTGACAGAGTCACGATAATATCATCGGCAAAATCAACAACATGGTTATTTGTGACAATATATCCGTCTTTTGATATTATCACACCCGATCCACCACCTTTCATCCGGTAAAATTGATTGTTTTGGCCAAAATCAAAAAAATCTCTAAATGAGAAACCAAATGGATCTTGTCCTCGGCGTTGAAATCTTTTTTTAGCTTTATTAGCACTCTCTTCTGCTCTGATATGTACAACTGCTTTAGTACCAAGTTTTGCTGCCTTGGTAAAATTAAATGGATAGGTTTTTGGGGAATAAGCGACCTGTTTAGCTTGGTGGTTGTTATCTACAATCACCAATTGTTTGTTATTAAACAAAAGCTTATTTCCTCCTAATACAATAATTCCTCCGATTATTCCAGCAAGAATTATTGATAGATAATACTTTTTATTTTCCATTGAGTTTATTTTTTGTTAAAAAAATCTGAATTTTGAAAATTGCCCGTTTTTATGCAGACACATATTAATACTTAGACTGTATAAAAAGATTAACGGTATTTTATGCCTTTTAGGAGTAGCTTTTTAATGCTTTTAACATTATTTTAACATTAGAAGTATAATCATGTTTTAAATCAAGATTATACTTTTGGTTTTATGTAGGTTTTAGAGACTCACCCAAATAATTCCTTAAGTATTAATCTTGTCTTTTCCCTTGACTCATGGTTAATCAAACAGTTATTATAGTATTGTATAACTCCTGTTTGATCACTTTGCTTCAGAAATTTTTTCTACCACAATGATGTTAGAGACATTTGCTTATTTCAAAATTCACTTATGAAATCAAAAATCCATTAGCTTCGTTAAACAGCCGGTTGACCAATTTCTTGCCAGATCTGAGCCTGACTCTTGTCCGTAAATATACACCCCAACCATGAGTCATGCGTGCCCTTAAACAGCAGTATTTTACTGACTTTTGCCTTTTTGATGCAAAGATATCTATTTGGTTTTTTTGTAACAAAGTCTTGAAACCCGTATTAGAAGTTATGTGTGATGCTAAGATTAAAACCCTTATCGGTTTTAGAGATACTAATATCTGTATTTTTATTCAGATAAGGTGTAGTAAAAAGATAAGCGCTTACTGTGCCAACGATGACTCCTCCTAGTACATCCCAATGGTCGTGTTTTTTTGCATAAATACGACTCCAGCCTACATAAGATGCTAAAACATATGCAGGGATGCCTACTTTCCATCCATAGCGTCTTTCAAAAAAAGCGGCTCCGACAAAAGAACTCATAGTATGACCTGAAGGAAATGCTAAATTTCCACCATTTGGTCTTTCCTTATTAATTATATATTTTAAACTGTATGTAGTAACCATTGCAACCCCCAAAGCTTTTGCGAACTGATAGACTCCTTTGTAATTATCATCATGATAAACCAATGTTGTCGCAAATGATGCAGCAGGAATAAGGATGCTTAAAATGTCACCGGAACTTTCAATATTGGATTTTTGCGAATATATTGTCGAACTTGACAGGCAAATTGCCGCAATATATATGAATTGTGTGATTTTTTTCATACCATAATTAATATAAAGTATTTTCTTATTGAAGAGATATTTATTTTACTTGCTCAATTTAGATAACTCTTCTTTTTGGGTTTGTATTAAATCTTCGAGTTTATCAATTTTCTTTTTGAGGTACTCTATCTCTTCGTTTTTAAGTTCAAGTTCTTTTGTCAAAGCTTTATTATCTTTGTTACCTGATATATCAATTGTTTTTGTGCTTTCTGATGGCGAAGGTTTATTGCTTTTAAATATTTCAATGTTTTTTATTTTTGCAAATGGGTCTACTCCATTATAATAACTAGCACCGATGTAGGATAGGGGAGCGGCAATAATAAAAAAGATAAAAAACTTAGCACATCCGGTCATTTTGTATTTTTGAGCCATAATTATGTTATATATTGATTAATTTGTCCAAAAGTATGATAATTGCTATTAAATTAATAATATTTTAGACTATTAAATCAAAAAAATCTATTAATTTTATGAAGTTTTTAGCAAAATG
>Ga0256831_1001156_pt1 | contig 13906 bp, 16 predicted proteins | sample 132544metaG_FD_189087 | JGI IMG/M metagenome (GOLD analysis project Ga0256831, IMG submission 189087) | Hydrothermal vent microbial communities from Lau Basin, Pacific Ocean - 132-544 | ecosystem: Environmental > Aquatic > Marine > Hydrothermal vents | place: Pacific Ocean: Lau Basin | collected...
TTTCAACTCCGCTTAGTCTTTTTATCTCCTCTAAATGAAACTTCTTCTCAGCTTCTCTCTCTTTTTCTATAAGCTCTGACCAATACTCTTTATACTCTTTTTCATTTTCAAATTTTAACTTATACAACTTTTCTCCTTAACAATCTTTATTTATTCTATCATATTCATCATGCGAACATATACAATGAAAAAAATAAATATCATTTTCTTTATTAAATAAAATTCTATAATTTTGATTTACTCTTATTGAATATCTACTTTTTTCTTTTTTACAAGAAATTTTTTTAAATTGTAAAGATGGATGATTTGGATTTTCTAATAAAATCTCTTTAACTTTTTCAATTCTTTTAATAATATTTTCATCTTTAACCTTTTTCAAGTAAAATTTAAAAACAGGAGTTTCAACTATTTTCATTACATGCCCAAAGCTGTGAAATAGAAAATTCATACTTTAAAAGGTATGTATAAATTTCATCAACTAACTTCTTTATTTCCTCATCTTTCTCTTTATTAAGATATGATTTTACTTTCTTCTTAGTTTTATCTAAATCAAAAAGAGTTTTATCTAAATCTATATCTTTTATTAAATTACATCTATTTTCTTTTATAAGCTTTTGAATAAAATCCACTTGAGATTTTAAATACTCTAAATAATCCTTTATTGCATCTTTTTCTTTTTCTCTAAATTTTTCTCCTATCACCTCAAATAAAGAAAAAATATTAAAAGGCATATATAAAGTTAACATTTAACTCTCCTTTATAAGAAAACTCCTCCTAAAATTAATATTGCTAATAGATTTATACCATAAAAAGCCCATTTTTTATAATAAGCTACTAAGCTTAACAAAAAAAATAAAACACCAACAAATAGCGGCAACTTATAAATAAAAAAGTTATCTCCTAGTTTCAAAAATTCGCTTATTAAACCATCAAAAGCTCCCCCAGCTCCTAGTAAATGCAACAACACTTCTAAAGGATAAAAAACTCCAAAACCTAAACTAACAAAAGGCGATAAAAACTGATAATAATTAAACTCTCCAAAAAATGTATGAGAGTATACAAACATCATCAAAAATAAAAATACACTTAAAAATAAAGAGTTTAAAAAGTTAAATTCATAATACTTAAAAAATAACATTATATAAAAAATTCCAAGCACGCTAAGTAAAAACCCAAGATAAAAAATATCACTAAAAAATACTAAAAATGAAACTAAAATAGTAACTATTAAAATTTTTAAATCAAAGACATTTCTAAGATAAATAGCATATAAAAACAAAACCCACTCCATTATATATGCTCTAATAAGAGAAGGAGGAAAAGAAGTAATATAAAGATACAAAAATTCAATTCCTAATATCACCACCCCTAAATCAAAATACCTATTCCTATAAGGAAAAAGCTTTTGAAATTTTTTATAAAAAAATCCTAAAATAAAAAATAAACTTCCAGAAATAATACCTAAATGAAATCCACTTAAAGCAAAAAGATGAGAAATTCCAAGAGCACTAAGCTCTTTTCTAGTTTCATAATCAATTGCTTGTGCTAAAAATAAAGCTTTAAATAAATTTTGGAATTTTTTTTCTTTATGTTGAGATTCAATAAAATTTTCTAAAAAATTAGCCTCTTGAAGTTTTAAATCAAATGATATAGCATAGAATTTTGTAAGATAACCCAAAAAACTTATCTTTTGAGTAAAAATTTTTAAGCTTATATTCTCATTAAGAAGATTTTTAAGATTATCACGAGATATTGTATAAAAAGTTATCTCATTATTTTTAAGCTTTAAAACATAGTAATTTTTCTTTTTGTATTGATTTATAACTTTTACATTAACTTCTCTTATAGGTTTGTCAATAAAATTTAAAAAATTCAAAAAAGAAATTTGAATTCTAAAAATTAAAATTAAAAAAATTAAAACTAAAAAACCTTTCAATACTCACCTTAAATATCAGGCATATCAATCTGAGCACTTGTAGGCTCAATCTCTTTTACTTCGCTAACTTTATCAGTAAAAAGTGTATATTTTTTATGGAAAAGCATCTCAACTGTGCCTGTTGGACCATTTCTTTGTTTACCTATAATTATTTCAGCATCTTCTACTTCTTTTTCCTTAAAATCAATCTCAACTGCCTTTCCTTTCTCAAGCGCCTCTTTTTGTTTTTGTTTTGCTTCCATTGCTTTATACACATCATCTCTATAAATAAACATAATAATATCGGCATCTTGCTCAATTGCTCCTGATTCTCTTAAATCACTTAGCATCGGTCTTTTATTTGGTCTAGATTCAAGCGCACGATTAAGTTGTGAAAGAGCAATTATTGGTATTTGAAGCTCACGAGCTAAAAGTTTTAGACTTCTAGAAATCTCTGCAATTGCTAAGTGTCTCTCTCTTTGGTCTGATGCAATAAGTTGCAAATAATCAATTACCGCTAAAGATAAATTTGGATTTTGAGCTTTTAATTTTCTTAGTTTTGCTCTAATTGTGTGAATATTAATATAACCTTCATCATCTACAAAAAGCGGTTTATTTGCAATTTCATCTGCAATTGCGCTAAGCTTACTCCACTCTTCTTCACTTAAGCTTCCTCTTCTGATATCTTGTAGTGGAATTCTACTAGCAGAAGAGAGCATTCTCAACATCAATTGCTCCGCTGGCATCTCAAGTGAAAATATCGCAACCCCTTTATCTTGCTTTAAGACATTTAAAGCTATATTTAAAGCAAATGCCGTATTATGAGTTACAGTTCCATCTTCAAGTAAAAATAACCTATTTCCATCTATTTCAAATCCATAATAATCATCCACTTTATCAGGCTCAATTTTTATTCCTGTCATCTGATAATCTCTATTTGATTTATATTCTCTTGCCTTTTTTCTCTCAATTTTTACTGGAATTTTATCAATATCTCCAAAAATTCTTACTCTATAAAAAGTTAATATTTTATCTTTGTACTTTACAGGTTTTTCAATTAAAGAAGTCCTAAATCCAAGAGTATCTGCTAGATATTTTATATCTTTTGCAAGTTTTAAACTCTTTTGAGTTATCTCATATCCATTACACTCTTTATCATAATACCCATCACTATCAATAATTCCAGCAAGAAGTTCAAGCCGATTTTTTGTAGAATTTGCAATAAATTTAAGCGGAATATGCTTATTTCCTAAAACACCTAAACTTCTTAATTTTGCTTGAAGTGAATTTTTATTTCCTTTTTCTCCTGTAATAGCATAAATAGGTGCTTTTTTGTCAATTTTATATTCTTTTAAAGATAAACCTAAGCTTTTAGCATATTCATTTAAAAATTCTACAACTTCTTTATCAATGGTAGTAATTCTAACATCATCATTTCTTCCATTCCCAAGCCAAATTCCAAGAAAATAAGGCTCTACTTCAAGCGATTTTTCTTCAAATTCAATTGCTACTTTATATCCTTTGAAGTTATTTCTAAATTTTTCACTTTTTTTGAGAAAATCTCTTACACTAATATTTAAAATTTCTCCATGTTTTTTATCTTTTTCATTTCTGCTTCTTTTAAGCGAAAGAATATGAGATTCATTTACTCTATAATCAATTCCTTTATTTTGTCTTATCCAATACATCATCTCTCTTCCACGAGCAATTGAAAGCACTCTTCTTGGAGTTGAATCATCTCCCATTAATAAATCACCTACTTTTATATCTTCTACATTTTTTAAACTCCCATCATACATTATAACTTTTGTCCCCTTGCCAAGACATTTCCCCATCGATGGTCTTGCCGCAATAACAACTAAATCTCCTTCATTAAATCCACTAGTCATTCTATTAAGCTCTACAAATCCTGTATCAAGACCAGTTACAATTTTATTTTTTTTAGCTGCTTGGGTTTTTATAAATTTTAGAGTATCTTCTACTACATTCAAAGAAGACTTAAAATCACCCGCTAAATTTGAAGTAGCTATTTGAAATAGTTTACTTTGAATCTCTTCAACTTCTTCAATAGCTCTTTTATCTTCTTCAAGCACAATTTTTTTTATTTCATTAGATAAATGAATAAGCTCTCTTTTAGTAGCTAAATCTTTAAGCTCTTTTGCATAAACTTCTACTGCCTCAACTGGAGCAGTTCCTAAAATTTCTAAAAAAAGCTCTTCATCAAATTTATTCTTTTTCTTTAATGCCTCTTTTAAAAATATCTCATCAATAGGTAAATCTTTTTTATAAAGCTCTTCCATTGTCTCAAATACAGCCTGATGAAAAGGAAGATAAAAATCTTTTGGCTTAAGAATTGAAGCCACATCTTCATAAACTTTACCATCAAAAAGTATAGCGCTTAAAATCCCTCTTTCAATATCAATGTTATATAAATTCAATTTTTTTCCTTTTATGATAAAATTTTAATAAAGGAGCTAAAATGATTATAAAAATTACTTATCCTTACAAAGATACACCAACAACTCTTGAGACAAAAACAAAATATATTCAAACAGACGATTTAGACTTAATTAATAAATTAAAATCTACAATAAATCCTGTGGATATAGGTATAATTTTATCGCAAAATGAAGATAAATACAAAATAATCCCTCCAAAAAAAGAGGATTTAACAATAGAAATTGAAGAGATGGTAATTAATCCAAATTTATTTTAAAACATGCTCATGTAATGCTTTTAAGACATCTCTAATATCTTGGGATTCAAGAAGAGTTTTAAGTTTGCTTTTTCTTCTTTTTGGTAATTTTCTAATAATTTCTTTTATCTCTTCATCATCTTTTGCCTGTTTGATTTTCTCAATATTCTCTTCTCCTATAATTTTGATTAATTTTTCTTTTGTAACCTTATTAGGAATTAATAACAAAAACATAAATATAAAAGCTAAAGAAAAAATCATAACCCCAACGCCTATAATTAACCCAGCTTGCATTACTCAGCCTCCTTTTTTACTTCTTCCAAAAATCTCTCTAGCAATTCACTTTCAGGATATTTGCCTATTATTTCACCTTTTTTCATAATAAGCCCAAACCCTTTACCACATGCAATAGCAACATCTGCTTCTTTTGCCTCCCCTATTGCATTTACCACACATCCCATAACCGAAAGATTAAGAGGCTTTTTAATATTTTTTGTAGCCTCCTCTACAGCCTCTACAATAGGAGGCAAATCAACCTCAATCCTACCACATGTTGGACAAGAAATAATATTTACACCCTCTTTACTAAGCCCTAAATCTTTAAGTATAGCCTTTCCAACTCTTATCTCTTCTTCAAGCTCACCTGTTATTGAAACTCTTAGAGTATCTCCTATTCCATCAAGAAGCAAAGCACCAAAAGCTGCAGCAGATTTAATTGTAGCATGAAACTTTGTCCCAGCTTCAGTAACTCCTAAATGAAAAGGATAATCAACAAGAGGTCTTAGCATTCTATATGCTTCAACCGTTCTTATGACATCAGAAGCTTTTAGTGAAACTTTTATATCAAAAAAATCTAAATCCTCTAAAAATTTTATATGCCAAAGAGCACTCTCAACCATTGCTTTTGGGCTCTGTCCGTATTTATTTTCTAAATGCTCTTCTAAACTTCCTGCATTTACCCCAATTCTTATAGGCAAATTTCTCTCTTTACACGCTTTTACTATTTCTTTAACTTTTCTCTTCCCTCCAATATTTCCAGGATTAATCCTTAAAGCATCCACATATTCAGCGGCTTTAAGACCTAGTTTATAATTAAAATGAATATCAGCAATTATTGGAATTGGAGATTTAGAAACTATCTCTTTTAATGCATTAGCATCCTCTTCATCTAAAACTGCTACTCTAACTAAATCAGCCCCAGCAAAATATAATCTATTGATTTGCTCAAGAGTAGAAGCAATATCTTTTGTTTTTGAATATGTCATAGATTGAACAGAAATAGGAGCATCTCCACCAATTTCTACATCTCTTATTTTTATTTTTCTTGTAGGATATCTTTTAATCAACTCTTCTCCTTAAATGATAAATATACTCTATATTGCCTTCTTTTCCTTTTATACTTGCTTCTTCACTTCTTAAAATATCAAAATCTTTGCTTACATACTTTTCAAAATTCTCTCTGGCTTTATCAATAGCATTTTTATCTATAACAACTCCTCTTTTATCTCTTTTTGCTTCTTTTCCTACTTCAAATTGAGGCTTAAAAAGTAAAATCATTTCATCACTTAAACTACTCAGTTTATCAAAAATCTTAAGAAGTGAGATAAAACTTACATCACTTACTAATATATCAAATTTATTTTTATATTCAAAATCCCTAATATCAGTATTTTCAAAAACTTCAACTTTAGGATTTTCTCTTAATTTTTTGTGCAACTGATTATTGCCAACATCAACACAAACTACTTTTTTTGCTCCTTTTTCTAAAGCCACCTCACTAAATCCCCCAGTAGAGCTACCTACATCAATAACATTTTTACCATCAAACGATATATTATATTTATCTAGATAATTTTTAAGTTTAAAAGCCGCCCTACTTACATAAACTTTATCTAAAATTTCAATATTAGGATTTTCTACATTTAAAGATGGCTTTGTTGCAATATTACCATCTACTTTGACTTTTTTATTTTTAATAAGCTCTTTTGCTTTATTTCTGCTATCAACAAATTTTTGTTTTACTAAATATTCATCAAGTCTCATTTTTACTCTTTTTGCAAAATTTTATCATTTATTCACATCTTTTTCACATATTTTGCTATAATAACCAAGAGTAAATTTAAAAGGAGAGAAAATGGGATTTAGTGGATTCATGGCAATAGCACTATGCGTAATAGCAACAGGAATGATGCTATATATAGCTATAGATGCAATTAAAAAATCTCCAGTTAAAAACTAAGAAAGTAAGTCAGCTAAAGACTTTTCTACTTTCTTTTTTTCATATAAAATTTTATAAACTTCATTGGCTATTGGTGTATAAATCTTATGCTTTTTAGATAGCTCATAAATAGCTTTTGTAGTATATACTCCCTCAGCGACTTCGCCTAATTCATTTAAAATATCTTCTAAAAATTTGCCTTTAGCTAAGTTAAGCCCCACTCTAAAATTTCTACTCATTGTTGAAGTGGCAGTAAGAAACAAATCCCCACTTCCAGCTACTCCTAAAAATGTATCTTTTTTAGCACCAAAAAATTCACCAAATCTATCCATTTCTACAAGACCTCTTGATATAAGCGCAGCTCTTGCATTATTTCCTAGATTTAGTCCTTCACAAATTCCAGCAGCTATTGCTATAACATTTTTATAAGCTCCTGCTACTTCTACTCCTATTACATCATCATCAATATAAGTTTTTATATACTTTGGAAAAAATGAAGCAAACTCTTTTGCTAAAGAGATATTTTTAGACGCAATTACCAGTGCTGTTGGTTTTTTTTGCATAACTTCTTTGGCAAAAGATGGACCTGAGAGAAATGCTAAATTATTGCTATCAATATATTCTTCAAAAATTTCATTTAAAAATTTAAGACTTTTAGTATCAATACCTTTGCTTGCACAAAGAATTTTTTTATTTTTTATTTTATCTTTGTTTTCTGCTAAAAAATCTCTTATTGCTTGAGCGGCAATAACTATTACTAAATAATCATTTTTAAATGCCTCATTTAATGAAACAAACCCTTGTATATCTCTTTTTTTTCTTGAAGTAATTACTACATCATTTTTTTCTTTTAACGCGCTATAAAGAGCACTTCCCCAAGCCCCTGCTCCAATTACACTAATCATCACGCTCCTTTAAACGTATACAAATCATTTTTAAATCTTTCTATATCGTCCCTATCTCCTACTACAACCAAAATATCTCCTGCATCAATTTTATGATTGATTCCTTTAGTGATAAATTGCACATTTTCACTCATCTCTTTATCAACAATAGCAATAATTAAAATATTATAATTTCTTGAAATTTCTTTATCTACATCTTTTATATACTTACCATCTAAAAAAGAGCCTTTTGGTATCTCAATTTCTGCAAAAGATAGATTATTATCTTCAAAAACAATCTCCTCAATAATTTTTAAAGTAAGAGGTTTTTTTAAAATCGTCATAATTCTATTTGCTGTAACCTCATAAGGATTAATTATTTTATCAGCACCAATTAATTTATATTTATATTCATTACCTTTTTCATTAACTTTTGCAATTAATTTAGATTTAGGAAAAAGCTCTTTTAAACTAAGAGATAAAAATAAATTCTTATCTTCATCTTTTAAAGCCGCAATTGCTATATCAAATTCTTTTAATTTTTTTAAATTATCATCATCAATTTCTCTAAAATAAAAACTCCTCTTAAATCCTTTCTCTTTTGCTCTTTTTATTTCTTTTTCATCAAAAACAACAATTTCTAAATCTTCATCTTTTAAATAATTTGCAATTTTTTCTCCAAAGTCATCAAAACCAAAAAGTATAATTCTCATATGCTACTTCTTTCTACTAAATATTTAAAGTAATTCACACTTACACTATATCCCATAACAACCAAAATATCTCCTGCTTCAAGTCTTAAATCAAATGGAGGATTGAAATAAAAGTGCTTGTCATTAATTTTAAAAGTCTCATTTAATAAATCTGATGATTTATTTTTCAACACTCCAAACAATAAAAGTTTATACTTATCAAAATCAATCTCTCCTACCAACTTGCCATCTAAAATAGAATTTTCAATTACTATAACTTCATCAATTACCGCATTTTTTCTCTCAGTCAAAATCGCATCAATAACTTCAAACGTAATAGGATGTCCAATATACTCATATATCAAAAGAGCCGTAACAATTGTTGGCACTACTACAAATTTAGCACCTGCTCTTTGGAATTTTGACACATTTTTTTCATTATTTGCTAAAGCAATAATATCTTTTTGTAAAAACCTAAGACTTAAAATCATAAAAGCATTAGCAATATCATCATTTGTTAAAACAAATATTTTAGAAATATTATCAATATTAAGCTTTTTTAAAAACTCTCTATCTGTCACATCTCCTTTCATCGCTATATAACCTTTGTTAATTGCTTTATTTACCCTCTCTTCATTTATATCTACTACAATAAAATCCTGATTTTCTTTTTTAAATCTTTCACACAAAATCTCAGCTTCATTTGAATACCCACAAATCAAATAAATATTTTCCATAGATTTTGCTTCTCTTACAACTCTTTCTGCTTTTAACTGCTCTAGTTTCTCTGCAAAAGCTGTAGCAATAATTGAAGTCGCAAATGAAATAAATCCAATACCTACAATAATTAATATCATTGTTAAAATTCTACCCTCAGGTGTAACCGGAGTAATATCACCATACCCAACAGTAGAAATTGTAATTAATGACCAATAAATTGCATCAAAAAGTGATGTAATTTTAGGATTTGCATGCGCTTCGAATACATAAATTACAGCACCACCAATAAATGTAACAAACGTAACAGCTAAAAGCAATATAATTAACTCAAACTTTTTATTTGCTAAAACTTCAATAAATGTATTTATACTTCTTACATACCTAATTAATTTAAATAATCTAAAAATTACAAAAATTCTAAAAATTCTAAGAGGTCTATATCCCGGAAGGATTGCTAAAAGGTCAATTATTGCAAATGGAGTTTTAATATATTCCCATTTTTTAGCAATTATCTCTTTAATAACTTTCTTTAAATCAAATTCTCTTCCTAAAAAAGTAGCTTCTTCATACTCCTGAATAATAATTTTATGTATATCATTATATACCCACACTCTTATTAAATATTCAATCAAAAATACACCCGTAATAAAATAGTAATCAAAATCTTCTAAAAGAGGATGAATTTGATGTTTTATATCATAAAGTAGTATTCCAACGCTTATTAATACTAAAATTAACATAAAAGAATCAAAAAATTTTTTATAAATAAAACTATCATCATTCATTAAGCGCCAAAAAAATCTCTTAATTTTATTATAAGTAGGGTTAGCGTCTAAATAAAAAGCAAAAGCTATAAGAAGTTTTATTATAGCTTTTTTAGGAGAATGAGATTTAAAAGTATTAAAAATTTTATTTAAAATCACTTCAGTTTTTCTTTTAAAATTTTATTTACAACTTGCGGATTTGCTCTTCCACGACTAGCTTTCATAACTTGCCCTACAAAAAATCCAAAAAGTTTTTCTTTTCCGGCTTTATATTCAGCAACTTTATCTTCATTTGCGCTTAATACTTCATCAATAATTTTTTCAATTGCACTTTCATCACTTAACTGTTTAAGCCCTAGTTTTTCAATTGCAGCATCTACTTCTATATCTTCTTCCATCAATAAATCAAGCACTTTCTTACCACCAGCCCCACTAATTACACCCTCTTTTTCTCTTAAAGCAATAAGAGCTAATTTCTTAGCATCAACTGGTGAATTTTCTATATCAATTCCTGCTTTATTAAGTCTACCAAGAAGCTCAATTGCAAGCCATCTATTTGCAGCCGCAGGCTCAACTCCAAGCTCAATCATCTCTTCAAAAAATTTAGCCAAACTAGGCTCAGCCGTAAGTACTCCTGCATCATATTCTTTAAGTTTATATTCTTTTATATATCTCTCTTTCTTTTCATCTGGAAGCTCTGGAATTTCAATATCAAAAAATTCATCTGGTACTTCAAGCGGTAATAAATCTGGCTCAGGAAAATATCTGTAATCTGCACTTTCTTCTTTTCCTCTCATACTTTTAGTCTCACCCGATTTTGTATCAAAAAGTCTTGTCTCTTGCACTACCTCATCTTCATATTCATCATATTCATACGCTTCAATATGTCTTTCAATCTCATATTCAATTGCTTGTTTAATAAATCTAAATGAATTTAAGTTTTTAATCTCCACTCTTGTCCCAAATTCTTTTTGACCACGTGGTCTTACTGATACATTCGCATCACATCTAAATGAGCCCTCTTGCATATTTGCATCACTAATTCCAAGGTATCTTACAATCGCATGAAGTTTTTTAAGATATTCAATCGCTTCATCACTGCTTCTCATATCAGGCTCGCTTACTATCTCAAGCAAAGGCGTTCCGGCTCTATTTAAATCTACTTTACTAAATTCACCCTCATGAATACTTTTACCAGCATCTTCTTCAAGATGCGCTCTAGTAATTCCTATTTTTTTACCACTATCAAGAATAATCTCTCCATTTTCAACAATAGGAACTACAAATTGGCTTATTTGATACCCTTTTGGAAGGTCTGGATAGAAATAATTTTTTCTCTCAAATGTTGAAATTTTATTAATTTTTGCATTTACAGCTTTACCAAACATTACTGCTTTTTTCACAGCTTCTTTATTCATAACAGGAAGTGCTCCAGGAAGCCCAAGACATACTGGACACGTATTTATATTTGGCTCATCTCCAAAAGATGTAGGACAGCTACAAAAAATTTTTGATTTTGTATTAAGTTGCACATGAACTTCAAGACCTATTACTACCTCATAATTTTTGCTCATTTATTCTCCTTTTTAATTTAACATATAAATAAATTTATTTTTTCAATCTCTTTATATTCACTTACTCTAATCCACTCATTTACCATCTATTCCACTACAAATCTAAATCCATTTTTATGCAAAGCTCTTTTTATCTCTTCTTGATGCTCTAATCCTCTTGTCTCAAGTGCAATAGATACATTTGCATCACCAATTGCTAAATTTAAATCCGTTCTATCATATCCAATTGAAACGATATTTGCGCGCTGCTTAGCTAATATTTCAGTGAGTTTCATAAGTGCTCCTGGTTTATCTACAAGAGTAATTATGAGTTTCATTTTTCTATGAGATTTTAATAAACCTTTTTCAATAATCAAATTAATCATAGTAACATCAATATTACCTCCACTAAGTACAACACCTACTTTTTTAGGAGAGCCAAATTTAATTTTATGATGAAGTAAAGCTGCAATTCCTACAGCCCCAGCTCCTTCTACTACTAACTTTTGCCTCTCCATCAAAAACAAAATTGCGTTTGCTATCTCTTCATCATCAACTTCTACTATATCATCAACTACTTCTTTTATTATCTCAAAAGTGATAGGAGAAGTATCTCTTACTGCAATCCCATCCGCAATTGTTTTTACATATGCACTATCTTGAACACTCCCACTTAAAAAACTAAGTCTCATAGCAGGAGCTCCAGCGGCTGTAACACCTATAACTTTTATATGAGGATTTATCTGTTTTGCAGCACTTGCTATACCACTTATAAGCCCTCCTCCACCAACAGGAACTATAATGTAGTCTAAATCTGGAACTTTCTCAAGCATCTCAAGTGCAATTGTACCTTGACCTGCCATTACTTCATAATCTGCAAAAGGATGAATAAACTCAAACCCTTTTTCTTTTGCTAAATTTATTGCATATTCATAAGCTTCATCATAATTATTACCTGCAAGAACAACTTCTCCTCCATATTCTTTTACACCTGTTACTTTTGTAAGAGGAGTGGCTTCTGGCATAACAATAATTGATGGAATATTAAAATAATTTGCACTAAACGCTACCCCTTGAGCATGATTCCCCGCACTTGCCGCAATTACACCTTTTTTTCTTTTCTCCTCTGAAAGTGAAGCTATTTTATTAAAAGCTCCTCTAAGCTTAAAAGCACCTGTAGTTTGAAGATTTTCTTTTTTTAAAAAAATTTCATTTCCAACTTTTTGAGAAAGAATTGGTGCATGAGCAAATGGCGTTTTATATACTACTTTTTTTATCCTATCATGAGCTTCTTTTATTTTTTCTAAAGGTATCATAAAAGCCCTTCATTTTTACATCTTTTATGCTCTACCATTAAACACTTATCCTCTACATAAAAAACTCCAGCTCTCTTAGCTATCTCTTTTGATTTTTCATTTGTTACACCTTCTTGCAAAAAAACACATTTAATTCCAGGAAGTTTAACCGCTTTTTCAACAATTGGTGGAGTATCTTCTCCTTTTCTAAAAATATCTACAATATCTACTTCAAAATCAATCTCATCTAAACTTCTATAAACTCTCTCTCCTAAAATCTCTTCTTCTCTTGGATATACTGGAATTATTTTATAGCCCTCTTCTTGAAGATATTTTGCTACTTGATGTGATGCTCTGTGTGGTTTTGGAGATAAACCAACAATTACTATTACTTTAGAATCTTTTAATATTTTGCATAAATTTTTATCCGCATTATTTGCATTAGGTAATTCGCAAGAGACCATTTTTTACCTTTTTTAGCAAAATTATATCAAAAATTACCATAAACACTTGATTTTTAAATAAAAAAAAGAGTAAAATTTTTTGTATTCCAAAAAAGGAGGAAAAATGAAAAAAACTGAACTTATTGCTAAAGTAGCGGAAAAGACTGCTCTTAGCAAAAAAGATGTAGCCGAAGTTATTAATGCAACTATTCAAACGATTGAAGAAGCGTTAAAAAATGGAGAAAAAGTTAGCTTCATTGGTTTTGGAAGCTTTGAAGTAGTGACTAGAGCACCTAGAGTTGCTAGAGTACCTGGCACTAATAAAGAAGTAAAAATTCCTGAATCTAAATCAGTAAAATTTAAAGTAGGAAAACAACTAAAAGAGCTTGTTAATCAAAAATAACTTGATTTTAAAAAGGGAATGAATTATAATTTCATTCCCTAATCACTTGCCGGCGTGGCGGAACTGGTAGACGCGCCGGACTCAAAATCCGGTGAGCCTAGCTCATGTGGGTTCGAGTCCCACCGCCGGTACCAACTATATAATCTTCATAAAACTTCAATGTGATTTCTAGTTTTGTTATAATAATATCCTAAGAGTTAGAAAAAAATATAGCTAAATAAAGAATTAATATGACTTATCTAAAACAAAATCTATTTCAAGAGCATAATGCAAAACCATTTATAAAATGGGCAGGCGGTAAAAGACAATTAATTCCAGAATTAC
>Ga0256831_1001157_pt1 | contig 13901 bp, 12 predicted proteins | sample 132544metaG_FD_189087 | JGI IMG/M metagenome (GOLD analysis project Ga0256831, IMG submission 189087) | Hydrothermal vent microbial communities from Lau Basin, Pacific Ocean - 132-544 | ecosystem: Environmental > Aquatic > Marine > Hydrothermal vents | place: Pacific Ocean: Lau Basin | collected...
GGTTATGAGGTGGCAGCATATGGACACCAAAATCCCTGCGCTGGCCGATAACCATTGCGGTAACCAGAGCAGCGACACCAGCGGTAATATGGACTACTGTACCGCCGGCAAAATCCATCAGTCCCATTTCATACAACCAGCCGCCTTCAGCCCAGACCCAGTGTGTAACCGGTATATAAACTACAAACAGCCAGATGGCACTAAACAGCATCATGGCTGAAAAGCGGGCCCGCTCAGCAAAACCACCAATAATCAGAGCCGGAGTAATAATGGCAAAAGTCATCTGGAAAAGAGCAAACAAGCCTTCAGGAATAGTACCGGAAACACTGTCTTCCATTACTCCAGCAAATAAAACCTTGTCAAAACCACCAATAAAGGCATTCATGGAACCGCCATCACTAAAGGCCAGAGAATAACCTGCTATCAGCCAGAGAATAGACATAATACTGGTAATGGCAAAACACTGCATTAAAATGGACAGTACATTCTTGGTACGCACCAGACCACCATAAAACAGGGCCAGCCCGGGCAGAGTCATAAACAACACCAGCGCTGTGGATATCATAATCCACGCCGTATCTGCACCATTAATGGTGTCTTCAGCCATTACATTGCCTGAAAACAGTAAAAGAAGTAGCGGCAACAGGCCAAAGCCCATGTGTCGTGTTAACCTGGTCATAAAAACAGTCATACAAAAGCCCTTTTATAAAAATTTCGTCGCTATAAGCAAGCAAGATTTGCACCAAAAAGATACATTTGTATTTTTTTCAGTTATTTAGAATATTCACCTTCCTGTAAAAACAATAAACCACCTCAAAAAACGCACAATTTCCGTGCACATCAAAAAAACAATGCACCATATTGACGCCCTGTATAAATTTCCCTACCCCTCTCCATTAATGGTCACCACCAGTCGCCGACTACCCCCATAGTTTCGATGTTCACATAAATAAATCCCCTGCCATATGCCCATATTTAGCTGGCCATTTGTAATGGGTATATTTAAGGTACTACCCAGAATACTGGATTTTAAATGGGCCGGCATATCATCTGAACCTTCATCAACGTGCCGATAATACGATTCATTTTCCGGAACAGATCGATTAAAGTAACTTTCAAAATCATGTCTGACAGATGGGTCGGCATTTTCATTAATGGTCAGGGAAGCCGAAGTATGCTTGATAAAAACATTCATCATACCAATACGGATTTGTTTCAGTTCCGGCAGTTGCTGAACAATATCCCGGGTGATCAGATGAAATCCCCTGGAGAAACTTTTTAGCTGTATTTCTTTTTGAATCCACATAAACAGTCCTGTTTTAGATAAAATGCTACTTATATAACAGTTTTTCTGCTTAATTTTGCATTTTTTTGTATAAAAAAACTATACATATCTTATAACTACGATTATCCTTACATAATAGACTGATATGACATCCAGTTTATTTGAGCCTTTAAAAACAGGCATAAAATCAACGTATACTGATCCGGAGTTTATTATGGCCGTTAAAAAGAAAAATGTTAAAAAAACTACTGCCAAAAAAAAAGCAGTGAATAAAAAAACTGCAGTTAGGAAGGGGACAATTAAAAAGGCAAGTGTTAAAAAAAAAGCGGTAACTAAAAAAGCCGTTGCCAAAAAAACAACAGCAAAAAAGAAAGTCGCAAGCAAAAAAGCGGTAACAAAAAAGAAAGCGGCTACCAAAAAAACAGTAACACCTGCTAAACCAAAAGCTAAAACCACCGCCATTCAAAACAGAATGACCAAGTCTCAGATTCTGGCAGAAATTGCAGACAACACCCTGATCAGTAAAAAGGATGTTGCTGCAGTCATGGATGAACTGGATGCCCTGATTGAACGTCATATTAAAAAGCGTGCCTGCGGTGAGTTTCTGCTGCCCGGCCTGCTGAAAATTGTCACAGTCAAGAAGCCGGCAGTTAAAGCCAGAAAAGGCATTAACCCCTTTACTGGTGAAGAGATGATGTTTAAAGCCAAGAAAGCCACAACGGTTGTAAAAGTCAGGCCTTTAAAGAAGCTTAAAGAAATGGCTCTATAACATAAAATAGTTATCCTGCTCTCAGAAGCATTCAATATGCTTCTGAGAGCAGGATAACTGGAACAAAATGGAGATGTATTATGCCTTGCAATTATCAGGAACTCGAAATAAATCCACTACAGTCTGCACCTGTCTTATGTGAACCGAGTTTTTTTCCTAAAGGTGAAGTCTCACTGGAAGATCCGGCCATTAAAGTCATGACCGATTTAAAATCCGTTGCTGCCATCACTGTCTCGCCTTCCAGTTCTCTGGAAGAGGCTACTGACAGAATGATAAAAACCAAAGTTAAACTTCTGTTTGTTACCGATCCCAGTGAACAGCTTGCCGGCCTGATCACTTATAGTGATTTACAGGGTGAACGCCCGATTCTGTTTCAACAGCATAATGGCGTACAACGCTCTGAAATCACAGTAGGGGATATTATGACCCGCACAGCAGAACTTGATGCTATAGACTGGTCTATTGTTGAACGGGCAAAAGTGGGTGATATCGCCATGACCCTGAAAAAACTGAACCGTCAACATGCCCTGGTTGTTGATAAGGGCTATGAAGATACCCCTTACATACGCGGCATATTTTCTACCTCTCAACTGAGCAAAATGCTCGGTGTCTATATTGAAACGGCCGAAGTTGCCCAGACCTTTGCAGAACTTGAACGGGTATTAGGTTGCAAATAGCACTCTGACCACTATTTATCCTGTAGAGATTTTTCCAGAGCAGCAATAATTTCAAGGTATTGCTGCTCTTTTTTATTGCAGGAACGCATAACAAATACCAGCAGCAGAATACTGATAAATACTGCAGAGATAGCAGTAGCGCCGGTCACAGCCAGTACTGCGATATCTGTTAACTGGGTTAAATCTATTCCGCTGTCGGTTTTTGCCTTTATTATGGTCAGTACCGCCTGCGGACTGACCATCTCAGGTTTTAGCAGAAACATCAGTCCCCAGGCCAACGCAGTGGTTAAGCCAAGACTCCAGACAATATAACCGGAAACCTTCTGAAACAGGGTACGTTTAAATATAAATTGCTGTTGTGCCTGAGAGAGCATAAAATTATCCGCCTGGACTTTTTATTAAATCTGATGACCCCATATTATAGCGCAAAGACTCGCAACTCCATAAACCTGAATTAACCTAAAACTCAAATATGCCACAAAAAGACTATTATAAAATTCTGGGTGTTAACCGTAACAGTTCAGATGCTGAAATAAAGAAACAGTATCGACGCCTGGCCCGCAAGTATCATCCTGATGTCAGCAAGGAAGCCAATGCAGAAACCCGTTTTAAGGAGATCAGCGAAGCCTACGATGTATTAAAAGATAAGAAAAAACGGGCTAATTACGATCGTTTTGGTACACCGGACGGCAATCCTTTTGGTGGCGGCGGCTTTACCCCACCTCCCGGCGGGGCTGGCGGTGGCGGCTGGAAAGGCAACTTCGGTGGTTTTAACCAGGGCAGCTTCAGTGATATTTTTGACAATATGTTTAAAGGTGCTCGAGGCGGTCAGTTTAATAACGATCCTTTTTCCCAGCATAAGCAGCACAGACAGAGTCATTCTCAAAGCCGCGGTAAAGACAATAATATTGTGATCCATGTTGATCTCGAAGATGCTTTTCACGGGGCCAACCGAACCATCAATCTGCGGGTACCCGGTGAAAGCGGCACTAAAAAACTGAAAATAAAAATCCCCAAAGGCATTAAGGAAGGCCAGAAAATTCGTCTGGGTGGCCAGGGCGGCAAGGGGCAGCACCGCAATGGTGACCTGTTACTGGAAGTAAAGTTTAATAAACATAAATATTTTACCGTGGACGGTAAGGATATTAATTTAACCCTGCCCATTTCACCCTGGGAAGCAGCCTTAGGCGCCAAAGTTTCTATCCCTACCCTGGGCGGTAAAGTGGATATGAAACTGCCTCCCAATACTCAGAGCGGGAAAAAACTGCGCTTAAAAGGGCGTGGACTACCCGGTAAGGAGCCCGGAGATCAATATATACAGTTACAGATTATGACACCTCAGGCCGATACTAATGAGCTTAAAAAGCTGTATAAAAAAATGGCAGAAATCAGTGATTTTAATCCTCGAAAAAAGTTTGATTAGGGAACTTTTAAGCATAGGAGTGGGTCTATAAAGAGCAGCGTTGAGCGTATAAATATTTGGCAATTCTTTTTCTTATGTCAATAAAAACTTTAAACTATTTGAGCATTAACTGAAAATTGAACTGCTTTTGCTCTGGCTTTTTCTCAGCGCTCAACGCTCAGCGCTGTCTCTTAATATATACAGATTTTTATTGAGTTAAAATTTTATGATAAAAAAATATTTATTTGCTCTGGTTCTGGTTTGTATTACAACCGTTATCAGCTTTAATAATAGCCTGGCTCTGCCTACTCATGACAGTCAGGGTAAGGAGTTGCCTTCTCTGGCACCAATGCTGGAGAAAATCACACCGGCGGTGGTTAATGTTTCTACCAGGGGCAGTTATTCCGGCAACAGTCAGTTGCCCGCTTTTTTAAATGATCCGTTTTTACGGCGGTTTTTCAAGTTTGATATTCCTGAACATCGCCAGATGCCGCAATCTCATGCACTGGGATCCGGGGTGATTGTGGATGCAGAAAAAGGCTATGTACTGACTAATAACCATGTTATTGATGATGCCAGTGAAATTGTAGTGACCTTAAAAGACGGTCGCAAAAAAGTTGCCGAACTGATCGGTACCGATCCGCAAACGGATATTGCTCTGTTAAAAATTGAAACCGGTGATCTGACCGCTATCCGCCTGGCCGATTCCGATAAACTACAGGTTGGTGATTTTGCCCTGGCCATTGGCCATCCTTTTGGACTTGGACAAACAGTGACCTCCGGCATTATCAGCGGCCTGGGACGCAGCGGCCTGGGTATTGAAGGGTACGAGGACTTTATTCAGACCGATGCCTCCATCAACCCAGGAAACTCAGGAGGCGCGTTAGTAAACCTGCATGGTGAACTGATTGGTATTAATACCGCTATTTTTTCCAAAAGCGGGGGCAATATCGGTATTGGCTTTGCAATTCCGGTCAATATGGCCCGTTCTGTTATGGATCAGTTGATTAAGCACGGTAGTATCCAGCGCGGTGTTCTGGGTGTTCAGATCCAGGACCTGACGCCAGAACTGGCTTCAGCCTTTGGTGTAAAGGAAACTCATGGCGCCATTGTCGCCCAGGTTATACCCGGCTCAGCCGCCAGTAAGGCCGGTGTTAAGGCGGGAGATATTATTGTTGCTGTAAATAATAAACCCGTAGGCAACTCAACGACCTTACGCAATTATATTGGTCTTAAACGTCCCGGCGATGCTGCACATTTAAAAATCCTGCGTGGCAGCAAGAGTATAGAATTAAAAGCCATTATCGGCGGCAATGAACAAAGTAGTGCTCAGCCCGTTAAATCTGCCAGCACACTGGGCTTTGACGGTAAAAAGCTGCACCCGTCACTGGCGGGCGCCCTGTTTGGAAATAATACTACTGGCAGCGGAGTACAGGTACTAAGCATTACCCCTGCATCACCTGCCTGGCAGTCCGGTCTGCGTAAAAATGACCGGATTATTGCCATTAACCGCTACCGTATTGACAGCATCAGTGATTTGCAGGAACTAAGCAAACAGAAAAGCAATAAGGCCATTGCGCTGAATATTCACCGGGGCAGTTCGGCTTTGTTTCTGGTTTTGCAGTAGAGAGACTTTCTCAACCCGGCAAATAATCCAGCAATATGCCCACAAAAATACTCATGCCTACCCAGTTATTATTTAAAAACGCCTGGAAACAGGCGTTTTTTTCACGTTCTCTGAGCAGATACTGCTGGTAAACAGAAAATCCTGCTGCCGCCAGAATACCCAGGTAAAAATAAATGCCGCCCTTCAACCACCAGGCCACCAGCATCATACCCAGTAAAAAAGCCGTTTGCAGCAGGGCAATAATTAAACGATCCTTTTCTGCAAAAATAATAGCCGTGGATTTTACTCCGATTTTAAGATCATCTTCACGATCCGCCATGGCATACATGGTGTCGTAAGCCACTATCCACAAAATCGTGACAAAATAGAGCAGCCAGGCAATAGCTGGAATAGTATTGAGCTGTGCGGCAAAACTCATAGGGATAGCCCAGCTAAACGCCATACCCAGCATGATCTGCGGATAATAGGTATAGCGCTTCATAAAAGGATAAACTGCAGCCAGCAGCAGGGCCACAAAGCTCAGGGCAATAGTAAAGGTATTTAACATCAGCACCAGAGCAAAGGCCACAGCAATACACACGGCAAAAACTGCTAAAGCCTCTTTGGCACTGACCTTGCCGGAGGTAATCGGGCGGTTTTTCGTGCGTTCAATATGCCTGTCTATGTCCCGGTCAGCATAATCATTAATCACACAGCCGGCAGACCGCATAATAAAAACCCCAAGAGAAAAAATCACTACAATCAATGCCGATGGCCGGCCGTCAGCCGCAATCCAGATGGCCCACAGGGTTGGCCATAATAATAAAAAGGTGCCTATGGGACGATCCATACGCATCAGCAAGAAATACTGCTGCCAACGTTCCAGTGAAAAAAAACTGCTTTTATGAGTGTTCAGGCATCACCTCCGGTTCGGCCTGTGGAACTGAAGCTGGCCGTCAGCACCGGATGTACCGGAGGGATAAAACCATGGTGATGACTCTTTGACAGAACCTCAGGTAAAAAGACTTCCGCCACCAGCAGGGGTTTCTGACCCAGTCGAAATACCGAACGACGTGCCCAGATCTGTTCCGGTGTCTGGATGATACAGCTTAGTGCCGAATCAAATAACTGATGCCCGGCTTTAACAAGCGCAATTTCCATAACATCTCTGTGCAGTTCTGGCTGGGCAAACAGGAATTCACCCAGGGGACGATTGCCCAGATGCCCCAGACGTCGCTGAGTCCCGGTTAAAGTAGTAACAGGGATGACTGTACGGGCATAAATCAGCGGGGTATCACCACAATATAAAGCCACTTCACGGATCAGCGCATAACGACGACTTTTCAGTTTAAGCCGCTGCATCTCATCATTAGATGGGATCCCCATACCCTGGGACAATAAGCGCACCGAAAAGCAGCCCAGCTGATTAGCCTGACAATAAGCCTTAATACGCAGCGTCAGTGAGGCACTGTCCAGCAGCCAGTCGCGCATAGCAGAGGGCATATGCAAAATAGCCGCATAATCTACGGTGATCCACAAAGGAATGCGTTTAAACTGACGCTTTATGGCAGACATAAGGGCTGGCTTGCTCGGCTAATAGAATAATATCGATAAGCTCATTATTTTAGCATAAAAGTTTGCCTTTAAAGCAAAGCTCTAAAAAACAGCCCTAGAAATTAATGGATTTTATGTCCAGTAGCGAGTGCTCAAACTCACCTTTATCAGAGCGCCCATGGATACGGGTAAAGGGTCTGGACATATTTTCCATTTTTATTTCACCGCTTTTCAGGGCTACCGCCACCACCAGACGGGATTTATCCGCCGTGGGCCTGACACGAATGCTTTTTATCTGAGTATAGGGGATCTGCTCTTTACTATTAAGAATAAACACTCCCGGTGGCGCTGCTTTATCACCCTTACGGCTGCTCAGTGTATCTCGTTTCAGGAAAGTGGTTTTACCATTGGCAAATACCAGCGGCAGACGTTTACCCTCAACAGAATGAATCACCGGTTTGGGAATATCAGTCACCGGTACGTTCTTTGGAACTACCTTGATCCTGGGTCTGGATGTTGCTGCCGGTGCGTTTTTATCGGGAGTGACTTCATTGGACAGATCCAGTTCTATAACCGGAACTTCTTTCCTAACCCCAGCTTTTATTGTTGATGTTTTTTTACTTTTATCTGTACGGGCAAGCTGCTGTTTATGTTTTTTTCGCTGCTTATCACGAGTTCTGCGCAATTTCTGTGAATTAAAAAATTCAATTTGCCTGATATCTTCCAGGGATTTACTGAAACTACCCAGGCGGGCTTCGCCACTAAGTATAGGAAATGGTTTTTTTATTACCCGGGTTTCTTCATAACCATCATGCATAATAAAATGCACCGTAAGTTCATCTGCACCCAGTTTATATTTAATGAGTATTTTATCCACATCAAGCAGGTCAACAGTAATACCGTCTGACAGCATTAATTCCGGCTGGTCACTTTGCTCACCATCCAGGTTGCAGCGTAAAGTACTGGTTTCCAGTTCCAGTTTGGTCGTAGTCAGCAGGGACAGTATGACATAGGCCTTATTATTCTTTTTTGCTTTGCGGGCTGTTTTCTGTTCCTGGGTTAATACCTTATTTTTTTTAGATTTTGAACCTGAATGAGTATTTTTAAGCCAGCGCAGTTTTGTCCCGGACTGGCCTTTTTTACACGGTTCATCTGAAAAAATAATATTGCCGTTATCATCTTCGCACTTATAGACAGACGCCCAGGCCTGGCTGATAAATAAAGAGGCTATAAAGCAGGCAGTTAAAAATAGTTTATAGCTGTTTCTATTTTTAGACATTCTGATATTCCACACTGTGTCCAATCCATCGGTTAATAATCGGCGTCACCGCTTCAGGATAGTCTCTGAGCATACGTAGTGCAATATCATTAACCTTCGGTATTAAATGTTGATCCCTGATCACATCGGCAATTTTCATTTCCGCCAGACCGGTCTGACGGGTTCCCAGGATCTCTCCCGGCCCCCTGAGCTCCAGATCCTTACGTGCCACCTCAAAACCATCACTGGTTTCACGCAGGGTCATTAAACGGGCCTTACCGTTTTTTGACAGAGGCTGTCCATACAATAGCACACAGGCGCTGGCCTGGCTGCCCCGTCCGACCCTTCCGCGCAGCTGATGCAGTTGCGAAAGCCCCAGACGTTCGGCATTTTCTATAATCATTAAACTGGCATTGGGCACGTCCACACCCACCTCAATTACAGTAGTAGCCACCAGCAGAACCAGTCGACCTTCCTTAAACTCAGTCATTACCGCCTGTTTTTCAGCGGCTTTCATACGGCCATGCACCAGTCCAATGGCCAGGTCGGGTAATTGCTCTCGGAGCAGTTCATAACTCTGTTCCGCGGCCTGACACTGCAGAACTTCAGACTCTTCAATCAGGGTGCACACCCAGTAGGCCTGCCGGCCATTTAAACAGGCATGATGTACCCTTGCAAGAACCTCATCCCGACGCTGCTGTCCGATAACCACAGTATCCACCGGCGTTCTTCCCGGCGGCAGCTCATCAATCACTGAACAGTCCAGATCCGCATAGGCTGTCATGGCCAGGGTTCTGGGAATAGGCGTAGCTGTCATAATGAGCTGATGCGGATACATCGTCTGCTGTATCTGTTTTTTTCCCTTGGCCAGCAGGGACAGTCTTTGATGCACACCAAAACGATGCTGCTCATCAATAATAACCAGCCCCAGGTTATTAAAGTTCACCTCATCCTGAAACAGGGCATGAGTACCGATAACCATTTGCGCCGAACCATCGGCAATAGCCTCAAGCGCTTCCCTGCGTTCTCTGGCTGTACTTTTACCGGATAAAAATGCCATATTAATATCCAGCTCTGTAAACCACTGCCTGAAATTATCATAGTGCTGCCCGGCCAGTAATTCCGTAGGTGCCATTAAGGCGACCTGGAAACAATTTTCTATGGCAAACAGAGCTGACAGAGCCGCCACCACTGTTTTACCCGAACCCACATCCCCCTGAACCAGACGCTGCATGGGATGGGGCTGGCGCATATCTTCAGCAATATCCTGTACAACCCGCTGCTGTGACTGAGTCAGTGTAAAGGGAAGCTGCTGTAAAAACGGTGCACTAAGGCTGTTTTTAGCGCCAGGGCTGTTTGTGAGCTCATGGCTGTTTTGTTCAGTTTGAGACAGCTTGCGGTTAAATAACTGAGCTGATTTTATCCTGAGGGCGCAGGCTTTATGCTGAGTCTGTTGCTGGTAAATCTGTTTCATACTCAATTGATGAGCCAGCAGTTCTTCCAGTACCAGCCGCTGCCGCCAGGGATCACCACCTTCGGTTAATTCAAATACCGAGCATTCCGGCGGCGGTTCATGCAGATACAGTAAAGACTGAGACAATGACGGCAGAGCCAGTTCACGACGGATTGGTTCAGGCAGAAAATCAGTGATAAATTCCCGCTGACTATTATTTTTCTGCTGCTGTTTCAGTTGTTGAATAACCTGGGCTATGGCATTACGCAAGGCCGTCTGGGAAAGCCCTTCAGTGGTAGGATAAACAGGCGTCAGATGCTCCTGCACCTGAATGAGCTGGTCTCTGGCAATTATACGGTATTCAGGATGAGTCATTTCCAGCCCCTGACGTCCACGTTTAATTTCTCCGAAACAGCTCAGCCATTTACCTTCTTCCAGGGCCCTGGCCAGAGCCTGGGTCTGTGATTGATTAAAGTGAAAAAAACGCAGAATAAGCATAGCACTGCCGTCTGAAATCTGACAGGTCATTACCGGGCGGCGGGCATAATGAGTTTTACAGCTTAGCAGTTCTCCACGCACCAGTGCGGAATCATTAATTCTAACACCAGCGATGGGCAGAATTCGGGTTTTGTCCAGGTAGCGCACGGGCAGGTGGAACAGCAGATCATTAAGAGTAAACAGTTTACGCCGCGCAAAACGTTCCTGAAGTTTCTCCCCTATTCCTTTTAAGGCAATAACGGGTTGCTCAAGCCAGAGCTTATCATCCTCTGCAGGCATGGGCTTAATAGTTATTCGGGTTACCTGGTGTAAAGGAGTGATAAATAATCAGCACGATATTCTCACCGCTGTCGGTAGTTTTAATTTTTTTATACTGGCCGTTCTGTTCAATGACATTACGGCAGGACATTCGGGTTTTATAACTGACACACATTTCACCCATATCATTGACCGCCCATTTAGAAGTAAACTTATGTTTATTCTGCATCCCCCTGAGTATACCGTCGGGATCCACATACACAGTCATGGTGATTTTGCGTGAGGGTATTTCTGCAACATAGGTATTACCCGAAAACAGTTTAAGCACCTCTTCTTTAGTCAGTGTATGGGCCGTTTCCGGACACTTGCCTTTAGTCCATGAGATAACTTTTGCGTTAGCACAGGCACCACAGCCGTTACTATAGGTTTTAGTTAAATGATCCTTATGCAAGCCGCAGACCGGATCATAATTCATGGTACATATCTGGGGACGGGGGTCTTTACATTGTACTGTCTCGTCCTGTTCTGCCACCTTAGTCTGTGCGGTTGAACAGGCTGCTATAAGCAATAAGGCGGGGAACAGGGAAAAACGGATTAACCATTGATAGTGCATTCAGGTATTCCTTCTTTTAATTAGTGTCCATATATTCCCTCTCCCTCCGGGAGAGGGCCAGGGTGAGGGAAAATTTTATAAGCTTCTCCCAAAGGGAGAAGGAACCGGATAAAGTCAGAGCCTAAACTTCAATAATATTGTTCTCTTTCAGTTCCTGCTCTTTTTTCTGCTGTTCATGCTCTTCTTTGAGCTGCTGATAATTATCCACTGCTTTCTTTTCAGACTCAATATACAGCTCGCGCATTTTGGTCAGAGCATCTTTTAATGCTTCAGCCTGATCTTCATATTCATCCAGTTCATTGGTCAGAATAAATTTATCAATTTTCTGGATAATAAACTGGTACGTGTACTCATCTTTAATAAATTCAGAAAACTGGTTAAGGGTTTCTTTGGCCCGGGGGTTTTCAAAGGCCATAATCGTGACTTCCACCATAGCGCCCAGCAACTGCTGCTCAATGGTCGTATCTTCCTGTACTGGTGCTGTCGGTATTGGCTCCTGGGCATAAACATTAAGCGAAGCCGTTAAACATAAAACAAGAGCCAAATCCCGAAGAACTATTGTGATTTTCATTATTATATCCGCCTTATACTGGTTATACGCGCATTAAGGTCACCACCATTTCCAGCATGCGTAAATTACGCATCACATCCGCCAGATGGGTTCTGTTACGCACAGCAATAACAAAGTCCAGAGAATAGAGCTGGTCTTCCCGATCCACAGTATCCACATGCTCAATATTCGCTTCACTGTCAGCAATGGCCGAGGCAATAGTGGCCAGTACACCTTTACGATGTTCCACCACCACTCTTAAAGCGACACTGAATTCGGTACTGATGTCATCACTCCATTCCACATCAATCCATTTCTGTACCTGCTTACGGGCATCCCGGGCATTTTTACAGGATTTTTTATGGATCACAATACCCCGGCCCGAGCTGATATAACCCACAATCTTATCACCGGGGATAGGGTGACAGCAGCGGCCGTAATGCACCACCATACCTTCAGTACCGCGAATATCCAGAGCCAGGCCTTTTTCCTTCTGCGCTCTATCCAGTTCATCAGCCTGCTCCGGCAGCAGATGTCTTATCACCAGCTGCGGTATGCGGTTGCCCATACCTATCTGCTCCAGCAGCTCATCAAAGGATTTCAGCTCATAGTCTTCCAGCACCCGCTGAATACGGGACTGGGATAAATCCTCTACCGACATATTGATATTAGACAGACACTTATTGAGCAGGCGAGTTCCCAGAGCAATGGCTTCATCCTGCTGCAGGTTTTTCAGCATATTGCGAATATTACCGCGAGCCTTGGCGGTAAACACAAAGTTCAGCCAGGACGGATTGGGCAGGGCTCCGGGTGCCGTAATAATTTCAATGGTCTGACCATTTTTAAGCTGGGTGCTTAAAGGGGTGTGCTGCTGGTTAATTTTGGCGGCCACACAGGAATTGCCCACATCGGTATGTACCGCATAGGCAAAATCCACTGCCGTGGCTCCGCGGGGCAGTTCCATAATCTCGCCCTTGGGGGTAAAGACATACACCTCATCAGGAAACAGATCCACCTTGACGCTTTCGAGAAACTCAATGGAATCGCCGGCATTCTGCTGTAAATCCAGCAGACTTTTAAGCCATTCACGGGCACGGCTCTGGGCAATGGCCCCACCATTGCCTTCACCTTCCTTATAACTCCAGTGAGCGGCAATACCGTTTTCAGCCACCCTGTGCATATCCTCGGTACGCAGCTGTACTTCAATGGATACACCAAAGGGACTGAATAGAATGGTATGCAGGGACTGGTAGCCGTTAACCTTGGGTATGGCAATATAATCTTTAAACTTACCGGGAATAGGCTTATAAAGTGCATGAACAGCACCCAAAGCCCGGTAGCAGCTGTCTACACTGTCGACAATAACACGAAAAGCATAGACATCATATACTTCGGAAAAAGGCAGGTTCTTGGTCTGCATTTTGCGATAAATACTGTACAGATGCTTTTCCCGACCCAGTACCCGGCAGTGAATATTCTCATGTTCCAGACGAGCCTCAATGGCGTCCTGAATTTTCTGTACGATTTCTTTTCGATTCCCCCGGGCCTTATGGATACATTCCTTAATAACACGGTAGCGCATAGGATTGTAGGCCTTAAAGCCCAGATCCTCCAGCTCATGACGCATGGCATTCATGCCCAGCCGGTTAGCAATGGGCGCATAGACTTCCAGAGTTTCTGCAGCAATACGCCGGGCTTTTTCCGGGCGCATAATACCCAGAGTACGCATATTATGCAGGCGATCTGCCAGTTTTATCAGGATCACCCGGATATCCTTGACCATGGCCAGGATCATTTTACGAAAGCTTTCGGCCTTGGCTTCCTGTTTGTTATCAAACTGAATATGATCCAGCTTGGTGACACCATCAACAATTTCAGCGACTTCTTCACCAAATTCCTGAGCTATCTGTTCTTTATGGGTGGGGGTATCTTCAATAACATCGTGCAGAATGGCAGCGATAAGGGTTTTGTCATCCAT
>Ga0256831_1001158_pt1 | contig 13897 bp, 21 predicted proteins | sample 132544metaG_FD_189087 | JGI IMG/M metagenome (GOLD analysis project Ga0256831, IMG submission 189087) | Hydrothermal vent microbial communities from Lau Basin, Pacific Ocean - 132-544 | ecosystem: Environmental > Aquatic > Marine > Hydrothermal vents | place: Pacific Ocean: Lau Basin | collected...
GATATGTTCGCCAGGTATCTTTACTATCTTTTCAAAGAGAAAAAAGAGATGAGCTGGGAAGAGATAGAGCGAATCCAAGCACTTTTTTAAGGAGAAATATGAGACTTTTTTTAGGCTCTTTTGCCAAACTCAAACACTATGGGCTCATTAAAAACCGATTCTCGTTTATGCAAGCCAAATGGGTTGAAGAGCACAATCTGCATCTTACCTACCTCTTTTTGGGTGAACGGCCAGAACCTTATACAATCATTGATAAACTCGAAAGGATAGAGTACGAAAAAAGGGACATTCCCCTTTTTGATCTGGGCTTTTTCGGTCATCCTCCAAAAGTACTCTTCATTAAAGTATTAGATGAAGAGGTAACAAAACTTCATACACAAATAGCAAGTAGACTCCATATAACTTCCCCTCAGCCCTTTGTGCCCCATGTGACGCTTTGTAGGATAAAACGTGTCAATGGATTTTCAAGATTTATCGAAGCACTCAAAGAGTTTGAAAACCGGCAAATAGGTATCTTACATCAAAAATTGCATCTCATAGAAAGTATTCTCACCCCACGAGGACCCAAATACAAAATCATCCACACTTTTTAGGGTCGTAATGTACCGCTAGCCACAAAGCGCCTTTGGTAACGCTTGTGAGCGAATGGGGAGTATTGGCCGGGATATAGAGAGTATCACCGGCTTTAAGCACAATCTCTTGGCCACTCATCGCAAGTTTCGCTTCCCCTTGCAAAAGAACCACCCATTCATCTTTATCATCACAAAACTCTTTGGGCTCCTCTAAAGAGGCGCTTACTATCCTTATAATCTCTAAAGAACCTCGTTTGTGCAGCGTTTTAAAATCCTCCCCTTTTTGGGGTTGAATAAAATCAAAAAGATTCATTCTTTGAAGTCCTCTTCACTAAATTTCTCCACCTGATAAACCAAAATCTTTGGATGATACTCTAAGCAGTTTGGCGGAAGTCCCGCTTTGACACACAGATGGGCAAAAAAGCTATCAAAGTCTGGCAGCTCCTCCCAAACCTGGGGCAAAAAGGTGGCTTGATGGCCATCAAGCTGCAATACCACACCATCCACACCTGGTCGGATCTTTTTTCGAAGATCTTCGATATCTTTGTACTCCAAGGGCTTTGGCTCGCCAAGTATTGAAATCTCGATGGTTATTTTGTCAAACTCTTCTGGGCTCAAAGGGGGAAATCTAGGATCACCAAAGGCCGCCGCTTTGGCGTTTTGAATCAAATCCTCAATAAGAGGTCTGTGCGCTACAAGCGATCCGATACAACCTCTTAGAGAACTGCGCTCATTGATAGTTACGAATACGGCACCCGGCTTGGCAAGCTGGGGATACATCTGTATAAGGCGCTCTTTTACCTCATCGGTAAGTTCTTTGTGCCCAATCAACTCCTCTTTAATGGCGATACGCGCAATATTGAGCATAATTTGCTTAAGTTTATCATCAATCATTTTTAGCTCCTTTTAAAAGATCCACAACCCCAATTACTCACTTTTTCATATTGTGCCACGCAGATACTGATACATACCTTATTACTTTTTGTCCCGTAAAGGTTTGCTTGTAGAGCGTTTGGCTTTTGCCTCCATATCAATCGGAGGCAAAGGTAACCTCTTTTTAGAAGCTATTGTCATCTTTTTTATCCCCTCTACCAAAGGCTCATACACAAAAAAGCCGGCTTGTGCGAGTGCCAAACGCACGGGAGTGGCAATGGAGTAGGTAGTCAACACCATATCGTCGCTCGTAACGGCGTAGAGGTCTTGAAAATACTCTAATGTCCAAAGCCTTGGATTTTTCTTGGGGGAAAAGGCATCTTGATAGACGACATCGATCTCCTTAACTTTTTTGACATATTCTCGAGCATCTTCTACTCGTAACTCTATCGATATGTTAGAGCACTCATATTTTCCATGCTCTATGAGCTCAAATAGTACGGGAACAAAGGGTTTTAGGAGCTTTGGATAAGAAAAATTAGGAAGAGTCTTTAAAAGATGCGCATCAAGTTCTGGAGAGAATATCTCTAAGGATCGGACCCTGTTTTGTTGTGAAAAATGGTACAGCGTGGCCAAAGTATTAAATCCAAGACCAAAACAGATATCTAAAATCCGCAAGTGCGACTTGTGCGTCAATTCAAAAGCGGGTTTCACATGCTTTTTAAGAGCTTCCCTCAACGCTCCATCTTTAAGACTATGATAGCACTCTCCATACTCTTTGGAATAGAGCGTATAGCTACCATCGGCACTTTGGCGCCACTCATATTTTGTATCAAGCTCCATAGTTTTAAACTATCTCATCTAGTTCTTTAAACATCATCGCTTCCACAATCTCCTCAATATCCATCCCCGGCATCGCCAAAAGAGCCCTCGCTCCTATCTCATAAGCCATATCCAATTCCTCATCTTTATCCGGGGTGATTATATAATCAAAAAAAAGAGTATCGATCCTTTCAATAAACTCCAAATTTTCTATCTGCATCCCCTCCCCCAGCTCTAATAAACCAAAGAATTTGGCATTTTTGAGCGTAGTTACTACAGACTCTATACCCTCCACATTTTTTACCGGTACTACGATCTTCATCAAAGTCCTAGTATTTCTATATTTTTTGGATCCACATCGCATCGATGCGTATCTATAGCACTTGGATTAAGAGCTAGCTCCTCATTATTCATGATCCCTATTCCACTTTGAACCACATGATTGGCAATCTTTTGAGCTTCATTGAGTGAGTGCATATAGCAGCTTCCGCACTGATAGATATTGAGTTCTGGAATCTCTTCGATACTTTTAATGGCCAAAATATCCCGCATACTCTTCTCCCAAGCCTGCGCTACATCCAACTCATTTGGCTTCCCTATAAGGCTCATATAAAATCCGGTGCGACAACCCATAGGAGAGATATCGATAATCTCTATATCTTCGCTATTTAAATGCTCCCGCATAAAACCGGCAAAAAGATGCTCTAACGTATGAGTCCCCTTTTCGCTCATAATCTGTTTATTGGGTTTACAAAAACGAAGATCAAAAACACGGATATCATCACCTAAAGGTGTCCTCATCTCTTTGGCCAAACGTACGGCAGGTGCAGGCATTTTAGTGTGATCTACGAGAAAACTTTCAAGTAAAGGCATCTTCTATCCTTTTTGATACATTAGAATTGTTTAATTAGAAGTTGTCGATGATGGCGTTACCACCCATTTTTTGAGCAAGGAGGACATTTTGAACAGCTTTGAGAATGATATCGTCTGAATCCAAAGACTCTTTACAAGCCGTTCCTATCGATATTTTGGCATGAGGGTAGTTTTGCTCAAGCAAAAAGAGTATCTTGTTCTCCACTTTTGCATGAGAATCTGGTCTATTGGCAAAAAAGAGCAAAGCGTAGTAGCTCTCGTTTATTTTTATGAAACGATCGGCACATCTCGTATTTGATTTGACCAATTGAGAGATATCACTTCTATCATCCATATGAATAAGCATCAGGCAAAAAGGAAGCCCGTATCTATTTGAGATACACTCAAAAGAGCGGGCTTCCTCTTGCAGTTTTGCCTTGATGGTGGAGTAGATATAACTCAAATCAGACTCCGGCCTCTTCTCGTTTTTGTAGATACTCCCATCTTGCATCCACAGCTTTTTGCCATAGATCGATGATATGGCGATTTTCCGGCTTGAAAAGGTGGCGAAATCTTGGCTGAGCCGCCAGATACTCTTCTACGGGAATTTTCTTTTTGGGTCGATAGGTGATATTGAGTTTGGTGCTATAGATAATTCCGTGCTCATCTCGCTCGTTGATGATCTCATACAAGGGCCAAACGCAACTATCGACTCCTAGATCGCTCACTTCGATCGTATCTTCTGGAGCATGTTTCCATTCGGTGGTACATGCACTTTGAGCATTGATGTAGACTGGACCGTTGACTTCAAAGCCCTTTTGTACTTTTTTGACCAGATCTTTCCATTTACTAGGACTCACCTGGGCTACATATGGAGCCCCATGATCGGCCATGATCTCTACCATGCTCTTTTTCATCATCTTCTCACCATAACTCACACTTCCAGCCGGACTGGTAGTGGTACTTGCTCCAATAGGCGTCGAAGAGCTTCTTTGACCTCCGGTATTGGCATAGACTTCGTTGTCAAGACAGACATACATGAAGTTATGTCCTCTCTCAAAAGCTCCGCTTAGAGATTGAAATCCAATGTCGTATGTCCCGCCATCCCCGGCAAAAGCGACAATTTTGGGCTCACGCCCCTCATCTACCATCTTTTGGGTAGCAGGCGGGAGTTTACCCTTTTTCTTCATCACCTCATAGGCCGCACTGATGGTAGCCGCGGCTACGGCTGCGTTTTCAAAACCGATATGAAGCCAACTCACATCCCAACTCGTCTTTGGATAGACAGCCGTACATACCTCCAAACATCCTGTAGCGGTGGCTACGATGATAGGATCGTCAGTGGCGTTGAGAACTTCACGCACGATAATGTTGTGGGCACACCCCGGACACATAAGGTTTGCGCCCTCAAACCGGTCATTGGAGAGTGAAAACTCCTTGAGATTTTTGATCTTTTTTACCATAATTTCCCCCTCTTAATAAAACGATAGCTTCGGTCCTCTCAGACCCAAGAACTGCTGCAGTGGTACCACGGCTTCGCCGGCTTTGGCACATTTATCCAAATCTTCATAGACCTCTTTGAGCATAGTGATGGTAGTATCTCGTCCACCAAGACCATAAATATAGTTAAGTACCACAGGCTTTTTACCCCCGGCAAGTAATGCGGCTGAAATTTCGTTAAAAAGCATTCCAAAAGTTCCACCCGGCGCGCTTCTATCAAGGGTCGCTACGGCTTTGACATTGCTTAGAACCTCTTGTACCTCTTTAAACGGAAAAGGTCTTAGGACTCGAAGACTTACCACCCCGGCTTTAATCCCCTTTTGTCGCATCTGATCGGCTGCAATCCTAGCAGACTCCACAGTAGTGCCAAGAGCGAATATCGCCACATCCGCATCATCCATCTTATATGTATAGACTGGAGTATACTCTCTTCCGGTTCTATCCTTAAATTCTGCAAAAACTTCGTTGATAGTCTTCATAGAGTTCATCAAGTCGTTATGCTGTCTCGCTTTATGCTCAAAGTGCCAATCCTCTTCGGTCTGCACCCCATGAGTCACTGGGTTAGCCACATCGAGCATGGAGTTGACAGGCTTAAATTCTCCTACAAACTCTCTCGCCTCTTCATCTTGGAGGGGTCGTACGTTTTGGGCCGTATGGGAACAGATAAAACCATCTTGATGCACCATCACCGGCAATCTAACATTGAGATCCTCGCCTATTCTAAAGGCCATAAGCGTCAGATCGTACGCCTCTTGAGGATTGTAACTACACAAATTGATCCAGCCAGCATCTCGTCCTAGATACATATCGGAGTGATCCCCGTTTACGTTCAAAGGCGCGGCAAGAGCTCGGTTGACTACAGTTAGAACTATTGGCAAGCGCATACCGCTGGCTTGATAGAGCACCTCCACCATCAAAGCAAATCCTTGGGAGCTCGTAGCGGTCGCCGCTCGCACACCCGCGGCACTTGCCGCCACACATCCACTCATCGCCGAGTGTTCGGACTCTACCATAATAAACTCTCCATCCACATATCCATCAGCCAAAAATTTGGAGTAATTTTGGACAATGGGCGTCGAGGGAGTAATAGGATAGGCCGCTACGATATCGATATCGGCCTGCCGCAGTGCATGGGCGGCAGCCATATTGCCATCCCAAACTTCCACTTCATTGAGTTCATACTTTTTTGCCATCGGCTATCCTTTATTTCTTTTCTTCTTTTTTGGGCCACATAGCCAAAGCTTCTTGATTATCCATATGCTCAGGAAACATCAAAAGCGACTTTGGATTGGTTGGACACACCTCCACGCAGATACCGCATCCTTTACAATGCTCATATACTACGCCTATCATCTTCTTATCGCGACTCAAAATTGACATATCGGGACAAAAAACCCAACAAAACTGACAGTCTATACAATAGTCTCGATTGTAGACCGGTTTTTCGACACGCCAATCACCCACTTGCCACTCATGGGAGTTCGTAGGTGCGTAGGGTCGCTCTTCCATAGGAATCTCGGCCACATCCTCCACAGGTTCCGTGAAAGAAAAGAGTGCTGCTCCAGGGATCAGCTCGTCCCAGCCAAGCTCTTTTATCTCTTCTATATCCTTGATCTCTTTTAAATCTTTTGCCATCGCCTATCCTTTAGTGTACTTCGTTGTAGGCACGCTCGATCGCCGCCATATTCGCATCAATAATCTTTTGGGGAAATTTCGACAAAACTTTCCTCATTGCCTCTTTAAAATAATCCAAATCAAACATACCAGAAACTTTCATCAAAGCCCCTAGCATCGGCGCATTTGGAATAGCTCGTCCGATTGTATCGAGCGATATTTGCATACAATCTACTACATAGACCTCTTTGCCCTCAAGCTTTGGCTGGGATTTTATCAACTCCTCTTTGCTCAAGTGCGTCGTAATGATATACTTAGTATTTTCTTTTTCATTTGCCGTAATATCGGCAGTATAGGTAAGCCCCGGGTCGATGACCAAGACATAATCTGGCCGCATAAACTTCTCATGATTGAGAATGGGCTGCTCGTCCACCCGATTATATGCAGTCATCGCCGCACCCCTTTTGGCAGAGCCGTAAAACGCAAAGGCCTGAACATATTTTCCAGTATTGGCAACTACGTCGGCTAGACCTTTTGCTCCAGTTACGGCACCCTGTCCGGCTCGGCTGTGCCATCTAATCTCTAACATTGCAAACTCCTCTATCAATTTTGATACTAAATTGTAATCAACCCACTCTTAAATATCTATTAGAGTAATAAGACCAATTATCTCTTATATAAGGTTAATCGACTATTAAGCTACTGTATTACTCCAATTCCTTTTGCCTAATCACCGCTACCGCCTCATAAGCGTTAAAGACTACACGTTTTGCGCATCGAAAAAGCTGCAAAGGTTTCCCATAACCACACTTTAGGGCTATTGAAGCGATACCCGCAGCGTTTGCCGCCTCCATATCCAAACAGGTATCGCCTATCATCCAAGTATGTTCAGGATGAGCTTTTAACCTATGCATTGCTTTAAAAATCGGCTCTGGATGGGGCTTTGGATTGATTACATCTTCACGTCCTATTAAACAGCCAAAGTAGTGCATCAAACCAAAATGTTCCATCAACTCCTTCGAATAGAGCCCCGTCTTCGTGGTCACAATTCCCAAAGTGGCAAACTGGGCCGCCTCCGCTATCGCCTCTTTGGCTTGTGGCAACAAAGTTGTCTTTTGCTTGGAGATTATGCGGTAGCGCTCTTTATAGGTCTGTACATATTTTTCTACATTTTTTTTGATTCCTAGATGAGCGAACATAAAGTCCAACGGATGGCCAATAAGTGCCAAAATATTCTCTTTGGGTGGTGGGTTTTGGCCAAAACGCTCAAATGTATGGTAGAATCCATCAAGTATCGCCTCTGTAGAATCGATAAGCGTACCGTCTAAATCAAAAAGTATTGTTACTCTTTTCATGGTTTAATCCATTCAATCTCGTTGTGCATGATGCCAACAATTGAGGGCTCTACATTCTTTATAGATCGATTGACGGCGGTAATAGAATTGGGAATATACAAAAACAAATAGGGCACATCAGCTACAATGAGACGAAAGATACGGCGATAGAGCTTAGATAGTTTGGCCATATTGATAGTACTTTGAGCCTCCTCGATGAGTCTGTCCACCTTAGGATTTTTGTAGCCTACCAAATTGAAGCCTCCAATCTTTGCCGAATCGCTATGCCACAACGGATAGGCATCCGGGGTTAGTCCCAACCCCCAGCCAAGCAAAATGGTCTCAAATTTCCTCGGAGTCACCACCGTATTTAAAAAAGCTTGCCACTCCATCGCCCGAATGCTCACCTCTACGCCAATTTTGGCCAATTGATACTGGATAATCTGAGCGGCATAGAGGCGTAAAGAGTTGTTGGAGTTTGTAGCTATCTCAAATTTTAGAGGATGATTTTGGTCATAACCAGCGGCTTTGAGCAAGGCTTTGGCCTTTTTGAGATCTACTTTTGGAGGTTTGATAGTCGGATCAAAGGCGAAGCTTCCGGGCATAAAGGGACCAGTACAGATACGTCCGTGGGAAAAAAAGAGGATATCGATCAGCTCTTGGCGATCTACAGCTAGACTCAGAGCCTCTCGCACACGCTTATCTTTAAACTTGGGATTTTCGAGATTGAAGCCAAGATAGGTATAACCATGGCTTGGCTGTTCATAAATAGCATAAAAGGAGCGAAAGCTTTGATCTATCTGACGCTCTAGTTGTAATGGAGAAAGACCGCCAACATCGAGCTGATGAGATTTGAGCATCAAAAACTGGGTAGCAGGATCTGGAACAAAATGATAGTACAAACGCTGGATATATGGAGAATGAAGAAAATAGTGCTCGTTTGCCACAAGTTCGATATCGCCCGAGACCTCAAACTTTTTGAGCCGATAAGGACCCGTGCCAATGGGATGCTGATTAAAAGGACTTCGCATGATATCTGGATCATCTTTTAAAATATGGTAAGGGAGCATCCCTATCATCCACGTTTGCAGCGCCTTAAAATAAGGCTTTTTATAAGTGATACGTAGATGTAAAGAGTCGAGCACCTCTACCTTTTTGACATAGCGAAAATCACTCGCATATGGGGTAAAGACCTTTGGAGAGGTAATAAGACGATAGGTAAAAAGCACATCTTTGGCGCTAAAGGGTTTGCCGTCGTGCCATAGTACATTGGGACGCAATGCCACCCATAGCTTCGTAGGGCTCAAAAACTTCCATTTTTTGGCCAAATCTCCTACAATTTTACCATTTTTATCATATTTGAATAGCCCATTAAATATCCACTGAGCAATCTCACCACTGGCGCTATCGGTAGCGAGGATTGGATTGATCCGACTCGGATTTGCCGAGAGGGCAAGATGAAGTGTAGATGGGTAGAGCATAAAAGGAAAGAGCAGCACAATCAAAATTTTCTTCATTTTCCTCCTTTTTAACGAAATCATAACAATAATTTGATAAACTTTTTCATAAAGGAGCTGACTCTATGGAGATCTTGCTAATAGAGGATGACGAGCTACTGGCCCAGAGTCTCAAAGATTTTTTAGAAAGCGAAGGATTTAAAGTAGATGTGGGATATGACGCAGAAGAGGCCCTTAATCTCACCTTTGATAAGCGTTATGATCTCTATCTTTTTGATATCAACCTCGGAGGTGAGAGTGGCTTGCAAATAGCCAAGGAGCTCAAAGAGGCCGACGATAAAACACCTGTCATTTTCATTACGGCTCTTACCGACTTAGAAAGCATCTCCCAAGCGTTTAATTTAGGGGCGATAGACTATATCAAAAAACCTTTTCACCCTCAAGAGCTTATCTTGCGTATTCACTCTAAATTTGGCAAACCAGAGGATCAAAACACCTTAAAATATGGAGTCATTGAACTAGATTTGCAAAACCGGCTAATCAAAGTCAGAGGAGAGCCCCAAACGATTGGCGAGATACAATTTAAAATCCTCCAAAAACTATTGGAGAATAAAAACTCCATTGTCACCAAAGAAGAGCTTTTGTCCATTATGCGCAATCCATCGGATGTGGCGCTACGGGTGACCATAAATAAACTCAAAAATAGATTTGAGCTTCCCATAAAAAATATCCGCTCTAGAGGTTATATTCTTGAATAGAAGCGAACGTGAATCGCTTTTTAAAAATTTTATTATATTTTTCTTTCTTTTAGAATTCTTGCTTTTGTTTATTTTTTTCTTTTTCTATATTGACAAAAAAAAAGATATCCAAGAACTTCTGCTCAAACGGATGCAAATATGCAGCTATACTTTAAACTGTAAAGATTTTAATTACGATTTTTTTCCCAAAAAACCAAAACTCCTTCCCAATACTTTGTACCATCTGGACAATAAGGAGATTTTTGCTCTTTTTCCTATACCAAACTCCAAAAAATATTATCTCAAAATCTCTTATGATATACGCTATCTCAAAAAGGATATCCAAAGGCTCTTTTGGAATATTGCCGGCATCTTCTTTATAGCCACACTTATCATTATGGGGCTGGCCTTTTTCTTTACTCTCTACTCCTTACAGCCCATTCGCCAAGCCCTACATATCAATCAAGAGTTTATAAAAGATATTTTACACGACTTTAATACACCTATCTCCTCAATGATTTTAAATCTGGAGATGCTTAAAAAAGATTGCCAATCCCCTTTTATCAAAAGAATAGAGCAAAGTATAGATACGATAGTCTCGCTGCAAGAAAATCTCAAACTCTTTTTGAAAAATGTCAAATCCAGTGCCCAAGTTATAGATATGGCTCAACTGCTTTCTGAACGTATTGAATATTTTAAATCGCTCTATCCTTCTTTAGAGCTTACTTTGGAGGTCAAAGAACCCTTTACTTTTCAAGCACCCAAAGACTTACTTGTGCGTATTATCGATAATATTCTCTCCAACGCCTGCAAATACAATAAAAAAAGAGGATTTGTCAAAGTAGTACTCAATAATCATATAATAGTTATTGAAGATAGCGGCAAAGGGATCAAAAATAAAAAAAAGGTCTTTGATAGATTTTATAAAGAATCGGATAGAGGTATTGGTATAGGACTTAGTATCGTCAAAAAGCTCTGTGATGAACTCAACATACATATCAATATCCAAAGCGAGTTGGGCAAGGGCACGAAAGTTATTTTAAAATTCCCTCGCACTTAAAGCCAATCGTTTTTAAATCACCGCATAGATCACCAATCTCTTGTCCCACTATCTGCCTAGATAGGAGGGGAGCACAAGAGCGATGAATCACGGCGTAGTGGAGCGGATCTATATAGAGTCCCAACTCCTCAGATTCCAAAGCAATACCGGGGGATTTCGTACTCAGTCGTCCGGCATAAAAAAGAGTAAGATTGTGCTCCAATGCCTTGCCCACAGGCAAAGCTATCTCTTTGGAGGCAATAACTTTTCCATCATCGTAGACCAAAAATTTAACAAGGTCTTTTCCATAGACATCTTTTTGTGTACCTACCAGCTTAGCATCAATGTTAACGAGTAAACAGCTCTCGTTCCCATCAAAATACTTTGCATCTATCTTTAGAGTATGCTCCGCATCGGGCAAAGTGGCGGCTCCTAAAATTATAGAAAAAATAGCAGTAGATAAAAATCTTTTCATCATAAAAAGATTATATCCAAATTATTGGACTGCTTCAAATTTATTTCCCTCGGCACTCCAAGCATACACGCCGCCTTGAAGATGCATCGCATTTTTATAGCCCATTTGATTAGCCAAAAAATTTCCCACCGTCGCCGTGCGGCTTCCCGTACGACACACCAACACAAAAGGGGTCTCTTTAGTAGGAACCAGCTTTTGAAACTCTCTCATAAAGTTGTCAATATCGTAATTGCCATAGTCATCAAAAAATGTCAAAAGCTTCGATCCCGGCACTACGCCAGTTTGTCGCCACTCCATCGGCGTACGAATATCGATAACCACCGCACCTTCTTCTTGAGCACGCTTGAGCTCTTGGGGGCTAAGATTTTTTAACATATTTTACCTTTGAGCAAATATAAAAAGCCGGGCGAAGCCCGACAAAGAGATTAACGTTTGGAGAATTGAGGAGATCGTCGCGCTTTGTGTTTTCCGTACTTTTTTCTCTCTACGACTCGAGAGTCTCGTGTCAAGAGGCCGTGTGGTTTAAGAAGAGCTCGAAAAGCTTCATCCATCTCACAAAGCGCTTTTGAGATACCATGCTTTAACGCATCAGCCTGAGCGGAATAACCCCCGCCAAGTGTTTGTGCTACGATATCTACACTCTCTTCCATTTTGGTCAAAGCCAATGGAAGTCGTACGCGAAGCTTCAAAGATTCATGGCCTCCAAGCCACTCATCCAAACTCATACCATTAACGATAATCTTCCCCGATCCTTTACTGAGCCACACTTTTGCAGCAGCCGTCTTTCTCTTTCCTGTCGCATAATATCTTGCCATATTAGTTTCCCTTCACTTGTGCAGTATGTGGATGTTCGCTTCCCGGATATACCTTGAGTTTTTTAAGCATCGCTCGTCCAAGCTTTGTCTTTGGCAGCATTCCTCTTGTTGCCAATTTAAAGAGTTTTTCGGGATTTTTCTCTCTGAGTTGCGCAAGTTTTTCGCTCTTAACGCCACCAAAATATCCGGTATGGCGATGGTACTCTTTATTCTCCTTTGAACCTGAAACCTTAACTTTTGAAGCATTGATAACTACTACATAGTCCCCACAATCCACATGCGGGGTATAGCTTGGTTTATGTTTTCCTCGAAGAAGTGTGGCAATTTCAGTCACCACTCGACCAAAAGTTTTTCCTTCGGCATCGATAACATGCCATTGGCGTTCCACTTCATTTGGTTTGACCATCTTTGTAAATTTCATATCTCACAACCTTTTCCAGTTTGATGAGTGAGATTTTACATCTCTTTATCTTAATTACTACTTAAATTTAGCATATTTTAAGCTTTTTGTTGGAGAACTCGTCTAGTGGAGAGCTTATATTTTTCATAATCAACCAAATTGCCAACTGTTATTTTAAGCAGCAAATTCCAACGACCCTCCAAAGGAAGATTCGCATCTACTCTATAACGGCCCTCGTGATATTTCGCAAAAGTTTTAATATCCTCTTTATTTGTATCAGGACGGGTAAGGAGTACTTCTACTTGGGCATTTGGTACAGGCTTACCATCTTTGGTAAGAATTTCAAATTCAATATGGGCATCTGGAAAATGGAGTTTTTGGGTTAACAACCGTACCTTATATTTTTGCTTAAACTCTTGTTTCATTTTCTCTATTTGATAGATATTCTTATCCACATCTTGATAAGCCATCATATAGGTATCATCCAACTCTACTGGGTTATCAATAGCAGTTTTGACGGTCCACACCCCCAATCCTATAGTAAATACCACCAAAGCAATAATAAAATGGGGCCAATAGTTTTTATTCATTTTTTTATCACTCTCCTATAAATGAAATTAATAAAAATGAGAGCAAGTATAGAATAAAAAAGTATACGCAACCACAGATAGATATCTCTATTTGTATTACCTAAACCGGATTTAAGTTCTTTACCGTAACTTTGAGCGATCTCTTCTGCAATCTGAGCATATCCATTTAATATCGCCGCCTCAATCGCCGCCTTAGGATTTTTGGAATGGGAGGTAAGCAGTGGAATAATGGTCCCTTTCCATGGCAAAGGGCTCAATATCTCCTCTTTATTAAACTTTTGAGATATATCGGGCGAATTGAGAATATCAACTTTATGATTTTTGACCGCAAGGGTTAGCAATACAAAAGGTTTAGGAAGATTAGAAGAGAGATTCTTTTCAAAATCTACTATTTTTTTTGTATGCATCTGCTCTACAGCCGCCACATATGCATGAACACCTGTCTTTTGGAGTAGTTCATTCCCTATTTCATTGATTTTATCTAAAGTTTTTTTTGGTAAGATATTTTCATTGAGCAAGACAAAATTTTCAGAAGAGAATACAAAAATAGCTAAAACAAAGACGAGGGCAAGCGCCCTCATCGACGATAGGCCACCCATCAACCTACATACGCGTGAAAAGGTGTAGCAACTGCCCATAAAGAGAGTGCAGCCATACCAAACAACATCCAACCAATAATAGTTTCTAATTTATCAACCATGATAACCTCCTATTTTTTAATATGCTTTTGATAAATATCCCATCGTGGGAAGACAAAGATGGTATCCCGATAGACAGCGATTTTAGGATCGTCCACTGCGTAGGCTTTGATCTTAAT
>Ga0256831_1001159_pt1 | contig 13897 bp, 13 predicted proteins | sample 132544metaG_FD_189087 | JGI IMG/M metagenome (GOLD analysis project Ga0256831, IMG submission 189087) | Hydrothermal vent microbial communities from Lau Basin, Pacific Ocean - 132-544 | ecosystem: Environmental > Aquatic > Marine > Hydrothermal vents | place: Pacific Ocean: Lau Basin | collected...
CCCTTCAGTCCTTCCAGTTCCTCCCTTAAAGCCCTTGCTGTTTCCTCGCTTCCGGTCAGGGAGGAGAACTTCCTCAGGGCTTCCTCAAGCTTCGGATACTTCCCGAGGAAGCCCTCAAGTTTCTCGGCCGGAACGAGCATGCCTGTTTCCCGGTAGACTACCAGCGCACCGAGGGTTTTCAGGGCGTCAAGGTACGCTTCGTATGCCTCTCCGTACCTGCTCTCTTCCACAAGCCGGTCTCCCCTTTCAATGTAGAGTTCGAACTTTTTGATTAACTCTACCTCCATGCTATCACCGGCGAATTTTTATAGGGTCTGATATAAAAACCCTGAGATGAAGGCCGAGGAACTCGTCTGGGGCGCGGTTGTGGCGGTCATACTTTACGTAACGTGGAGGGTAGTGCATCCATTAGTTGCCCCCATCTTCTTTGGGCTCGTACTTGCCTATGCATCCTATCCCCTTCAGAGGAGGCTCTCCAAAAGGCTCGGAAAAAAGCGCTCCGCACTGGCAATCAGCCTTTTGATGCTCATCTTTGGCGGAGCCTTAACACTTGAACTGCTCCTCGTTTCTGTTCAGGTTGCCATGTCCTTCTATGACAGCGTTGTAAATGTCTTCAACTGGCTACTCACACTCTCGCTCCCTTCAGAGGTTCTCAACTTCCTCCAGCACTTTCAGGACCAGGTAGTTCCAAAATTGGCCGACTACGTTTCGAGGGAAGCCTTCTCGATTCCCTCCTACGTCCTTCAGCTCGTTGTTTTCTTCTTCACCTACTACTACGCCCTAGCCTACGGTGAGGAAATCAGAGAACAGGTTTATGCCCTCCTTCCGGATAAAAACCGTGAGCTCGGTGAGGAAATCCTCGAAAGCGTGAATAAAACCCTGTCCGCCCTCGTCAGGGCCTGGCTTCTTCTAAACGTCGCCAAGGGAATCCTCATGACGGTTGGCTTCATTATCTTCCGCGTTTCGGACCTGTACACCGCTATAGTTGCCGGCTTCCTGACCTTTGCCTTCTCCTTCGTTCCCCTCTTTGAGGGCTGGATGATTTGGCTCGCCGCGGCAGTATACTTCGCCGTTGAAGGGGCCTACCTCCACGCCCTTGGCATAGCCCTCTACGGCTTTTTCCTCGTTTCGCCGATGCCGGACTACACGATAAGGCCCATGCTCGTTGCCAGGGATACGGAGCTCGACGAGACCCTGGTCTTCATAGGAATGATTGGCGGAACGTGGGCGATGGGGCTGAAAGGCCTCATAATCGGGCCTATAGTTCTTAACCTTCTCCTCGTCCTGCTTAAAGAATGGAAAAGGCTCACAGAATTTTCACGCCGGCCTTCTCCAGTTCCTCAAGGGCTTTCCTCTCGTCGTCAGGGTTGATGCCCTTCACGGCGTCGCTCAGCAGGTAAACCTCAAAGCCGTGTTTTAGAGCATCTAAAGCCGTTGCCTTAACGCAGTACTCGGTAGCGACACCGCATATGTAAACCCTCTTGACGCCTTTTTCCCTCAGAATCTCTGCCAGGTTCGTTCCCTCGAAACCGGAATAGGCTTCCTTGTCCGGTTCGGTAGCCTTTGAGATTATAACCGCGTCCTCAGGCAGGTCAACGACAAACTCCGCCCCTGGTGTGTTCTGAACGCAGTGCCTCGGCCATGGTCCTCCCTGTTCCTTGAAACTTATGTGGTTCTCCGGGTGCCAGTCGCGGGTTGCAACTATAAGAGCTCCCTTTTCCCTGAACTTCCTTATGTACTCGTTGCATTTCGAGATTATCTTGTCCCCCTCGGGGACGGGAAGGGCTCCCCCCGGCATAAAGTCCCTCTGCATGTCCACAACTATGAGCGCCTCCTCCGGCATGGGTATCACCACCATGGATTTCTCTGCGGGATTAATAAGCGTTTAAACCTCAAGCCTGTCTTTGAAGCGGGACATGTCTATCCCTTTCTCAAGGCCGAAGAGGTAAGCCAGAATCCTCTCGTCCAAATCGCCGTAGCGCTCGCGGAGGGCTTTTATACCCTCCATGACCTCAAGCTCCGTCCACCTAAGGGTTCTCGCTATGTAAACCACCATCTCACCCAGGAGGTTCTCTGGTTTTTCCTTTTCCTCCAGAATTTCGAGTTTTGCCACGAGCATTCCATTGTGCTCCTCCAGTAGACCCTCCTCAAGCCATTCCCTGATTCTCTCCTTAGCCTCGCTAACCGAAAAGCGCCTCAACTTAAAGCTCAGAATTCCGACTAACTCGCTCCTCGTGAACTCGGCCGAGCCCTTGACCTCAACTGCCTCCTTCAGCGGATGCATTGCCATCAATCTTTTTATTATCCGGGGATAGATAAAGTTTTGGTGTTGGATATGGAGCAGAGGACTCACAGACTGGCCAATGAAAGGCTCGTTGGCAGACCGTTGAAGATTGAACCTGGAAGAGCCGAGGTCGAGCTTTTAACAACTGAAGAGATGGCCGTTGACGAGTACGGCCTCGTTCACGGTGGTTTTACGTTTGGGCTGGCTGACTACGCGGCGATGTTAGCTGTGAACGAGCCCACCGTTGTTCTCGGGAAGGCTGAGGTGAGGTTCCTGAAGCCTGTGAAGGTCGGGGATATACTGATAGCCAAAGCAGAAGTCGTTGAAGACCTGGGGCGGAAGAAGATAGTTAAGGCTGACGTTTTCAGAGGAAGCGAGAAAGTCTTTGAGGGAACCTTCCACTGCTACGTTCTCGATAGGCACGTGCTTGAGTAACCGGGGGTCAGAGCGTGGCCGAAGAGAAGGGGAAGGAAATCTTTGGAATAAGCTGGAACGTCTTTCTGCTCGGGCTGGTCAGCTTTCTCAACGACATGAGCAGTGAGATGATTGCCCCAATCGTTCCTGCTTACCTAACCGAGGTTCTGAAGGCCGGAAAGCTCGCGAGCGGTTCGATAATGGGGGCGATAGAGAGCGCGAGTTCCCTCTTCAAGGTGGTCTTCGGTTACTTCAGCGATAGGTTCAGGAAAAGAAAGGCCTTCGTTTTCACGGGCTATGCCCTCTCAACCCTCGCCAAGGGTCTTCTGGCGTTCTCACGGAACTGGGTTGATTTCCTTCTCCTCAGGCTCCTTGACAGAACAGGAAAGGGCATCAGGACGGCACCACGCGACGCGCTAATAGCCGAGTCCAGCGACGGAAAAACAGGGAAGTCCTTTGGCTTCCACAGGATGATGGACACACTCGGTGCCGTTGCGGGCCCACTCGTGACGGTTCTCTTAATCGGTCTCCTCTCCTACCTACCAAGGGAGACCCTTTACCGAAGAATCTTTCTGCTCTCGGCAATCCCGGGTCTGCTCTCGCTCGTGATAATAGCCCTGTTCGTCAAGGACCGCGGTGATGAAGTCAGGAAGAAGATAAGGGGCATCTCGTCACTGAGGAGCCGGTCGCTTCAGCTGTTCCTGATTGTGGTTGCGGTTGGGACCCTGGGAAGATACAGCTACGCCTTTACCCTCTGGAAGGCCGAGGAACTCGGCTACACCGTCCTTCAGGGTTCAGCTTTCTACGCCCTCTTCAATCTCGTCTACGCCCTTTCAGCCTATCCAATAGGGGTTTACTCCGACAGGGTAAGCAAGAAGGCCCTTATCGGCATTGGCTTCCTTCTCTCGGCGTTGGCAAGTCTCTGCTTCGCCTTTGCAGGGGGTTTAACCTTTCTCATAGTGGCCTTCGTCCTCTACGGCCTCTACATGGCGGTAATGGACACCGTTCCAAGGGCCTACATGGCCGAACTCGCCGGAGACTACGAAAAGGGGACGATCATAGGGGCCTACCACACGGTGGTTGGGCTCTTTGCCTTCCCGGCTTCGCTGATTGCCGGCTACCTCTGGAGCGCCTATTCCTTAACTTATAGCTTCCTCTTTGCCTCAGTCATGTCATTCCTGGCATTCATTCTGCTCCAGTTTGATTGACGTTCTGCCAATTTTTTCTGTTCGTTTTTGTTCATTTCCCGTCAAAAAGACTAAAAAACCTTGGGTCTATTGGATAAGGGTGGTGAGATGAGAATTCTAATCATCGGTACCGGCGGGACCATAGCGAGCACAAAGACTGAGAGGGGTTACAAGGCAAAGCTAACCGCTAAAGAAATCCTCAAGCTTGCCGGAATCAGCGGGGATGGTGTTAAAATCGACACCCGGGACGTTCTGAATCTCGACAGTACTTTAATCCAGCCGGAGGACTGGGTAACCATCGGGAAGGCCGTTTATGAGAGCCTTGACGAATACGATGGAATCGTGATAACCCACGGGACCGACACCCTGGCTTACACATCCTCGGCTCTGAGCTTCATGCTGAGGAACGTCCCGATTCCCGTGGTTTTAACCGGCTCGATGCTCCCGATAACCGAGCCAAACAGTGACGCGCCGAGGAATTTGAAAACCGCTTTGACGTTTGCCATGAAAGGCTTCCCCGGGATATACGTGGCCTTTATGGACAAGATAATGCTCGGAACGAGGGTTTCGAAGGTCCACTCCCTCGGCCTGAACGCTTTTCAGAGCATCAATTATCCTGATATAGCGTACGTTAAAGGAAACGAAGTCGTCGTGAGGCACAGGCCGGAGAGTCCCTCTGGAAAACCCTCCTTTGACTCCTCCCTCGACTCGAACGTCGTTCACGTAAGGCTAACTCCCGGTCTTTCCCCGGAGGTTTTCCTTGCAATCTCCGAGAACGTTCATGGAATAGTTCTCGAGGGTTACGGCGCTGGGGGAATCCCGTACCGGGGCCGGAACCTTCTTGAGGCTGTTTCGAAAGTTGCCCCCGAAAAGCCCGTGGTCATGACAACGCAGGCCCTCTACGGGGGTGTGGACCTCACGAGGTACGAGGTCGGCAGAAGGGCGCTTGAAGCCGGTGTAATCCCAGCCGGAGACATGACGAAGGAAGCAACGCTTGTGAAACTGATGTACGCCCTTGGAAAAACGAGGAACGTTGGTGAGGTAAGGGAAATAATTGAGAAAAACATCGCCGGGGAAATCAGCTCAGCTTTTTGAGTTCTTCGTCACCAATTAGAAGGGGCCTCGTTGCCTCCATTACATAACTGAGCTCCCACCTCACATCTCCCCGGTTCATGAGCTCGGCATAGCGTTTGGCTTTCTCTTCAGCCTCTTCAATGCTGGAGGCCTCAACGATTCTCCTCACGTACCACTTTCTGTCCCCAAAGCGGAGCTTGAACTCGGCAAGGAACATGGGCACCACCGTTTCTTTCTCCATAGAAAGATTTAAAACTATAATGGACTCTTGGGTTTGGATGTACGAGGTGATGAGGTCATGAATATTAGACAGGTAGTTCTAACTATTATTTTACTCTCCATCATATCTTTTAGTTATGTCTCTGGAGTCAGCTTTGGAGATGACGTGACAGTTACGGGATACACTGTGAACAACAAAGCACCGGCCTTAGTAATGGAACAGAACGGGAATTATGGTTTACTAATACTCTTTGACAATGCAAGCACTTGGGCTCTCATCCGATTTGATGAAGACATGAATATCGTCCCCCTTCGTATATACCATGTTTCTGAACCAAAAGGCTATGCAGTTTATCCATCCTCAATAATCCCTTACGATGGAGGGTTTTTAATTGCAGGTGGTATAGATTCTGGAAACATTCATTCAAATTTTCATGGGGGTTTTTGGATAGCCTATCTCAACAAAAAAGGGGATATCCTGTGGGAAAGGGCGTACTTAACCCGTTATACCTCATCCATCTCAAGGGTGCTAGTTGATAAATTCACAGGGAGAATTTTGCTGGTAGGTAGTGGGTCTTTTTACTCTGGTAGTGATGGATTTATAGGCGTTTTTAATCCAGAAACCCGAAAGCTTGAGAAGTTTGTTGCTATTGGTGGTCCTTATGCAGATGGAGTTGATGCAGTTCTGGTTCTCAAGAGCTCGTACATTGTAGTGGGAAGTTCGTGGAGTCTGGGCGATGCACAGGGGAAAGTCTTTATTTTGAAGTTCACAAAAGATTTCAACATTCTGAGCTCGATTGCGTTTACTCTCCTTGACGGGGGCACTCCCGTAAGGTCAGCTGATTGGTGGACAATTAATGCAAGTTATTCCAACAATACGATTAAGCTCTTTGGAGAGTTCCTCATTGAAAAGTACAGTCCCGAGAAAATTACCCTTCAGAAAAGCGGATTGTGGTGGATGACCATTGATAGGGACCTTAATCCCATTTATTATTCATTTAAAGAAGCCATCGTTAACTCCAGTCCCATTGAGCTTGGTTATTCGGGAGTCCTCAACTTGTATCATCTACCTTTGACCAATGAGTCTCTGATAGTGTCCGGGATTTACAAGAATTATGAAAGATTTTTTGTAGGATGGCTTCATAATAGCTCAATAGATGGATATTTTGTTAACGTTAACCGCTCTCCCATAAGTTACTATCCCTCGACTATTTCCCCATTCACTTCTGTTTTTACCATGGACGGTTCTCTGGTTCTCTTATTAACTGCCTCAAAATATTCAGATACAAACTTCAAGGTATATAATCCCCTTTTAGCCATCGGGATTCCCTATACCAAGCTTCATAATCCTTTGGAACTGAGGAAAAGCTTCCTCTATGGGGGTAACTTTTCGATACAGCTACGAAATACGGGTTTCAAGATTGAGGCTGGCAGGTATATTGCTCCCTATAACATAAAACTCCTCAACGTTGAGATGCATCCCGGTAATATTAGCATTGTTCCTGTTAATTCTGCCCTGAACCTTGTTGAGCTCAGAAATCCAAAACCAATGGTTGATGTGGAAATAATCAGGGAAAAGAATTCACGATTTCCAGAGGATGCATCAATTTACGTAGACAACACTAAGATTAACGTTAGCTCAGTGGCGACTCTATACCTCTTTCCCGGAATGCACAACATTACCGTAACCCGTCCTGGTTTCATATCCCATACAGAGAAGATTCACTTACAGGCGTTTGTTAGTTACGGCTTTTCTATTGACGTTCTTGCGTCATTTCTGCGACTTTCTGTTTCCCCGGAGAACGCCACTATAAAAGTAATGTGTCCGATATCTTATAGACCGACTTATAGATTCATCTTTAACCTTACGCCTGAGATAAAAGGGATAATACTACCAACTGGCTACCACTGCCTTGTTACTGCCATTAAAGATGGTTACGTCCCACAATCAAAGGAGATATGGACTTTTGGTGTTATCAACTTAACATTCAATCTTCGGCCCGAGCCTGCTACTCTAATAATCTCCAGTAACCCCTCGGCAGAGGTGCGGATAAATGGGAAGATGTACAATATAACTCCTCTGACTGTTTCCCTTAATCCCGGGAATTACACTGTAATTCTGTCACGCGAAGGCTATCAGAACTACTCCATGAACTTATCACTCAATCCTGGAGAGACGAGAAAATTGAATATCACCCTTACCCGGGTGACACCCTCTACAAAACGCTCGATAAACACACCCTCACCGGTTACCCATACCAAAACCTCAAGCGCTCCAACTCAAAACATGAGTACACTACCGTTAAATGAGAAAAGAAACATATGTGGTCCCGCTTTCATAGGAGTATTGGCTCTCTTAGTGCTAGTAGTTGAACAGAGAAAGATCTAAGGCTCTACTGCCAAATAAACACCGTTCCTCTCGAAGGCCTCGAAAACCTTTCCTCCCTCTTTCGTTTTCAGCTCGACGAGGACTTTCTCCGGAGCCTTTTCCACGTCAACCTCGACCTTATGGTTGCTGAGCACCTGAATGAATGCATCTCCAAGCCTCTCGAACTCGAAAATCAGGTTTCCGTCTTCCCATCTCGTTCCCCTGAAGTTGACCCCACCCATTCTGAAAGTTACCTCAAGAACAATCTTCAAAGCGTTCACCGGGATAAGTGGGGGAGGGAGGTTAAAAACGTTTGCAAGTTCACTCTTTTTTCTTCAGCTTCACGACCTGCTTCGCGAACTCCTCTAAGACCTCTTTCCTCATGCCCTCGAAGAACTTAATGGAACCCGCGTAGCTGTGGCCACCGCCCTCTATTCCAGCGCTCGGTAGCTTCTCTTGGAGCTTTGGAATTATGGCGTTTAAGTCGAAGTCGTACGCGGCCATTCCGTCGCTGGCCCTCACCACGGCAAAGTCTGGACCATAAGCGAGCGTTAGGATGGGGCTGTCCTCGCCGTACTTCTCCTTGAAGTGGTCGTGGATTAAACCACTTAACTTGCCCGGCGATGGGTAGGAAAACTTTGGAGCGAAGAGTTCCACGTCTATCGTGTTGAACCTTATGCCGTTAGGCAAAACGACGCTCTTGACGTGGGGTAGGGAAGCCTTTAGGGCCTTCTCCTGCTTCTCCTTCACCTCAGGGTAAATCGCGTTTATGAGCTCGCGATGCCTCTGCAGGTTTCCAGTGAGGAGGAGAATCTCGTCTATGATTCCGTGGCCGTCCATGAACTTCCAGTAGAAGGCCTCGTGGTCTATTACCTCGGCTATCTTCTTCAAATCCTCCTCGGTCAGACCCTTGGACTTCTTTGCTATCTCAAGGTACTGGTAGAACTCGGGAGCCTTACTCCTGTCGCCAGTTCCAGCTATCGCCGGCAGGTGCTTTATCTTGTCCTCCACCTCGGGGTTTATGAAGCGAGCCACTTCCGTTGCCAGCATTCCGGCTGTTAGTTCGTAGTAACCCCTCTTCACGTGGTGTGGATTGACGTGAACATCGACGTATTCATCAACCTTGGCCTTATCCTCGCTAATCCACTCCCTCGGGTCGTGGTGGTCTATAACCACTATCGGCACGCCGTAGGCCCTTATGCGCTTGTAAGCGGGAATGTCCTCGCTGGTTCCGCCGTTGTCCACGATGACAACCAGAGGCAGAGGGTCGCCGAACTTCTCGTGGTCCTCAATCATGAAGATTATGTCCTTGAGCACATCTTCGAGCTCGTAGAAGGGTGCTCTACTGGGTCTGCGCTTGAAGAGCTTCCACCTCGCCTGCGGGTCGGGGGAGATGCTCTCTATCAACGGGACTATCGCGTATTCGAGTGCCAGACCGGAGGTGTAGCCGTCTGTATCGGAGTGGTGCCTCAGCAGAATCGGTCTACCTTCAAAGATTGCTCTCCTAATCATGAAGGCCGCCTTCATTATCTTGGGCTTGAGCTTCTCAAGAACCTCGCTCTCCACGAGGAATCCCACGTCCTTTGGCTGGGCCCTCTTGTCCAGTTCGGCCTCTATCTGCTGTTTAACCCTCGCCGCGTCCGGTCCCCAGAGCCTCGCCATGTCGCTGACTTCTATCTGAATCTCGCCGGAGTGGAAGGCTATCTTTCCAATGATTTCAACAATGTCGCCGACGCTTATGTTCGGGTAAGCCCTCACTCCCGGGGCCTCGAATGCGGCCGCCCAGGTTATGCCGGTTCCGTCAGTTATGGTAAAGACCGTCGGCCCGCCGGTTACCTGTATCTGCGTCACCCTTCCCTGTATTCTCACAGTCTTTCCGGCCATGTCCTTGCTCAGCTCGGCTATTGGCGTTACGGGGAGTTCTTTCTTAACCACAACCGTCTTGTAATGCCTCAGCGGGGACTCGATTAGGTCGATTTCCCTCTTGTCTGGCCTCACGTCAAGGACCTGAACGATTATCTCCTGCCCGGGTATGTACTCCCTTCCGCCGAGGAGGTCCTTCCGCTTGATTAAACCGACAACGTGGGGGTTGAGTTTGACGAAAACGCCAAAGCGCTCCACTCTATCTATGGTTCCCTTGTAGAGGCTTCCGATTTCAACGTCCTCGTAGTCACAGGTCTTGTCGAGAATGAAAACAACCTTGTACTTCCTCAGGCAGTCCGGACAGACCCAGGTTGTGTCCATTCCGGGCTCCCAGGGCCCTTTGATTTTACCGCATATATCGCAGGCGAGGACCTTTCCGGTTCCACCACAGACTGGACAGGTGTCGTAAACCGGAACAGTCCCCTTGCCGTGGCACTCTGGGCAGGGGATTTCATCAACCTCGTCCTCAACTCCAAGGTGGTCAAGGTTTCTGTAGCCCTTCAGCTTATCGCCTATTTTGAAATCAGCCGGAACGTAGCCCCAGCCCTCGCAAACGGGGCACTCCTTCTCGCCAACCTTAACCTTTCCCGTTCCATGACACTCGGGACAGTCCTTGACTGCCATTCTCTCTCACCCTACCTCGGTTGCCCTCTTGACTTAAAAACGTTAGCAGATTCTACTCAACCTTTATAACCCTCCCTTTGATACGTTTCTCTGCGATGATGAGTGAATCCAATGCTGAAGAGATGATGAACCCCGAACCTGAGCACGAGGTGGTTGAACTGGAGAAGCTCCGCAAGAGCGTGGAGAAACTCACGAGGCAGGTTGAAAAGCTTGAAGAGCAGAAAAAACCCGATTCCCTTGGCTGGGACGACATAGCCCAGGAGATAGTCGGCGCGATAACCTTCGCCCTGCCCTTCCTCTTCACGGGGGAAGTCTGGGATGTTGCCAAGGACATTTCCGTGGAACGTTCCCTCGCGATATTCCTGATGACCCTGATTCTGGCCTACCTCTTCCTTACCAAGGCAAACCTCGGGAACCTGAAGCGTGAGGAGATATTCCATATCCCCAAGAGGCTCATAACGGTGGCTTTGATTTCCTATGCCGTCTCGGCCTTTCTGATATACATCTTCGGAATCGACTACATAGCCCACTTCAACAGGCTCCAGTATCTCAACGCGACGGTTATAATAAGCACGTTCGCGGTCATAGGGGCAATAGCCGTTGACATGGTGAGGTGAATGAGAATCGTAACCGGCAGAAAATGGGAGGCCTTTGGAAACGATGCCCTCCTTTTTCCGGAATACGGTAAAACCAGGGATGAGCTCATGGCCTTTGTGGACTCTCTCAAAGAGGACGAAACCCTCGTAACGGCCAGTCTCGAGCTGATTGACATCATAACCAGTCGCTTCAGGAAGGGTGATGACAACGTTCTCCTCTACTCCGAGACTGGAAAGACCCTAACGCTTAAAGAAACCCACGAGCTGAGGAAGTACCTCGACTTCGACGTCAGAGGTGGGTTTTCTGGAGAGGAGGCGAGAACATCGGTGCTCTTCGTGGAAGGCAAAACCGACGCGAAGTTCTTCAAAGCGGTTTTCAAAAAGCTCTTCGAGTTCAAAGAGAGCAGAAAAGCCCCGGGGAGTTTAAGGTTCATAGAGCGCGTTTTTGAGCGCGACAACTTCGACCTCCTAAAGAGGGAAAGCGACGGTCACTACTTGGCTGTTATCCCGAGCGAGGGGAACTCGGGGGTTATCAGAAACCTAGGGAACTTCCTTAAGGCCATGGACGTCTTTGGATTCGCAGTTGAAAGGCTCGGTGTTGCCGTTGATGTTGACGAGAGCAGGGAAAATGCCCTCGCCTCGATAACCGGAAAGCTCTCCGGGTTCCGGCATGAGAAGACAGAGCTCGGCTACCGCGTCGGTGAAACGGAGGTGGTTCCGCTCATAATAGGCCTGCCCTTCAAGGACGAGCTCATAGACTGGAGGAAGCCGACCGTTGAGGATTTGATGCTCCATCTCATAGCCAGGGAGGGACTGCTCGAGAAAATAAAGCCCGGTCTCAAAGCCCTCAACGAGAGCCTTGGAAGAAAGTTCAAACCGAAGGAGGTTATGTATCTGGCCCTCTCAGCCTATGGGCACTGGGGAAACCTTGAGGGGTTCTACGAGCTCTTCGTCATGCGCTCTAGGTTTAGAAACCTTAAGGCCGTTCTGAGAGATGCCGGGCTGATGGAGGGTCTCAGGTATCTCGCTTTTGCCGAGCGCTGAGTTTTTAAGCTTTCTCCGGTTATTATCTCTGGTGGGAAGTATGAAGCTCGTCTCATTCGACGTCTGGAACACGCTCCTAGATATAAACGTTATGCTCGATGCCATGGCAGTTGAGCTTTCCAAGCTTATGGGGGCTTGTATAATAGACGTCGTCGAGGGCATAATGCTCACCCGCGAGAGAATCAAGGCCATGCGCTCCAAGGGCACAGGAAATCGGGAAAGGGCTCTGGAGGAGAGCCAGGAGCTTCTGGCGGAGCTTCTTGGGATAGAGGTCGAGCTCGTCAAGAGGGCTACCGCGAGAGCAGTTCTGAGGGTTGATGATGAAATCGTCCTGCCGGGAGCGAAGGAGACTCTTGAGGGCGTTAAGCGGAAGGGCCTAAAGGTCACCGTCACGGGCAACGTGATGTTCTGGCCGGGTTCTTACACGAGGCTTCTGCTTGAAAGGTTTGGCCTTATGGACCACATCGACAAGACCTTCTTCGCGGATGAGGTTAAGGCGTTCAAGCCCATGAGGGAGATGTTTGAGAAGCCTCTGAAGGCCTTCAACGTGAAACCGGAGGAAGCCATACACATCGGCGATACCTACGCGGAGGACTTTGAAGGCGCTTTAAAGGCCGGCCTCTGGGCGGTCTGGATAAACCCGGAAGCGGAAAGTGTTAGGAGAATCCACGAGCGGGGCTTTGAGGTTCCGAGCGTTGAAGGGATTCTGGAAGTGCTTGAGGAAATAGAAAAAAACTAGCGAATGAGCTTGGCTTTCACTTCTTTCCCATTTTAAGCCACGCGCCAAGTCCGACCTGCTTCGTCTTCTGATACTTCAAATCCTCCTTGCGGTAGCCAAAGGCCCTTAGAATTCTCTCAACTGCCGGCAGAACCTGGTTCTCGATGTAATACTCGGCATCATAGCGGTGCTTCGTCGGGTCGAACTCGTCGAAGGGAATGGCCCTGTCCCCAATCCTGCCGGAGCCCTTGAGGACGATGTAGCTTATCACGGTTCCCGGACGAATTTTTATCCCCCTCGCGGCGAGCCTTTTGGCAACGGCCACGTGCGGTCCAGTGGCTTTGTAGTCCTTCAGGTCTCTCGTTATCTGCTCGTGGATGACGAGCTTCTCCGGTGGAACCTCGTACTTGCTCAGCTTCTCTGTCACTTCCTTGACTATCCTAACTGCCTCTTCAACGTCACCGTGCTTGAGTATGGCCTCCAGAACTCTCGCCTGCGTTTCTTTCGCTATCTCGCTCCAGTCGCGCCTCACTATCTCAAGCCCGCGCGTTGTTATCTTGCCTTCCTCGTCTATTACCGCGTACTTCTTTTTCGTCACGAAGAAGCCCCTGACGTAGAAGCCCTCGTACTCGAGTTCAAGCAAACCGGGCAGTTTAGTATTTATATACTTGAGGAACTCTTTCGCCTTCTTTTTGACCGTTTCGGCATCCGCTCCAGGAATTGTCGCGAAAAAGCCATCGGTGTCGGCATACAGTACTTTAAAGCCAAATTTCTCCTCTATCTCTCTTATAGTGGTCTCTATGTACTCCCTGCCCCAGGCAGTAACACTCTCGGCACACTCCCTGCAATACCAGCGAGCCTTTGCGTAGCCGTAGTAACCGTAGAAGCTGTTTGCAAGGATTTTAATGGCCCGCTGCCTGTAATCAAGGAGCTTCTTCTCAACGGGGTCTATAGTTGCCTTCATCTTTCTCTTTATCTTCTGCCTCTCCTCCAGAAGGTCTCCGAGAAGGCTTGGAATGAATCCCGGAAAGTCCTTGCAGAACTTATGGCCCACCTGCGGGGCCACATCGTATTCTTTACAGCCTTCTCTGTTGAGAGTGTCAGGCGAAACGTTATGGGTGATTATTATTGAGGGGTAGAGGCTTCTAAAGTCTAGATAAACTATGTTCTCCCATAATCCCCGTTCCGGTTCCTTGACGTATCCGCCTGCATAGCTCTGTCTCCTTCTTGCAAGTTCCCTCTCATCAGGCTTGTTGGGTGCAAGCTCGTTTCTCTCGTAGGCTTTCCTTAGGAGAAACCACTCCACAAGGTTGCCCGTGCTCGAACGCGATACATCCCAGAGGCTCTGGCCTATGAGTCTTGAAAGCTGCGCCTCCATCGGGAAGAACTCCTTTCCGAGCTCAAAAGTTACCTTGGCGTCCTCCATCGAGTAGCGGGCTACCCTCT
>Ga0256831_1001160_pt1 | contig 13896 bp, 11 predicted proteins | sample 132544metaG_FD_189087 | JGI IMG/M metagenome (GOLD analysis project Ga0256831, IMG submission 189087) | Hydrothermal vent microbial communities from Lau Basin, Pacific Ocean - 132-544 | ecosystem: Environmental > Aquatic > Marine > Hydrothermal vents | place: Pacific Ocean: Lau Basin | collected...
CGCGAGGTCTGAAATAGTGACATTTGAAATCTCTTTAGAATTTTCCTGTTTTTGTTCTGCGTGTTTTGGAGATTTTACCACTTTTAGCAATGACAACAAAGGCTCTTTGCTTTGTGTTTTTGGGGAGTTTTTGGCATCTAAAACCTCTAAACCGTTTTGAACTTCTACCCCTTTTAAAAGGTCTGAAAAAGAGAGAGTCGTTTGGGGACTTTCATCAGATGAAAATGCAAGCAATGAGGATGGATTTGGCACATCCTTTTTGATATCCAATAATGAAACCATTCTGCTCTCCTTTTATATTATTAGAAATATATAGCATATTATGTTCCATTTATAAATTTATCTCTTACTTTGCCGATGTAGGGGTATGAAAAAAATCTTTCTTCTGCTCTTGCCGTCGTTACTGTTTTGTGAGAGGATTTATGACTCAAAAATTTCCCATGCCAGTAAAGAGGCTATGAAAAATCCGAAAATTAAGTGTAGGTGGGTGTGTGATAAAAAGCTCTACAGAGAGCAGAAAATCGAAGAAGCCGTAAACTTTTACAAAAATTCAAAATATTACAAATTTACAAAAAAATTCTAATAATCCCTTGTAAATCTATCTAAACAGTGCAGATCTTTCTTAAAAAAAGTTGCAACACTGTCTTGCATATTTTCCAAAATCTCTTTTGGTGTCTCTCCATCGGCAGGATAGGAGAGTAAAAATGCATTCAGGTATCTGGCAAAAAACTCATCAAACATCTTTTTTACCGTTTCTGCACCGTATTTATCGGTATAAGGTAATACAAAAAAGTAGTCACTACCGTAATTTACAATAGAATCTGATGTTCTTAAACTTACCTCTAAGGAGCTTTGGACAATCTCTTCATCAATTCCTGTAAAATCACAATACAAAAGTGTAAAACTCTCCGCTCTGTTTTCGTCAAGTCTGTCTGATATCCCAATATTTAGTTCCATCAATTGCTTAAAATTCTCAAACGAAAAGTGTACCCCTGCCATTTTCTAAGCCTTTTTCATTAAAATCATCTCAGTCAGTATAGCAAAAAAACTAAAGAATTGTATATCCTTGCATCATCTCTCGTGACTCAAGTGGCAAAGCTGTAACTTCTTCGCCGTCAAAAGCGATTTTATATTCCCCGTCTTGAGTTGCTTTGGTGTATGTCAGCATCGCTCGGGCTGCAAGTTCTTTATCTGCTTGGGTGGCATTTTTACTTAAAAGCCCATGTGGTCCAGGGATACCAATGGTTTTAAGATGGTAAAACTTGTCATTTTGAATATTTTGCAAATGTTCGTTTTCCTCTTTATTTCGCCCCACAACAAGCTTCGCACCCTCTGCCAAACGAAAATGGCGGCCAAATTTCATCACAGGGATATCTTTAACCTCAAAAGTGTCATACTTAATGAAATCAACCATCTTTTTCCCAAAGTTTTCATCTGTCAACAAACAGCCGCCGCCCGGTGATTCAAAATCTTCCAGCCCAATTTCACGCGCCAACTCTAACTGTCTGTCACGGCTTCGCCCGACAATCCCTTCCAATTTTTCCCTATCGACCCAGCCTTCAATCTCCGGAATAGTCGGAGCAAGCGCTTTGGCACTCATAGGGCGTAAAAGCAAGCCTTCACAATTACTCTCATCCAAAACAGTTTGCAAGGCGTCTTTGTTTTGACTCATTGGGCGCTGCCCCATAACTTCACCACTGATTAAAAACGAAGCTCCCTCAGCTTCCATAATTCTTTTTGCCACTGCAAACATCTTTGCATGGCAGTCTATACAAGGGTTGAAATGTTTTCCATAGCCGTGTTTAGGGGAGAAAAGAACATCTTGAAGATACTCATTTTGGATATCGATAATTTTTAATTCGGCACCAACCTGCTTACACATATTTTGCATATGCTCAAGTCTGTCTTTTGTACTTCCAAAACCGGTACTTATATTTACCGCCACCACTTCTATACCTTGGTCTATAATCAACTTCATTGCCAAAGTAGAGTCTAATCCACCGCTAAATAACGCTATTGCTTTCATTTTTTTCCTTGTTAAGGCACCGGAGCGAAATTTTAATTCGCCAGTTCACCTTTTTTTTGTGAAATTTTACCACAAAGAGTCTCTATTTTAATTTTTTTTGCAAAAAAGCATTAAGTTGATTTGCAAAATGCTCCGCATCTTTTTGCCCAAAGGGTTTGGGACCTTTTGTACTCTCTCCCATCTCTCTAATGCTTTCCATAAGATTTCTCATCGCAAGATACTGTTTGATATTATCTTTTGTATAAAGTTCCCCTCTATGGTCAATCGCATGGGCATTTTTACTAATAACTCTATCGGCTAAAGGGATATCTGCGGTAATAACCAAATCTCCCTCTTGAAGCTGTTCTACAATTTTGTTATCCGCCTCATCGGCACCGGCATCGACGATAATATACTCGATAAAAGGAGATTTACCGAGATTTATCTTTTTATTGGCAAAGACGAAACTTGGGAATTTGTGTTTATTTATCTGTCGCACCAAAATCGGTTTTAGCAGATTGGGAAATGCATCGCCGTCAATATACAGATGAAACATCCTAGAGTGTTTTACCGACACCGACTAGTTCCCCTTTTCTTAACTTACTGATGATTCCACGAAATTTTCTAATATAAAACGCCTTTTGCTCAAAACTGATATTTGTGGCAAAATTCACTTTTTTGAGTTCTTTCTCATAATATCGCGTTAAAAAAGTGATAAGTTCCGATTTAAGCTCCTCTTCATTTTCAATAGTCACTATGTTTTCATCCACCATAATAGCCATAAGCTCAGGAGCATCTGTTTTTTGTGCTACAGCCAGTGAAAATTCATAAGAGTGAAACTGAAATAACGAAGGCTCTAACACATCTAAAACAAGCTCTAACATCTGCGGATTTTCCAAAACCGTTTTTATGATACTTAGCTCCCACATATCTTTATGGGTATTTTTTTGCAAAGGGAGAGAATCGTTCTGCGTGTTTGTGTTTGTATTGACCTTCACAAGTGAAGGGGAAACACCCAAACCGCCAAGCCTTGAAGCAAGGTATGTTTTATACTCCTCTTGCAAAATCGGACTGAGTGTTTTTAGGTACGACACCCCCTCTGCCATACAGCTCTCTTTTTGTTTGGGATCACGCAGATCGTACAAAGAGAGCAGTTCATCAAGCACAAACTCTATAAAGGGTTTTGGGGTGCGAAATATCTCCGATAGTTCATTAATTCTCCCCTCTTTAACCATATCTGCCGGGTCAAGTCCCCCCTCAAAAACCACGACACCTCCGTTAAACCCGCCGGCACTTAAAAGTTTGGAAGCTTTAAGGGCTGCTGCACGCCCCGCTTTATCGCCGTCATACGCCATAACAATTTTTGGATCGCCTTTTCTAAGCAGCGGCAAATGTTCATGAGTAAGGGCTGTTCCCAAAGTTGCCACAGCATTTTCAAAACCGGCCTGATGAAGCATTATTACATCTAAATACCCCTCGGTTATTATCATCTCCCCTTGTTTATAGATAGCCTGTTTTGCAAGATGGTAAGCGTATAACAAACGCGATTTATTAAAAAATTTTGTCTCTGGAGAGTTTACATATTTGGCACTGTGTCCCGTTATGGTTCTGCCCCCAAAACCGACAATAGTGCCATTGGTCGAATATATAGGAAAAGTTATCCGCTCAATAAAACGGGCATAAGTTTGTTTGCTCTGCTCATCATAGCCGACCACACCCATCTCCACCGCCTCATTTATAGAAAACTGTTGCGATCTTATGTAGTTTATAGTTTCATACGATTTTGGAGCGTACCCGAGTCCAAACTTTTCTATACTGCTTTCATATATTCCCCGCTCTTTTATATAAGAGAGTGCCGTTTGGTTATGAATAAGCAAAGATTGATACCATTCGTTGAGTTTTTCCATAACCTGAGAACGGGGTTTGTTATGTTTGTTATCGGTATATGTCAGAGTAAAGTTGTAGTTTTGTGCAAGTTTTTCCAAAGCCTCGGGGTAATTAAGCTTTTCGTATTCCATAACAAACTTGACACTGTCACCACCCGCACCGCAGCCAAAACAGTGAAATATCTGCTTTGCAGGGCTCACCACAAAGGAAGCCGTTTTTTCTTCATGAAACGGACAGGGTGCTTTAAAATTCGCACCCGCTTTTTTCAGCTCTATGTAGCTGCCCACCACATCAACAATATCAAGGCGCGCCTTTAGGGCTTCTATGGAATCTTGAGAAATCATAGTGCGATTATAGCATAGATACTACTCTTTCTTCTCCCATACTTTTTTGATGTAAGCATCGCCGTAAAATGCTACATTTAAAGAGAGCGCTTCTTGAAAAAATATACTCTTTTCATCCTCTTTTAAAACAATTCTGTACTTCTCTTTTCCATTATGTTTTTGCACCTCAAACAAACTCTCTTCAAGTAAAAGCACTTTATCGGTTTTGTTTTTATCAATGTACTCCAGTGCACCTTTATGGAGCTTTTTATGTTTAAAATTAAGATACAAGCTCAAATAATCATTCGCTACAAGGGGCAGCTCCTGCGTGTTTGTCTCTTTTTGAACCTGCGGCACTTCTACAATAGTAAATTTTATGGGATCAAACGATTTACGGGTAAAGCGGCGCTCTTGTTCCACCGTTTTTTTCACAATATTGCGGGTATAGTCAAAACTATAGCGAGTCACTTTTTTATAACCGTTTTTAGTCGTTATACGAGTGAAGCTGTGTGGTTTATAGACACCCTCTACAACACTTCCTTCACTTACAAAGCTGTCTTTTCTGTTTTGAGAAAGCACTTTCACAAGCCCCGTACTATAAGCCTGTGCTTCTATTTTGTAGGTGTGACGCTGCATATCTTCTTGAAACACAACATCCACAAAACCCACTTTTCCATAAAAAGAGATACCGCTCTCAAACTTTAACTTCTGTAATGTCGTTGCTCCAAACAAAGAGGAGATCATGATCAATAAAAATATAAATGTTTTCATAATCTCCATCATAACTCAACTAAGTTGTAAGAATGAAAAAATATTTTCTCTCAATTATTCTTTTAGATTTTTTTAATTATTCCTCACTAACACATTATTTGGATCCAAAATCAAAATGTCTTGATACAACTTTTGTAAATAGGGACTGCGTGTTGCTTTATAGATGCGTGCCAACTCCTGTAAAAACAAGACATCTGTAGGGTAAAGTGCTAACATTTTTTGTGTGATTTTCAAAGCGATGTCATACTTTTTTTGCGCGATAAGTGCCTTAATAGCGTAGAGGTTACCATAGTAATTATAATAGTCTGTTTTAAGAATCTCATAGGCAAATATCTGTGCATCGGCGTAGGATGCGGTTGCAAGGTACACCCGTGTTAACCCCAGTTTGGCTTCTAGTGATGCAGGTTGAATAAGGCTTGCGTTTTTATAGTATTTTACAGCATTTGTATATTTTTTCGACAAATAAAACAACCACCCAAAGCGAAGATTTAAAGTATAACCCTTTGGGTACTTTTTATACAAAGGGATAAGCACTTTTATCGCCTCTTCATACTTACCCATCTGCTCATAATCATAAGACTTGAAATAATTGCTTTGTATAGCATTCACATTATGCTTCTGTGCCTGTAATGCTATAACAAACAAACATATAACTAGAATCTTTTTCATCATCAAAAACTCAACACGCAACTAGCAAGCGCTACTTGGTTTGTGCCCTCTTGAGTCAAACCATATTCTGTATAAGTATTTTGTCCATAACTCAGATTTGCCGTGAAGTTTTTACCCATCGTATAGCCTAGTTTCACATTTGCACCATATTTCATCAAATCAAGTGTATTAAACACCGTTACCCCACCATCTCTGACAAGTGTTCTTGTTTCTCCATAGTATCCGCTAAGGGTTACACTCCACCCTTTATAATAAAGTGTATCACTCACTTGCAACGAAGCGTAATGTTGTTTGATATACTCTTTTGCATATTGATAATCAACAATAACACTCAGCGTATTAGAACTCACATACGAGAAAGGCTTATAGTAGGAGATATAGGGGCTCAGTTGCACAATATTGACCGACTTACTCACATAATTTTCATCATGCGCTTTTTTATAGTACGAGTCATACAAATGTGTCCCATAGCTTACTTTTGAGTAGCCAAACCATCTATAAGCACCCAAAGTTGCAATAGCTACAACCCCATCACCCAACTGCACATCGTTTGTTGCTATATAATGCCCACCAATGCGAAACATACTACTAACACCATAGTGTCCATAAACAAGCGTCGCATCATCTTGTTTCAAATCTTTTAGTGGTGGCGAGTAGCGTTTGTAACGCGTTTGTAAATGGCTGTAGTCTGCTTCAACCAAATAAGACAAATCTCCAACACTAGCATGAATGCCACCAAGCTTTGCCGTGTCTTTATACGATTTTGCATACGAGGAATCGTACGATATTTGACCATAATAGGGTGTCAGTGAAACCACATCCGCCGCAAGATTAAGCCCACCCATAGATATAAGTGCCAGTAATAACTTTTTCATAATTTTCTCCTAAGTTGTATTGATTGAAAAATAATCTTCTCAAAACCCTTTTGTTGGCTTTGAAGATGCACCGCTCCATATTTTGATGTGAGTATTTTCCCATCAAAATGGTAGGTGCATTTTTGTTTATAAGCCTCTTTATTTAGTGTAGCAAGCAGCTCAATGCTTATCTGTTTGAATTTACTATGCAAAAGATACACAGGGAGATAATCCTCAAAATCAAAAGAACGATTCCCTATGTAAGGGACTCTTGGAGCAACGATAAAAAGCTTTTGAAGGTAAGACTCACCACCTTTGTAGCGGTAAAAATAAAACTGCCAAGCATCGCTGTAAAAGTAGAGTTTATTTTCCATCGCATCTTCAAAATAAAATGCACCAAGGGTATCCATCTTGACAACAAATTTTTCACTTCCCCTCTTTACATCTCCCTCATACACCTCATACTCAAAAACATCATCAAGTATAAAAGTAAAACGCGATTGCATACTTTTCTCAGGAACCACCGACACAACGCTGCTGCCATTTTTTGGTAAAGAGTGAAATTTTAAAGTATTGTCTTGCAGGTACTCCCCAAAACAAAATTCCCTTGTAAAAGCACCAAGCTGCCCCGATGTTTGTACCTGCACATGAATGTGTGGCTCAGGGGAGTAGCCGCTATTGCCACATTTTGCCACAATGGTGTGAGCTTCTACATAGTCTCCCACCTTCACACTAGAAGAGAACTGCATAAGATGGCTTATCTCAACAAAAAAACCGTAATCACTTTGGATGATAATATAGTTTCCCCAGTTATTGATACGATCCACCTCCCCTATGATATTATCCACCAAATCATCTCGAAGTGCAACAACATAGCCGCTTACCGGGGTAAGTACAACTTCTCCAAAAGCATGGTAGTCCTGCAAGAAAAGCCCCTCATTACGATAACTTTTCCCCTCCTTTTTCTTTACAAAATCGTACGCAAATTTATACTTTCCCTTATGTGTCCACTCCCCATCAAAGGCTTGGTACACACTCCACTCTCCGCTAAATGGGAGTGCTAAGTGTGGAATATTTTTTCCAAAACGAAAAATTTTACTCAGGTAATTTGATAAAGACTCTTCAGGTGTTGATTGTATCTGCGTGTTGAACTCTTTGTAGTAAATCATCGAAAGGATGAAAATAAAAACAATCACCGTTAAATTAAACGGCAAAGTAAAAACAGGCAAAGCATAATAGTGAAATAAAATATTTATAGCATCTGTTAAAACAACGCTGATAGCCACCCCAATAAGTGCTAACAGAAAATTTTTCCAAGTCGGCAGTAAAAACACACCACACAAAGCAAGGGCGACTAATATATAATTAAAAGCGTAAGGATCCATCAAAGCCTCTTGAAGTGAGCCTAAAAAATAGCTGTGTACCAAGACACCAAAATAAAATCCCACAAGAGCCATCACAAACAAGATGCGTGAATACACCAATACCAAAACTAAAAGTGCCATCCCTGCAAGGTTGGAAGGGAGAAAAAAAATCGTTCCAAAAGATTTAAAAAACCCACTTAACACAAGAGGAAGTGTAATATCATACAAAGAGGCTTTGTTCACCAAACTAGAAAGCAAACCTGAATACTTCAAAGAAGCCAGATAGGCAAAAACCGTAATAATAGAAAAAGGTAAAGAGAGAATGGGAATTTTATAAGTGCTAAAAAGACGGTTTAACATAAATGAAAACATAAAAGTAAAAACCGATAAAATAGCAATCAACACCACACTTAAAAAAGAAAGAGAAAAAATAAACCCTATCCCCATCCCTACAAGCAGGGAGTTATAGATGTAGAATCCCTCAGCAAGGTAACTCTCATCAAACTCCAAAAATGCGGCAAAAGCAATAGTAAAAACAACCGCTAAAACGCCACTAAGCGCTACAGAAGGGTTTAAAAAGGTCAAAAGCAAAAGCACAAAACCAGCACTCGCACTCTCTAAGAATAACAAGGCACTATAAGGTTTAAGTACGCTGAGTGCGAGGGTTTTGTACTTTTGCATCACTTTAGACCTCAAGCTCTTTATAGTTAATAGTCGCTAAATCATCAAGCTCTTTGATGAGTTTGGCTTCTCCATGTTCATCTATCAAAACAGCAGCCGGTTTATAACGAATGAACTGCATCGCCTGTGTATAATTGTACGCACCCACGGGAGAGATACTCAACACAGAACCACGATCAAGCGGCGGGAGCATAATATTGTCTTCTATCACATCAATATTCATACATAAAGGACCATTAAGTACAGAAGGTTCGTTTTCTCCACTGTAGCGCTTATCTGTTTCTATGGTAAAGTTATACCAAGTAGAGGTATAGAGCAGATTCACACCGGCATCTAAAATATACCCTTTTTTTCCATCAGGAAAACGCTTATAACCATGTACTGATGTCAGCAAATATCCCGCTTCATCAATAAGCGCACGCCCTGTTTCAAGGTAAAGTTTTGGCAATGTTTCACTTTGGTTCATCTCATAGATGGTATCGGTAATCGCCTGTGCATATTCATCAGCAGAAGGGACAACAACATCAGCAGATTGATACACCCCTTTTAAATTACTTTTAGAAGCAAAGCCACCCCCTAAGTCTATGTACTCAATACCCGCTTTAAAATTCACCTCAACAAGGCTTTTTAACATCATTATCTTGCGTGTTGCAAGGCGATAGGCATTGGCATCAAGCATAAAAGTACCAATATGGGAGTGAATGCCTACAAGATACAATTTACCCCCTTCATACATCCGCTTAATAGCATCATACGCCTCGCCACTTTCATAATTAAATCCAAAACGGCTCCATTGCGGATAAACACCCGTGTCCATATTGATACGAATCGCTACGGGAATTTGAATGCCGAGTTCATCGGCAATATCTTCTAAATCGTTGAGTTCAAAAAGGTTGTCAACATGAATTTTCGCACCCTCTTGCACCGCTATTTTTAAGTCATCATAAGGCTTATACGGACCGTTAAAAATAATATCTTTCCCCGCAACACCCAAAGCACGCGCTTTTTGATACTCAAATTCACTCACAACCTCCGCAATAGCACCGAGCTTATGAAAGATTTTACAAATTGCATTAAGATAATTTGTTTTATAACTCCAGCCAAAAGTCACATCAGGATAGCGCGAAGTAAAAGCTGAATGAAAAGTCTCATACTGCTCTTTTATCTTTTTTTCGGAAAAGACAAACAAAGGGCTGCCAAATTTTTGTGTCAACTCTCGCACACTTACACCGTCAATCTCGGTACGAATTTTTTGTACCTTGACGGGGCTGCCATATTTTGATGCCATGGCAAAATCTATTTTATTAATTGTTGGTTTTTCATACGCCTGCGTGTTCATCTTATAACTCCTTTGTTGATAACAGTTTCATAAAACGGCTGAAATCTGTAACAAATTCCCCCGTATAACGCACATACATTTTGTTTTGCTCATAGTTAAGCTGAGGCTGGAGTGCTTTGTCTTGCATAATATCAAGCACCATTTGTGGTAAATTCACTCCAATCTCGGTCGCAAAATAAACCCATGCCGGAAAGCGTGGATTGATTTCTATGAGAAAAACATCCTCTAGTGTGACAATGCACTCTAGTTCAAATGGACCTCTCCACCCTGTGCTTAAAACAAAATCTTGTGCAATTTGCGTCAGCTTTTCATTTTCAATAGTCACACCTGTCCAGATTTTTCCTATCTCAGTTGTACTCAGCTTTTTAATCGCCACACCACCGCAAAGAGCCCCTTTGCCATCAGCCACACCGACAAAGTTTAACTCTTCACCGTGGACAACCTCCTGCACAAGAATAGGAAAACCCCACTCTTGAGAAATTTTATGAAAATACTCAATAGCACTCTCAAGGTTGTGCGCCATATACGCTTTATAGTAATTTCCTTTTATCATTAAAGGAAAGACACTCTCTTGGCTTGTTACAAGCTGTACCAACTCCTCTTGAGAACTTATCTCATAAGTTTTTGGATGCTTCATACCGAGTTTTTCACAAAGTGTTGTCAGTTTATTTTTATTGCGAAGTTCAAAATTTTTTAAAGAGGGAAGGCATAGTTTTATCCCCATAGCTTCTATCTCTTCTTGATACTTAATATATAAAGGCAACTCTGCATCTAAATTTGGAATAATCGCCTCAATCCCCTCAGCCTCTTGAATATATGTAAGTCGTTCCTCTAAAGCTTCAAAACCCGCAGAAGGATAAGGCATCAAATAAACTTTAGAAACTAAATCCATATAATTTCCCGGTTCATTGGGATCATAAGATAAACCTACAATCTCATTCTCAGGTACAATACTTTTAATAACAGGAATCCCCGGAGCAGGATTGTCGGTATTGTTTAACCCGCTGATGGCTACTTTCATGAAAGCAGTCCATAAATTTTCAATTTATTGAAAAAATCATTGACATCAATATAAAGCTCTTTTTTTGCTACTCCGTAACGCTCGGCGAGTTCTTCGATAATCTCCTCTTTCGTCTTATGGACTTTTAATAGGTGAATAATATCTTTGGCTGTTGCATTGAGCTGATAACTATTTCCCATCGTTGGATGAAACGCCACATTGTTCTCATCTAAAATAAGTTCTTGAATATACTGCATGGTAGAATCCTTTGTTCTGATAAGATGATTGTATGATAAAAGTGTTAGTGAAGTGTTAGTTGGAAGCAATAATAAAAAACGCCATCCTCCCCAAAGGAGGAGTATGGCATGTATAGGTTTGTGTGTACTAAGGCTGCGTGTTTACATTCCCTGTATCACCAACTCTAAAATATCCCATCATCCCTGCATCTTCATGCTCTAAGATGTGACAATGGTACATATAGTCCCCTTTTGCAGAAGAGAAGTCACCAATAATACGCACCGTTTCACCCGGTTGTACTAAAAAGGTGTCTTTTAAACCTAAATCTGTTCCTGTAGCCGGTTTGCCGTTGCGTGTTAGTATTTGGTATTGAATTGCATGTGCATGAAATGGATGTGCCATCGGTGACATATTTTTAATGCTCCAAATCTCTGTTGCACCAGCTGGAACAAACTCATCGACACGGTTCATATCAAAAGTTTTTCCATTGATAACAAAACTCATGCTTGACATCCCTTGGTTACCACCACTTTGCATACCTGAGCCCATACCGCCCATAGACATAACAAACTCTCTCTCGTTTCCTACATTGTTTGCATCCGCTTCTCTTAAACGCGTTGCCACCTCTGCATTTGCAGGAAGTTGTGTATAAAGTGTTATATCTTCTGTTTCTTCAGTCGTAATGTCAAAACGCATAATCGCCAAACCTTGACCATTTGCAGGCATCGCTTGTGCTGTTGTGTTTGTATCCATTGCTCTGTTTTGCATACCATTGTCTTCTTCATGATTTGTCATCGTATCGCCGTTTGAATCCATACTTGATCCCATGCCTGAACCCATTGAAGAGCTATTGTTCCCCATCATACCCATCATATCACCGTTAAAAGGTTTTGAGATAAGGGCAACTTTTGAACCTTGTTGATATTTTGAAAAATCTATCACAATCTCAACACGCTCTGCAGCACCAAGCATAATATGATTCACTTGTACCGGTTTTTCCAACAAACCACCATCTGTACCCACAACCATAAAGTCACTGCCGTCACTCAAAGCAAAATCATAAGTTCGTGCATTACTTACATTGTAGAGTCTGTATCTGTGAAGTGTATTACTTACCTCTTGTTTTGGCATAACAGAACCATTAACTAAAATAGTATCTCCATACATCCCGTCACTATCCATCGGCATATCTTTATACGCTAGAGTTTTAACACCATTGTTTTGTGCACTAAATCTTCTATCTTGTACCAGCAATACCGTATCTTTATCACCCGATGGCAGCTCTTTGTTTATTTCAAGTGTTTTTGAGATGTTGTCTTCAAGTAAATAAACACCCGCTAAGCCCATATACACCTGTTTTCCCGTCTGCATATCAGGATGTGGATGGAACCATAATGGTGCAGCAGGCTGATCCATCGTAAAACTGTACACTTTAGAACTATTTGGCGCTACCGGCAGATCTGGTCCACCATCCATAATCGCGGGAATTTTAAATCCATGCCAATGAATTGTAGAATCTGCACTCAGGTTATTATCAAAGTTCAGTGTCATTTTTGTGCCTCTGTCTGTTCTTATAACAACCGGCAAGGCAGAATTATTATAGCGCCACATCGGTGTTACCCAACTGCCCGTTGGTGTTTCTATAGTAACATTAACATCTTGCATTGCGCGTAATGTATAGGTTGCTTTTGCATCCGTGGCATTGCCGTCTTCATCTTGTAACTGTGGTAAAATGTGAAGAGTCGGCAGGTTTGTTGCACTCAAATACTCATCAACTACTGCACTGAGGTTTGCATCTTCACTATGTGCTTTGTTACCGAATTTTTCTACATCAAAGCCCATCTGTTTTAACTGCTCTTTTTGACCATCACTTAAATTCCCTTCGCGCAATTTTGCTGTTGTATCTTGAAACAGTTTTGTGCGTGCCATAGAGAATACTTCTGTAATATTCACATCACGACCATCACTCAGTGTCACCCCATCAGCGACACCGTCTGCATAATCTTGTGCCACCAAAGTCATCACATCAAACACCTTCTGCGCACTTAAATTCAAATCACGCACCATGTAAGAAAAAGCTATCGCTCTGTTTCTTGCAAAAGCCTGCGTTTGATCTTTTGGAAAAGCCAAAGTAAAATTGCCTGTTGTTAAAAAAGCATCCCCTTGTAAACCCGGCATAGGGGAAGAGTTTGTTATCATCGCATCGGTAATGATTTTTTTTGCATCAGCCATAGATGCTGCCAAATCTGCTCCATTTGCAAGTTCTGCCTCTACCACCTCAGCATAAATAGTGCTCTCCGGTGTCATGGCAACAAATTTCTTCTCAGCTAAAAGTGTTTGGAGTTCACTTTTTGTAAAGAATGTTTTTAACCCTTGTGTATCTGCTATAGTAACACGCTGTTTTGTCGCTTCATCTTCATACGAACCACCAATACTCTCAAGCGTATAGTACGAAGCATTCAAATCTACCTGAGGCAAAGAAAACAGCCCATGTTCAGAAACAGTTGAGCTTAAAAGTTTTCCGGTGTTGTCTTTGAGTTTAATCACTGCACCATCAATTGGCCCTTTTATGATAGAACCCACAATATTGCTGCCGTTTGGAGCTATTTTTCCCTCTGTTTTGGTTTCATGTGCCTGAATTTTTGATTTAAAGTTTTCATCATTGCCTAAAAAGTTATCATCTTGGAGCTTTTGTTTAAAATCTTCTTCTGAAGCATCTTTAAAATCAAAACCGTCATTTTCAAACTTTTGTTTTAAATCCTCACG
>Ga0256831_1001161_pt1 | contig 13894 bp, 12 predicted proteins | sample 132544metaG_FD_189087 | JGI IMG/M metagenome (GOLD analysis project Ga0256831, IMG submission 189087) | Hydrothermal vent microbial communities from Lau Basin, Pacific Ocean - 132-544 | ecosystem: Environmental > Aquatic > Marine > Hydrothermal vents | place: Pacific Ocean: Lau Basin | collected...
GTTTATAATATTGTATCAGAGTATTGAGACATAAGCAAATATAACGTATCAACAAATAACCAACATATATTCTAGTTAGTTGCTCACTAAGCTTGCAGTAATACCAAAGAGTATGACATTTACTTTTATTCGTAATTTATTCACACGAAAAACAGATAACCCTGAAGTAGAAATGAAATATCTCATTGCAGGACTGGGGAATATCGGATCAGAATATTCTCACACAAGACACAATATTGGATTTGACATTTTGGATGAGATGGCAGGTCAAAACAGCCTCTCTTTCGAAGAAAAAAGATATGGCTCGGTTGTTGACTACCGTTTTAAAGGGCGCAACTTTATTCTCCTGAAACCTAACACATACGTAAACCTCAGTGGGAAGGCTGTTAACTACTGGTTACAGAAGGAGAAAGTACCGGTGAGCAAGCTCCTGGTCGTAGTTGATGATCTGGCTCTTCCTTTTGGTACACTTAGGATTAAACCCAAAGGTGGTGATGCAGGCCATAACGGACTGAAAAGTATTCAAGCAGTTTTGGGAACTACTAATTACGCCAGATTACGGTTTGGCATCGGAAATAACTTCAATAAGGGCCAACAGGTAGACTATGTTTTAGGCAGATGGAGTAGTGATGAAAAGGAGATTTTAAAGGAGAAGAGAGATGTTGCTATTCAGATTATAAAAAGCTTTGGCACTATCGGTACTGCTCAAGCCATGAATCAGTTTAATAATAGATAGTTTATTTGTTTAACTGGTTTTGTTTATTTGGCGAATAAATAACAAACAAAACACTTAGTGTCTCAGTGCCTCTGTGTTAGTCATATAATATATCAACAACAGAAAGATGAAACTTGAGAGTGTTAGAATTGATAAATTTTTATGGGCGGTACGGCTTTTTAAAACCCGCAGCATTGCAGCAGAAGCATGCAGAAAAGGACGAATAATGTTTGACGGGATAGGTGTCAAAGCATCAAGAATAATAAAGCCAGGAGACACAATCAGCATTAAAACTCCACCTATAACTAGAGAGTATGAAGTATTAGCTGTTAGTGAAAAACGGATGGGAGCAAAACTTACACCCGACTTCATTAAAGAGACAACAACCACCGATCAACTTGAAATCCTTGAACTAACCAGACTTACAAACAGTCAGGGTAGAAATAGAGGTCTGGGCAGACCAACAAAGAAAGACCGACGAGATATTGAACGATTATTTAATAATGAATAATCTGGATAGTACAGACGCACGGCCGTGCGTCTCAACAACCCTAAAACCCAAAACCCTTTAACCATGTAACATTTTAACCATAGAAATAATGATTATAGCACATCAAAAAAAGGAGAATAACATTGCTGAATATGTACTTTATATGTGGCAGGTAGAGGATTTGGCAAGAGCGTACAATCTGAACATGGTAGAGATAGAGAAGAGTATTGTAAGCCAGTACGAGCAACCTATCGAAGTTGTGAAAGAGATAAAACAGTGGTGGGAGAATATGGTTAGCATGATGAAGAGTGAGAAGATTGAAAAGAGCGGCCACCTGCAAGTAATATCAAACACCCTTAACGATGTGAATAGATTACATCTTCAACTGCTTAAGAATCCTTCAGAAACTGCATACAAGCACAACTACAACTCCATTGCAGGCCTAATAAAAGACTTTAACAACAAAAGCAATAATCAATACAGTAACGATATTGAAGCCTGCCTGTCGGCAATATACTCATCCTTCATGCTTAAATTGCAGGGCAAAGAGATTACAGAAGGAACTGAAGATGCGATAAAACGTTTCAGTAAGTTTCTTGCCCTACTATCAAAAAAATATAAAGAAGAGCTTGAGACTAAGGAGTGACTCAACAAAAGCATCTTAAAACCAATATGAGATTTAAACATGTTATCAATAGTAACTAATTGCGAACATGTTGGTTGTGAGTTTCCTTGCAGGTGCTAATTAGATTATCAACTGTTACCTTCTCCTGTTCGCCGGAGTTCATGTTTTTCAGGGTCACAACTCCCTCGATCATCTCTGTTTCACCAACCATAGCAACAAAAGGCACCTGCTTTTTATTAGCGTAGGTCATCTGTTTTTTCATCTTAACAGAGTCGGGATAGAGCTCGGCATTAATACCCGCCTTCCTGATCTCAGAAAGCAACCTTAGACAGTGTAGTTGCTCTTTATCTCCAAAATTAACAAACAGTACCTGCACCGAAGCATCAGTATGCTTGGGAAAAATTTCAAGCTGATTCATCACATCATAAATACGATCTGCACCAAAAGATATTCCCACTCCCGACACATCTTTAAGTCCGAATATGCCTGTTAAATCGTCGTATCTGCCTCCTCCGGTAATACTTCCAATCTGAACATCCTTAGCTTTAACCTCAAAAATAGCACCTGTGTAGTAATTCAGACCGCGGGCAAGTGTTAAATCCAACTCCACCTCAAGATCTATATTCAGCATATTTACCATCTCAAAAACCTGCTCCAGCTCAGAGACTCCGGTCATGCCTGTTTCCGAATCTTTCAAAACATCCTTTAGCTTTTTTAACTTTACTGCATTATCTCCTTCAAGCAGAATAATCGGCTGTAAAGTGTCAATAGCCTCACTACTCAATCCCTTTTCGGTAAGCTCTTTATTAACATTCTCTAATCCAATTTTATCCAGCTTATCGATGGCAACAGTAATATCAACAATCTTATCTAATGCACCTATCTTTTCCGCAATTCCTGCAAGCACTTTTCTGTTATTAAGTTTTATAACAACATTGATCTTTAACGCCTTAAAAACCTCATCAACAATCTGAATTAACTCCACCTCATTAAGAAGTGAGTTGCTGCCAACAACATCAACATCACACTGATAGAACTCACGATACCTTCCTTTCTGCGGCCTGTCGGCACGCCAAACCGGTTGTATCTGGTATCTCTTAAAGGGGAATACAATATCGTTTTGGTGCTGTACGACAAATCTGGCAAACGGCACTGTAAGATCGTAGCGAAGCCCCTTCTCACTTATCTTACTTACAAGTTTGTTTGAACTCTTTTCAGCTAGCAGGTTATCATCTGCCTTCTTCAGAAAATCACCCGAATTCAGTATTTTAAACAGCAGCTTATCTCCCTCCTCACCATACTTCCCCATTAGGGTTGATAAATTTTCCATTGCGGGGGTTTCAATTGGCAAATAGCCATATTTTTGAAAAACCTTTTTTATTGAATTGAAAATATAGTTTCTTTTCACCATCACTTCAGGTGAAAAATCTCTTGTTCCTTTTGGTATTCCGGGCTTCTGTGCCATAACATATAAGATTGTACTATTACTCTTGCATAAAATAAACAGCTGCAAATTTATCAAAATTATCCTAACCGAAATAATTAAACTCTTTTTAAAAAGAGATGTTAAACATTTCATCAACAAGAGTGTTTATTGTACTAAAGAACTTACATTAACCATTAAAACTAAAAAGACATGGATACTACGGACAAGGTACTGGAAACAATGAGCAAGGCAGGCAAACCTCTGAAAGCAGGAGAGATCGCAGAGCTGTCAGGTCTCGACAAAAAAGAGGTAGATAAAGCGATGAAAGCCCTGAAGAAAGAGGACAAAATCGCATCTCCCAAAAGATGTATGTGGGAACCTAGGAGATAGACCTAGCACCTTTCTGTGATAAGATATTTTCACAAAACGGAGAGTTGCTTTTTCTCACTTCATTATCTTTATCTTTCCATTTTGTATGTTTATCATAACTGTTTTGCCACTTATCAAAGGCAGGTAACTTTTTATTTTTTTTACGTATACTTACATTAAGTGAAAATAAAGAGGGGAAAATAAACCGTTAATAATGGGAAAGACAATTCTTATTGTCGATGACACACTCGCAATTATTGAATACATAAAAGAGGCTCTCACATCATATAACTCTTTTTTCAAATTCATAGTTGCTCATGATGGTCATGAGGCATACAATCTGGCAAAGGAAAATATACCGGATGTCGTTATCATCAACCGATCTCTGCCTGTAATGAGTGGGGTTGAAGTGTTGATTCGGATAAAAAAGAATCCTTCAACTAAAGACATTCCTGTAATAGTTACTACCACACAGACCTCGCATGACAAACTTCAATCTCTAATTGACAACAAAGCATTTAACTACATTAAAAAACCAATAAATACTCAAGAGCTTTTAGTTATATTCAACAATGCATTAATTCTCTCAAACGCTCTCCAAAATCTTAAAGAACATAAGCAGACTCTTTTTGCCGAGAAACAGAAATCAGAATCTATTTTAAAAGCGTTACTCCCTGCAAAAATCATTCACGACATAAAAAAAACAGGCTACTCATCTCCAAAAAAATATCAGAATGTTGTAGTGACATTTATCGATTTGGTTGATTTTACCAGCAAGACAACCACAATGTCACCCCGCCGCCTCACCAAGGAGCTTGGTGAAATATATTCAGCCTATGATGAAATTATTTCCAAGTTCAATTGTACAAGAATAAAAACAATAGGAGATGCATATCTCGCAACGTGCGGGCTGCCAAGTGAAAATAAAGATGCTATCCTGACCTCTGCAAAAGCAGTTCTAGAGATACGTAACTACATAATACATCGTAATATGTCGAGCCCTATAAAATGGGGTATTCGTATAGGTATGTATTACGGTGATGTAATCGGCAGTCTGGTTAGTTCATCCAACTACACTTTTGATATTTTTGGAAACACTGTAAATACAGCAGCGCGTTACCAATCGATGTGTGACCCTATGCAGATAAATATCCCCAAAAGTATGAAAGATGTTTTACAGGATAAATACAAAATAGTTGAGCGACTGCCACGAAAAGTAAAAGGCAAAGGATTAATGCCTATGTATTATCTACACAATCCTCTGCCAACAATTAATATTCCTAAAAAGGAAGATGTACTACACACAAACAAACTCTGTTTGATGTATTAATTAGGCTTCTCCTATTCCGGTTTTGCGTATAATTTAGAATTATGGTAATAAACAAGATATGAAAATCTGAGAATACAATTTTTTGTTTGTCTAAGCGTTAATATTCAAATATTGATATCTAATTAAGTCCGATGAATATTTACACTAACAAAAAAAAGTGGAAGCTCTTTCTATTGATAGGTGCTGTCGCCATTGGTACATTTACACTCTGGTATACACAAAATCTTGTTGAACAACTAAAAGAGCAGGAGCGACAGCGCATGTCCTTGTGGGCTGACGCAATGCGGGAGATGACTTTGACAGATATTCAATCTAACACCCCATCATTTATTACGGACGTAATAATCAACAACACAACAATTCCGGTAATCTTAGTTGGTGAGAATGACTCTATCCTATACTACAGAAATATCAATGTGTCGGAAAAAGGGGCTAATGAGGTTTTATACAAAAAACTGAATACGATGAAGGCTGACAGCTCTCTTTTTGTTATTGACCTTGGTGGGGGAGAACAACAATATCTATATTATGGCGATTCAATACTTATTTGGCAATTAGGCTGGTTTCCAATAGTTCAGCTATTGGTTGTTTCTGTTTTTATCTTTGTTGCCTACCTCGCTTTCAGCGGTGCACGTAAGGCTGAGCAGGATCAGGTTTGGGCAGGCATGGCAAAAGAGACTGCTCACCAATTGGGTACTCCAACGTCATCACTTTTAGGATGGATTGATGTATTACAACTAAAATACAAAGAGGATGAACTCCTGAAGGAGATGAACAAGGATGTTCAGCGGTTGCAGACTATCACCGACAGATTTTCAAAAATTGGTTCAAAACCTGAAATGAAGGAACTTGAGTTGAATAGTGTAATTATTTCATCAATAGAGTATCTGAAAAGACGAACTTCAAAAAAGATAGAATTTAAACTTGATTTGCCAAAAGAGCTGATTAGTGCAAACCTTAACCCTGTTCTGTTTGAATGGGCTATCGAAAATATCTGTAAAAATGCTATTGATGCATCAGACGGCAAAGGAGCAATAAAAATATCACTTCTGAAAAAGAGAGAAAACACCGTAATTGATATTAAAGATAAGGGTAAAGGGATTGTGAAATCCCGATTCAGAACAGTTTTTGAGCCCGGCTATACCACAAAGAAAAGGGGCTGGGGACTGGGGCTTTCTCTAACAAAGCGCATTGTAGAACAGTATCATGGAGGAACGATATTTGTAAAGGAGTCTGAATTAGGGGAAGGTACAACGTTCAGGATAATTCTTCCTCATGTTGAATAAAGCTACATAAATCAGATGTCAAATTATAATGTGAATCCGTAACCTTGTGCATTTTATTTCGTAACCAATATTTATAGTTTTTTAATTTGTAAAGTTATGAATAAGGTTACTTTTATGAGGCGCTTAATAATACTTGGGAGCATTATTTTGGGGATACTCTTCACCAACGAAAACTCAATTGCTCAAACTCCAAGGAAATATTTAAAAATAGGCAACAACTTCTTTAAAAAACAGAATTATGCAGATGCAATAACTCAATACTCAAAAGCAATCGCATTAAATCCTAATTTTGTAAAAGCATACATTGCTCGTGCCACAGTTTATGAAAAGATTGATAGCACCAAAAAAGCTGCAATTGACTATCGTAGAGCCTCGGTATTTATTAGAAAGAATAGTGACGTGCTCTGTAAATCCGGAATCCTTTTTAATAGTGTTGGAAATTATAACGAAGCATTAGAGATGCTAGACCTTGCAACCCTTAAAAACAAAAAGAATGCACTCTGTTTTTCACAAAAAGCATACAGCTATCTGCAATTAAAAAAGTATCATAACGCAATAGGAGCTGCCGATAGTTCAATAAAATTAGAAAAAACTGATATTACTTACTATTATCGAGGACTTGCATATTTCAACATTGATAATTATCTGGCTGCCGAAAATGATTTTACTACGTCAATATCTTTAAATAGAAAAAATATAAAATCCTATTTAGCACGTGCCGAGTTATATCTTGAGCAAGAAAAGCTTGATTATGCTATGAATGACGTCAATGTTATTCTTGGAGTTAAAAATAAAAATGTGCAAGCATATCTCCTTAGAAGTGAAATTTATGTCAAGCAACTTGAATATCCAAACGCTATAAATGATATCTCAAAAATATTGATTATTGAGCCTGACAGCACTGGCATGTACATTGTAAGAGGCAAATACTATCAGCAATTTAACCAGCATGCCAATGCAATAACCGATTTTAGCAAAGCAATAGGGAATGATTCGAATAATCCCATGCTATATTTTCTTAGAGCAAAGTCGTATGAGGAAATATTAGATTATAAAAAGGCTATAAAAGATTATAAAACGTTGGGAGATCTTTCGAAATATGATGGTGAAGCGATGAGGCTTAAAGATAAGGCAGAAGCACGCCTTTTTGAATTAAACAGAGAAAAAGATTCTCCACACATCAGAATACTTTTCCCAATATTAAACTCTGATAATGCGATAAATGTTGCTAAGGGAAAAACAGACTTTCTGCTTAAAGGGCAAATAGATGAACAAAACACAATCAAGGAGCTACGTATTAATGGAGAAAAAGTTGATGTTAAGCGCCGGGATGGTAATTATGTTTTTATCTCCGATGTCTCTGTAAATGACAGTACAAGTGAGTTAAATATATTAGCAATTGATGCTTACGACAACAAAGAGGAGAAGAGTTATAAAATAGTAAGAACTGAAATAAACAGACCTGAGATAACTATTTTGGCTCCCTATGCTTCTGACGACGGTGAGATATACCTATCGAGTGAAAAAACTATTGTTTATGTAGAAGGTAAAATAGTGGATGAATCACACATATCATCAATTATGATTGATGGTGTATTAGCAAGCTATAAGCCTGATAATCTAAATCCAACATTCAATGCAAACATTAACCTGCTGAATAAAAATAAGTTTACAATTAGTGTTACTGATGAATTTGGAAATGTAACTTCTCAAATATTCATGTTGAATAGAGACGGGGTAATATCAGATGAAAATCCAATGGGCAAAACATGGGTTGTGTTTATCTCCAATTCTGAATATGAAACATTTGCCAGCCTCGAAGGGCCTAAAAAGGATTTAAGCACACTAAAGAGCTCTCTGGCAAATTACCAAATAAGTAATATCATAACAAAAGAGAATATGACTAAGCTTGACTTTGAGAAGTTTTTCTCCATTGAACTGAGAAATCTTGTCAGAAGCAATCAGGTTAATAGCCTTATGATATGGTATGCCGGTCATGGTAAATCTGTAAATGATGTTGGTTACTGGATTCCTGTTGATGCTACACGAGATGATGAATTTTCATTCTACAATGTTAATCAGCTGAAGGTAGCTTTGGAAGCATATACAAAATATATTGTACACACATTAGTGGTAACTGATGCATGTGAGTCAGGCCCAACATTCTATCAGGCAATGCGAGGCACTCATGAAGAGAGAGATTGTAATGATTGGAAAGCTTCACGCTCTAAATCATCGCAGGTCTTTTCGTCTGCCGGATATGAAGAGGCTTCTGATAACTCACAATTCTCCAGAACTTTTGCTAATGCATTGGCAAATAATCCTAAAACATGCATCCCTATCGAAAGTATTGTAACACAAGTTACATCTGCTGTTCAAAAAAACAATCAGCAGAAACCACAGTTTGGTAAGATATCGGGAATGGAAGATGAAAATGGCACATTTTTCTTTATCTCAAAATAGAAAATGTTTGGTAAATTTGGAACAAGAAAAAGTGTTTTTCGGTTAACAATTGCTACTATTCTATTATTTGGCAATGCTTTTTCCACACTATTTTCACAGAAGTACTATTTTGATAACTACAGCGTTTCTGACGGGCTAAGCTCTTCAAAGATATATTGCATATTACAAGATTCAAAAGACTATATCTGGATTGGTACACCGGCAGGAGTATCAAAATTTGATGGTATTAAATTTGAAAATTTCTCGCCTGAACAAGGACTCTCTTCCGGAGGTGTGAAATCAATTTTTCAGGATACCTACGGAAATGTTTGGTTTGGCCATCTTGATGGTGCCATCTCTGTTTATAATGGTAATACATTCAAACCCGATTTACCTGATAGTATAAATATTAGTGGAGACGTTACCTCTATCAGATGTGCAGGAGATAGTAGCCTATGGCTATCTACCGTAGGCTCAGGAATAATAAAACTCACCTACAACTCTACTTCATGCAAAATTACCTCTGCAAAACAGTATCGGGGGAGTGAGGGATTAAGCGATAGAGTATTCTATTCTCTTAAAGCACGTGATGGAACTTTCTATTGCGTTGCACCTGAAGGGATTTATAAATATGTGAAAAATAAAGACAGATTTACCGTTGCTGTTTTTCCGGGTTTAACTACCTATTTTGCAAAAACTACAATGTTTGAAGATTCAAAAGGAAATATGTGGTTTGGAACATTTAACGGAGGTGTGTATAAGTATGATGCAAAATACGATACTACTACTATTTATGATACTCGTAAAGGATTAGCCGGCAATTTTATTAGCTACATCACTGAGGATGGGAAATCAAATATATGGATTGGTACAGTAAAGTATCATCAGGGAGAATCGGGATTATCATTAATTTCAAATGGCAAAGTAAAAACATACACTACAGAGAATGGATTGCCTGATAATGAGATTCTCTATCTGATGGAAGATAAGGAGGCTAATATGCTCATTGGTACACGTAATCAGGGATTGTGTGTGTTTAAAGGCGATCAATTTATTAATATAGTTAAGTCTGATGATTTTGATAGCCCCAAAACCTATGCTATTTATCAACATCAAACTAATGAGTACTGGTTTGGCACCGATATAGGTATTGTAATGTTCCATCCGAATAAAGAGAAGGATAAACGCTTTGTTTATCTAAACAGTGGAAAAAAAACTATTCCTAAAAAAATAAGATTTATTAAACCTAACCACTCAAATGTTGTTTGGATTGGAACTGAAGAGACCGGAATATGGGAATACAGAACATCCGAAAAACGTTTTATTTATGACTCTTATCTAAATAAAAACTTACCCTCGAATGGGATGATTAAAGCATTGGAGGTTGATAAGAATAACAATATCTGGATAGGAACAAGTGATGGTATTGCCTTTTGGAATCCAACAAAAGGTAAAGGTGTAAGATACACACAGGGCAATGGGCTGTCGGGTAATTTTATATCTTCTCTTCACCTAACTGAAAATAATGTTCTATGGATTGGTTCTGAGCAAATAGGGAAAGGACTTACCCGATATGATATACTAAAGAATAGATTTAAGATTATTAATATAGGGATTGACGTCACACCTACGGCCATTGCAAATGATGCCAATGGGGTTGTCTGGTTTGGCACTACAAGCCGGGGTGTGTTTGCCCTAAAGAACGACTCTGTGGTTCTACATGTCACAGAAGAGACAGGGCTACTATCAAATGTAATAAAGCTTATTGCTGTTGATGAAAATAATCACATATATATAGGAACAAACAAAGGGCTTAACATCTATCATCCTGACAACAATAAAATTGATACTTATACACACAAAAATGGATTTGTTGGTATTGAGACTCAAAACAATGCTGTTATTAAAGATGATAATAATGCCTTCTGGTTTGGTACAGCAACTGGGGTTACAGTAATGAATACTCTGTATCACCGATCAAAAATTGTTGAGCCGTTAACTCATATAAAATCAATGATGGTTAACTACAAGCCTCGTTCGATGAAAAAAAAGATGACTCTTTCCTATAAAGAAAATTCCGTTGTGTTTGATTACTATAGTATCTGTTTTACCAATCCTGAGGCCGTAGAGTACCAAGTAAAGTTAGAGGGAGCTGATGAGTTATGGCAACCGATAACAAAGCAAACAATGGCCATCTATTCCGGATTACCTCCCAACAACTATATTTTTAAAGTTAAATCGTGTAACAGTTACGGAGAATGGAATAATAGGTCTGTTGATTTTTCTTTTGCCATAATTCCGCCTTTATATAAACGATCGTGGTTCATTATAACAATAATTATTCTTATATCTGCATTAATTTATTTTTACATAATATACCGGGAGCAAACCCTTAAGCGCGAAAATAAAATTCTGGAAGATAGGGTAGCCAATCGAACAGCTGAGGTTGTATCAAAAAGTAAAGAACTGGAACAAAAAAACAAAGATATCACTGCAAGTATTCGCTATGCCAAAAGAATACAAAATGCAATTCTTCCTCCTGAAAAGCTGTTCTCAGAGTCATTTATTTTATACAAACCTAAAGATATTGTTAGTGGTGATTTTTACTGGTTTCACACAAACGGCTCAACAATACTCGCCTCGACTGTTGATTGTACCGGCCATGGGGTTCCCGGTGCATTTATGTCAATTATAGGGCATAACTCATTAAACAAAATTGTTAAAGAAGGAGGATACGTTCAACCTTCCGATATTCTTAATCAACTAAATGAAGAGGTTGTAAACACACTCATAAATCAATCAGACGACAATGTGACGGATGGTATGGATTTAGCAATGATTGCTTACGATACCGAAAAGAAAAGATTAGAATATGCAGGAGCAAACAACCCTCTATATCTCGTTAGAAACAGGGAGCTGACAGAAATTAAAGCTGATAGATTTGCTATTGGAAAAACAAGCTTAGAATCCGGCATGAAATTTACCAATCATTCAATTGATGTTTTATCCGGCGATACTTTCTATATTTTTTCTGATGGGTATGCCGATCAATTTGGTGGCCCTAAAGGGAAAAAATATAAAATACGCCCTTTTAAAGAGTTAATAAAAAAAATAAGCGATATGCCCTTAAAGGAACAAAAAGAGTATCTTGACAAAACAATTACAGATTGGATGGGTAACGAAGAACAGGTTGATGATATTCTTATTTTAGGCATGAAGTTCTAGTCGTTAAAATATGTATGCATTTTTCTCCTAAAAACCGGCTGTAAAAAATAAAATATGCGCATTTCTTTCTCACAAATGTATATTTTTATACTTTTGCAAAGTTTTTATGATGGGAAAAGTGGATAGATTGAAGGATTATAGCATCTCTTTCAAGGGGTTAAAGAACGGATTACACAAATTTGAGTATCAAATTGGTGCATCTTTTTTTAAACTTTTTGAAAATTCACTGGTTGAAAACGGGAAATTAAATGCTGTAGTGAGTCTGGATAAAAGTCAAAACCTTTTGGTTGCTGGCTTTAAAATTTCAGGCACGATTAGCAGTATTTGCGATAATTGTCTTGGCCCTGTTGAGATACCGGTTGATTGTTCAGATAAGCTCTACTTTAATTTTGGTCATGAGTATGCTGAACAGTCTGAAGAGATTATCGTTCTCTCTTATGAGGAGCACCAGATAAATGTTGCACAATGGTTATATGAATTCATAATTGTTACTCTTCCAATCAGGCACATTCACCCCAAAGATGGAAACGGAAATTCAACCTGTAATACTCAGATGATTGATAAATTAGATATGTATTTGGTAGATGAAAAGACATTATTAGAAAAAAAAGAGGATAATAGTGACCCACGATGGGACACACTTAAGAAATTAATAAACAAGTAAAAGAGATTGAAAAATGGCACATCCTAAACGAAAGATTTCGAAAACGAGACGAGATAAGAGAAGAACGCATTACAAGGCTGTTATGCCTGCACTTGGTGTTTGTTCAAATTGCGGTTCAACGGTTAAACTACATACTGTTTGTGGGGAGTGTGGATATTATCGCGGTAAACTTGCAGTTGAAAAAGAGATAACTACATAAATTAAAGCATGGAAAACATTAGAGCAACAATTACTGCTGTAGGTGCTTATGTTCCTGAATACATTCTCGACAACCATGAATTAAGCAAAATGGTTGACACCTCGAATGAATGGATAATGTCCCGGGTGGGCATTAAAGAGAGGCACATACTGAAAGAAGAGGGAGAGGGAAGTTCCTTTATGGGAGTCCGTGCGGTACAAGATCTTCTGGATAAGACCGGAGTTAAGCCCGAAGAGATTGATCTAGTGATTTGTGCAACTATCACTCCTGACCATGCATTCCCGGCAACAGCAAATATTATTTGCGATAAAGTGGGAATACGAAATGCTCAGGGTTTTGATATGAATGGTGCATGTTCGGGGTTTTTATACTCTCTCGATGTTGCAACCAAGTTTATTGAAACAGGAAGTAAAAAGAAGGTGATTGTTGTTGGTGCTGATAAAATGTCATCAATAGTTGACTATACCGACCGTACAACCTGTGTTCTTTTTGGTGATGCTTCAGCCGCTGTTTTGGTTGAACCTACAACTGAGGATATAGGTATTAAAGACTCAATACTTGAGAGCGACGGTGCAGGTCGTCACTTTCTCTACATGAAGGGTGGCGGTTCAGCATATCCATCATCACACGAGACGATAGATGCTAAGATGCACTATGTCTACCAGGATGGTAAAACAGTATTTAAACATGCTGTTTCACGTATGGCTGATGTTTCGGTTGATATAATGAAGAGAAATAACATCTCGCCCGAAGAGCTGGCATGGCTGGTTCCGCATCAGGCTAATCTGCGAATTATTGACGCTACGGCTAAACGTATGGAGATAAAAAAGGAGCAGGTGATGATTAATATCGAACGTTACGGCAACACAACGGCTGCTACAATTCCACTCTGTTTATGGGAATGGGAGAAGCAACTGAATAAAGGTGACAATATTATACTTGCTGCTTTTGGTGCAGGATTTACCTGGGGAGCTACCTATATAAAATGGGGCTATGATGGGAGTAAGTATCATAAGGAAGAGTAATCGTTAGTTGAAAAACATACTAAAAAGGACAATTAGGGTAACTACTAATTTGTCTTTTTTTTTATCCGATTATTTTGAATATGAATTATGATATAATC
>Ga0256831_1001162_pt1 | contig 13889 bp, 14 predicted proteins | sample 132544metaG_FD_189087 | JGI IMG/M metagenome (GOLD analysis project Ga0256831, IMG submission 189087) | Hydrothermal vent microbial communities from Lau Basin, Pacific Ocean - 132-544 | ecosystem: Environmental > Aquatic > Marine > Hydrothermal vents | place: Pacific Ocean: Lau Basin | collected...
GTGGAGTATCAAAGAATGTTTCTTCCCGAAAGCGACTCTTTGAAGAATTTTCTTAAAAAACATCTATCAAACATAATGCGCAATTACGATGAAATAAAATGTTTAGACTATAAAGATAAACAAGTATGGTATCCCAGATTTCACATCTTGTTAGACGGATCGCCTAAAAGCGATCTTGATATTCTTGATTGGCTCTATATGGTTCGTATGTATATTACCGACAAAAAAGGAAAAAATATTTTTGGATCGAAGGGGAGGAAGTGACACCCTGTATCGATCTGGATCCAAACTATGCCATACTACCCTCTTACAAGGGGCTTATTTTCGACAAAGAGATGATCGATTACGTCAGAAATCTTTTTGGATTGGAATATGCGCCGATACGCAGCGACAAGGAAGCTATCGAAAAAGCGGTGGAAAAATATATGGAGTTTGTTTCCAGATATTTGCCGAAAGACTGGAAAGAGTATGCCAACGACAAGAAGTTAAAAAAAGCCATAGCGTCAATAAATACTTATTGCGGCGTACTGTCCGGCCTTGGTTTTGACGGATACGGTTACCACATAGAAATGCCCGCTCAGAAACTGGAGGTGACGCAAGCAAAACATTGTAGAAGATTTGCAAATCCAAACGACCCAGAAAATTGGACGGAAGACCATCACTATACAATAGAAAGCTACAAAGAAGATGAGATCATTAATCTAGTCTTTTGATACTCCATCTCCTTTAGGGGGCGGAGTATCAAGAGTGTGTTTTGTTGGCAGGTCTATTGCAAGCCCTATCACCACAAAAACGACTATCGCAAGTAGAATGTACGCAAAAATATCCATTAATACCCTTTTGGACTATTTATGCGTGGATATTTTTACGAGCTTGCCAAAAAACCACACGATAAAAATTCCTGTGGCTATTGCCAATATCGTTCCAGCTATGATATTACTTAACATTTTTCATCTCCTCTATTTCGTCTATCTCTTTTTTGAGCTTGAAGTGTGTTTTCCTTTACTTAGTTGTCATTGAGATCACAATGGGTGTTTTGAGTAGTACCTGATTTTTTCTTTTTTGTTGTTTTTCGGAACGAGATAGCCTTTCTCTACAAAACCTAATGTACGAATCAAGCCGTTAATATCTATTTCTTCATCTTTTTTGATGTCATATTGATTAATATCAATCGTCGCAGGCTGGAGCTCATCGTTTTTTATAACATACAAATTAACCAAATTTTGTGCTTTATTTAGTTCATTTTCGATGGCCTTACGGATGAAATTGGCACGTGTGATATCTTTTTGTTTGCAATATTGGTTTACTTTTTCGAGCAAATCAGGATCTATGTCAAAACTAATCTTTTTTTGCGGCCTTGTCCATTCACCACCTCTATTATTTTGCTGAAAACTTTAAAATTTTGCTTTGAGAGAATTTGTTTGGCCTATTGTCTGGTTATTTCTATTAACCAAGGAAACAATCGCTTTAGGATCAATCTCATCCACTGATTTGTCCACAACCGCTATAAAGCCTGTTCCGTGGATAAAAACCTTAGGGTATTTTTCAAAAACTTTCGACAAATCTATATCCTCAGATGATATTTTTGATGTATTTTTGATGATCGAGGTTTGTTTCGGATTCATTGCATTTCTCTCGATAATTAGATCGGCATTCAGCTGATCAAAAGCCTTTTTGTGAAAAGGGGCGAAACTCTCTTTTGATACCACCACATTTAGATTTTCTAAATTTATGGTTTCAGCATTAAAAATTTTTCTCTCAAAGCCTTTCTTCTCCTCTTGTATCAATCTTATAGCCTGATCCAACTTATGAGAATTTTTAAGCTCTTTGTACAATTTTTCCACAAAATCGTCAAGAGTCATATTATTGTTTGTTGGCGTATAGTTCCCATTTTCATCAATGCCGATAACTTTCAATGTTTCATTTTGAACAATTTTGCAGGTTTCGGTATCGTTCAAATCAGCCATCAAGACAGTTTTAAGCTTTTCCTGGACTTCTTCGTTAGGCTTCAATCCAAATTTATTTTTAGCGGCAGGATACCCAAATCTATCGATATAGTCGATCGTAGAGATAACAGGAGAAGATATACGTGTCAATTTGTAAGCATCTACCAAAACCAAAACGACACTTGAAGGATAGGCATTGACATTTTGGTGGTGGTCATAGTTAAAATGAACGGGATCGAATTTTCCACCGACATCCACAAGGGCAACGGTTGGATCCTTCTTGTATTCTTCGGGGACGGATTGCGGATGGACATACTCTACGACGGCATCGGGAGCTTTTGCTTTTAAAAGAGCTATAGCAAGAAAATCGTCCATATGCCTTGGATTTTTATGAGAAACTATTTTTTTAACGTTTTTGATGGAAGGCAACTCTCTAAACTCGAATCCCGCATTATATTTTCTAACCAAATTTTTTACGTTCTCCCCCCTTCTTCCTATCACATACTTCATATGTTCCGGTTTTACATAGACGGTATATTTTTCACCTTTGTTCTTTTCTAGATTGGCTACCAGCCTGATTGTGCTTGATTCATTTATCAATGGTATTTGAATATAATTTTTCAGTCTTTGTTCGTATGCCTTTTCTATTCTTTTTTTTATGTTTTTGGGCGCTTTTAGCAAAACCGATTTCGAGACAAAATCCGGAGTATAGAGGTGCCGCATGTCCATTTTGTCGTTCCACGGATTCAAGGGGACGTTGATGATTTCTTTGTATTCAAACCCTCTGTTTAGAATAGGAGGCGTTTCTATCTTGTCTAAAAGCTCTTCATAGAATTGTTGTAGTCGCTCCTCTCGTATCTTTTCGGCCTCTTTGAACAAAGAATCGGGAAGATACTGAATTTCCAAGCCAAAAACATTGTGTTTTTTTATGATGCTTCGTTCTATTTTTTCCTCAGGAATATACATTTTCAAAAATTCCGCTTCACTATTCTCGCTCCCCAAAGGGATTATTTGTCTATATTCAATTCCATTCTCTTTTATGGTTTCTTTTTCATAATATGGATATTCGTACGTATCGTCTGAAAGCTTGATCGAAAAATCAAGCCCCTCGTGATCTTTTTTTACTCTAATTACGGTAACCACGTTATCGTAATCATCCGTCAAACGAACCTGAACGGTTTCTTTTTCGGCTATTTTGCCTAAAGCTTCTTCAATAAGTTTATCGGTATTCAGTTTGGTTTTAATTTCATCTGGCACGAAAACGATAACGTCTTGGGCAACTCGATATTCCGTACCTTCTTGCGTTGGAATTCCAAACAACTCTTTATAATCAACTGAAGTCACTACCATATAAGAGCTTTCTTCTGGATGCTCTTCGTGAAACGCCCTTGACGTAGCTGATAGACGATAAGAACCATCATCCACAAAAATTCTCTCTTCCGTTTTTGCGTCATTTATGATAAATTTTTTCATCGTTGTTTTCTCCCTATAGCAGTAATCATCGTCATCATGGACAATTTCTTCTTTTCAAAAAAACTTGACAACTCACTGCTATAATACTATCGAAAAATTGAAAAATTCAAACAAAAAAGGAATAATTCATATGTCAACTACCCCCGCCTGAAGGCGGGAGCTTGAAGGTATGCTAAGCAGCTAAATCGCTTAGCCTTAACCTCTTAGGATGGTTGACGCACCCGTATCGGGTAGCATAGAGAGCCTCAAGCTCTTTATGCAGCCCGTTGCTTTTGAAGTATTTGACTAAAATATTTGCCGCACCATTGACGTCGGCGTTAAGGAGATAGCCTTGAGCAGAGCGATACAACCCTCTTTTGATACGCTTGCCACTTCCTTGATAGTTAATTTTGCTATCGTAGGAAAGCGGCATATCGTCTCTATCCAAAAAAGAGGCTTTGGAGGTGTAGCTCTCATCTTGATGGACGACTTGTATGCCAAACTCTTCACATTTGGAGGCAAGCTTTTGTTTGAATTTGTAAAAAGGGATACTAACAAAGTTTTGATTGTTGGCTTTGCCGATATTGATACTTTGCTTGCTTCCGCTAAAATCTCCCATTACAATAGTAGCTATATTGTGCTTGAGGGCATACTTTACGATATATTTGACAGCAAGATTGAAAAAGTTGTTGATGCGATTATCTCTTCTTCGACTCAAGGCTATCAGATTGTTTGTATTTTTGTATCCTTGCCTATCGTAGATAGATTGCAAAAAGGCTTTGCGCTTGTTGAAGTAGCGGTTAATGGATTTGATATAACGCCCATCGATTATAAAAGCGCCACCGCCACTTGGATAGCAAGTCGCAAAGTTATCAATCCCAAAATCAATAGCAAGGTAACTACCTTTTTGCTTTGGCTCTTGCAAAGCAATCTTATAGACAAACTCTATATGCCACACTTTACCGCCAAAACTTGGAACGAAACGAAGCTCTTGAAGCTTTTTGATATGCTTCATATGCTTTGGAAGCTTAAAGCGAAGCTCTTTTATTTTCAGTCCAAACTCTTTGGCAAGAGACGGTTTGATAGAGACTACCACATAGCCATCTTTAATTCTTGCGCTTCTTCCTTGAATTGGGACACTCATATAAAGAGCCTCACCGCTCTTTCTATCTTTTTTGTAGCTTGGCAAATGTATCTTATCGCTATATTTGCCTTGACTCTTGAGCTTCAAAAGTCCAAAGAAACTTCTCATATCCCTATCGACAAGTCTAACTACGCTTTGAGCTATGTCGCTAAGAAGCATTTGGTAGTTAGCGGAAGTTTTGACTCTATGGTAGTTGCTTGCATAGTTAAGGTATTCGCCGTTTTGGAAGTAGTATTGACGCACACTATACAAAGCTTCATTGTAAAGTTTTGTGCAGACAAGACTCATAGCTTTGATAGCTTCCATCTTGGATGGCTTGAGTTTGAGTCTGTTTCTTTGTGTGCGTATAGCTTCCATACGCATATTGTACTAAAATCTAACAAAAGGAGGAAGTAGGCGTTCTTGCAGCCTTTAAAGGCGGGGTCTCCGAACGCTGAAAGGATATAAGATAAGATGAAGTTTCTTAAGAACGACTATATGGTGTATGCATTTTTGATCCCCCTGCTAATTGTAATAGCTTTTCGTGTTTTAAAGAAGGAACCGCTTGGGCCAGATGACCTTTTACCCCTGTTGTTTATCGAATCTCTCGTGGTGTTTCCTCTTTACAAGATAAACAAGATGAAAACCAAAAAAAAAATCGTAAAGACACAGAAGAAAAACTAAAAAAACTCTCCGATAGCGAAATTATCTCCTGCGGATATTCGGAGAATACAGTACTCGTTTGTATAAAACAGGGCGAAACGATAACAGTTGAAAGAGTTTTCCTGGAAGACAAGGCCGAAGCTTTTATTTTTTACGAATTGTTAAAAACACAACTAAAGGAGAAGAAATGACGAAAAAGGTACTTGTGCTTTTTGCTCTTGCTTCCGTTGCCGCTTTTGGTTTCCACAGCAAATATTTGCCAAACTACGAAATAGATACCGAATGCTCAAAGCTGTTGCACAAGCGAGCTTTTGACATTTGTTACAACTGTAAATGGAAAACTCCAAAACTGGTGATTTACAAAGTGGACGGCGCTTTGATAGACAGCAAAAACCTCCCACGAGAAGGGATCCGTTTTAGACCAGACTACCAACTTCCCTCCAGATGCAGAAGTTACCCAAGGGACTATTCAGGAACGGGTTACGACAGGGGGCATTTAGCGCCAAACGCCGTTTTCGATTATTCGAGAATCATCCAAAAAGAGACCTTTTTGATGAGCAACATCGCTCCACAAAAACCAAAACTCAATCGAAAACTATGGGCAAAAATAGAGAGGTTCGTGCGATTTATGGCAAGAAGAAACGGATTTGTCAAAGCAATTACGGGAGTATGCGGATCGAAAGGAACGATCAAAAACCACGTCAATATACCTGCTTACTGGTACAAAATCATCTTTTTGCCGGACGGAAGAACAATATCGTTTTTGGCACCTAACACAAACGAGAATATGGATAAGGCACGAGCAAAACAGTTTCTTGTACCAATAGAAAAAATAGAAAAGATTTGTAATTTCACCATCACCCCAAAATAAACCAGAGCGCCCCAAGCGGAGCGCTCTAATCCCCTTCTGCCCAACAGGGAGCCACCCTTCAGGCGGCATTCAATTATACCAAAAATCAGGCTATGTCCAAATAATCGATCTAGAAGCTAAATTCTTCGGCAACTCTAAACTCGCAAGAGAGTTTTGCCGGTTTGTACCCGTCCAAAACTTTAACCGTTTGATTGTTTTCTTTTACCTCCTTATAGATCGGCTCCGGTTTTATCACAACCTTAATGTTTCCGTTTCTATCCGTTCTAACGGGATTTTGTCCGATTCTAACAAAATAGAAATCCTTTACGTTTTCACCCTCGCATCTACTTACTATATGCGAATAAACAAGAGGGGATCCGTTTTCAAAGTGCAAGTTGACCTCATCCTCACATTGACTTTTTTGGCAAGTCGGTATATCGGAAGACAAAAGTTTCGTACCACTGAATGTTCTTTTAAATACGCTCCCTTCTTTAATGCCTATAAAAACGTCTTTTCCGGCAGCGGCGGGAGGATAAGAGACGCTAAAAAAAGTTTGGCGATCTTTCAATTCATATATCCCGTTAGGGTTATCCAAAGAAATCATCATTATGGTATCGTGTGTTTGATCATACCTGAAATTTCTTCCTATGACAAAAGAGACCCCTTGCGTATCTTCTATCTTGTAGCCTTTCCCATACAAAGAAAGAGTGTTTGATGAGGTCACATCTTTGATTTGCCATAAACCAAGATATTTCGCATCTTGGCGTTGCGCATTGGGAATTACCAACAATTTATCCACTTGAGGATCTAAAGCCGAAAAATCATATATCGTGGACTTGAAATATATGTCATCGAAGTTTTTGGAGAAGATCTCTCCTCTGTTTGGAGGGGTTTCGCCGTCATACAACACGTAAGGATTTTCTTGGGTGTAAAAATTTGAAGGGGGATGATCAAAATCGACATCGTGAACAAAAGGAAACAAGGCGCTCACTTTTACCTGACGAGGCTGATTGCTTGAAGATCTCAAATAAAACTTGTCATAAAAAAGATTTGTGCTTTCGTTATATTCCGTACCTATATAATTCAAAGCAAATTTCGCATTTGCTTTATCATCCAAAATCTCCACTTGATAAACGGATACTAAAGGTACGAGGCGAGTGCCTTCTTCTACGGAAGCAAGAACCTTAATGGTCCCTATACCTTTGCCGATCACCTTTACCAAGAAAGACCCCTTACCGGAAATATTCTTATCGATAAAATAGGCATTCGAAAGTTCGTAGTTATCCTTGATTATCTTGATATTGGGTGTAAGAGCGAAGATCTCTATTCTTTTTATTTTATCCGAGGGAATAACCTCTCCTGTTAGTGCAGAAATTATAGAATAATCGACTCTCTCTACGCCCCCCTTTTGAAAAGTATTTTTCGTTGGGGAAATAACCACGTGATAAGATATATCCGGTAATCCTTTTATCAAAAACGGTACTTCATCGCTTTTTTTGAAAACTATACCGCTCTCGTCTTCTACTTTATAAACGACTTTTATCGTAGCCGCCCCTGGATCGTTAAAGGTTTTTATCTTTATTTTCCCCTCGCTAACCCCAGATCCCAATTCCAGTCTATTTACCAAAAAACCGTTTTCATCTAAAAATTTTATTTTGTCGCCATCGTTCGTAACGAAAATCAATTCTTTTACTTTTTTGGGATCAAGCTCCTGGGATTTTTTAAAAAGAGCAAACTCCAGCTCCGCATCTTCATTTGGATAGAGAATATTGTCTTTAGACAAAGTACTCAATCTTATTTCATACTCTTTTTTTAAAGGCTCTATGGGATGTTTGTTTTCCAGTACGATAGGAAGGATTCGCTTTACCTCGATACGCTGAGCGGTGCCGTTTTGTAGTTTAAAATTGTTTTCTATAATTTCGCTAGCGTACAAAATCATTCTATCGCTATAACATTCGTTTTTAAAGGCTACGTTTATTTTCGCTATAGAGTCAATCAACGGCACTTTTTTGTCTGTAGCCTCAAAATCTACACTACACTCCGGAACCTCTATATTGTCGATACGCAAAAACAGATTTTGCGTCAAGTTATCGTCTTTAATTATCTCCAACTCTTTCAAAAAAACATTCCCTTTTGCGTGATAAGGATCCGTATACTCAAAAAAAGATTTCTTCAAAGACAATTGCACGTTCTCACCACTGCCGCCGCAACCAATTAAAAACAAAGAAAGCCCTATCGAAGGAAGCAAATATCTCATTCAAACTCCTTTAGCGTCTATTGATTCACAAACTTTCTATCAAACTAAACAGAAAAGTCAAAAGCTCTTTTAGCGTTAAAAATATCATTGCCACAACAACAATCTCAAAAACAACGATGCCGCCAACAACAAAAATCGGATAAAGAATCATCGTAATAAAAACGGCATAGATGAATTTAAACGGCGCTAACATCTTTTTCCCTTCATTTTGTTTTTACAATCAATCATTATACCCGCAAATTGTTTTGAAAATGTGCAATGATCAGATAAAAGAGATACCAAAAAGAAAAAAATATTATTATAGATATGTACGAATTGAAGGGAAGCAATATTTTAAAATCGTTGATAGCCCCAAGAGGGCTACTCTAAAGACAGAAACAAGAAGCTTTATCTACACACTTGGACATATTTAACCGCAAGATAGGAGTTTGAATCGTTTGAACAAAGAGAATCTCCGTTGCAAAAATAGAGATGTTCTTCCAAGAAATCCGCATGAGCCTGATAGTTTACCCGAACGTGACCATTTCCATCATCTTCAAGCCAAACCTTATCTTTCGTCAAACCACCGTATGCCCCTGCACATATATACCAATTCTGACTGTCTTCCTCTATTCTCGTATCATAAGCCCACGTATCGATTACGTACCCACCGGTTGTTCTTAGAGAGACCTCCGAAGTAGATACCTGCAACTCGGGCGTAGAGGCGGCACATTCGATTTTTGGAACTTTCAAGCATCGGTATTTGACCGCTTTGCCCCCAAGAACGTAGCTATTGTTAGAGAAGGTAGAAGTGGAGTTGTTAATGACGGCATACCCTTCGCTTGCATTGCTAAGCACCAAATTGTCATAGCTGTTTGGAACCAGATATACTCCTCCCGCAAACAAAGAAGAGCCAACACCTAAAAGAGCGATTAGCGAAAAAAAGTTTCTCATAATTTTCTCCTCGAATAAATATTTACTTTACTATTTCGGAGAAAATTTTACCATAATATTTTTTTAATGATATGGGAGGCTTCAACATCCCCGAGCACTCGGCTTTGTAAAGAGCCGAAAGAATATCGAGCATATCTCTCTCCCTTTCATCGAACACAAGCAATTTGGCCATACTGATGGCATTTTCCAAATCATTCAATTTCGTAAGAGTCGCTATGAGGCGAAAACCCTCTTCCAAAAACTCCTTTTTGACTTTGAACTCCATAAATTCCACTTCTTCCACGTTGATTGCTTCGGGCTGCTCCATTTTCTCTCCTTTTTATAAATTGTGTTCGCTGCTAAATATAAAAGGGTTCGATCTTTTAATATCTTCCGCCTCGTCTGGCTGAATAAGTCCTTGCACGACTCTTTGATCCAGAGATTTAGAAAAAGTCATCCCATACTTTCCCGTCTTATTCTCTTTGTAAAAAAGCTGGTTAATCTTTTTGATCTCCTTTTTCATAATTTGACTTTTCATCACTTCATCCGGGATGAATATCTCAAACAAAGGGATGATTTTTCCTTTTTTGTTTTGAATTAATTTATGCGCCACTATCGCTTGCAACGAAGAAGCAAGCATATAGGGAGAATCGTCACATACATAAGACAAAGTTGAAAGAGCTTCTCCTACGTTTTGGGAATGCATGGTCGAAAATATCAGATGTCCCCTTGACGCTATCTCCACTATCATTTTTATTTCACTGTTTTCTCTTGCCTCCCCGATCAAAGCTACGGAGGGATTGTTTCTTAGGAGATGTTTTTTGATTTCCTCGGAAACGTTCTCTCCAGATGTCGCTATCTCCTCTCCTATCCCATACTGCTTTACCGGAGCTTTCGTTGCGATATATCTGTATTCTATCGGATTTTCGTACGTGATAATGGCTCCGGAACTGTTATCGGCAATATACCCTATTTCACTGGCTATAGAGGTAGTCTTCCCACTTCCCGTAGCGCCAGTGTGCAAAATTAATCCGCCCGCACTTACCGTAGACGCTGAAAAAGTCTTGCCTTTGATCTCTATTCTCAAGTCTTTGATAAAAGATTTTATGTAATCCACATAAAATCCCGGATAGCCTACGTCCTCGAAACTAGGAAGGTTGAAAGTCAAATACCTTATGGCCAAAGAAGCCCCCTCCAGCTCGGTGGAATAGTTCACTCTAAAAATTCCCAAACCTTTTACCGAGAAGGAAAAATCTATGATCGATTTGTAATCGATCAGCTCGTCCGAATATCCCGAAAGGATCTGCACAACATTCTTGATTTGCTGTCTTGTAGGAATAACGTATTGAATCTTTTCGTTGTTTTCAAAAATCAAAGGGATGTACGCTTTGATGATACCAAGCTGAACGGGCTTATTTTCTCGAACCAGAATGTCCGTTATTTTTATATTTTGATCCACATACTCCTTTTTTATGCCCGTCAACATGTCGTAAAACCAACTATTCTCTTCTCCAAGAGTCAACTGAAAAGAGGCGAGAGAGGCTTCTACGCTCTCCTTTTCAAACTTTACCATTGGCATATCACAAACTCCTTAATAGATAATATTTATTCTGCAATAAGCCGGTTTCGCAACCGAAATATCCGAACAATTCTCTGAAAAAAGAACGCTCGTGTGAGGAATATCGGCCAAATTGTAATAGTTTTTTTGAGGGAGGGCCGGTGCGTTTATACTACATGAAGCAATATCAGTGTTGTTGCATTGGGCCAGCAAAGGATAAAGGTTCACTTCGTTTAAAAAACCATCCACCGCATAACGGTTTTCTCCATTGAGGACATGGGTTATCAATCTTCTCATGATAAGCCCTTCGCTTATATTGTTTCCACTTCTCCAATAATCATCGGTATTGAGATTTGCGCAAGTATCACCACCTCCTCTGTCGCATACCGGATATGTGTACGGATCTGATTTGTCTCCGAATACGAGCCAAAACCAAGGTACATATTCGTCATCGGTTGAATGCAAACCTTTGGGAGGGGTATTAAGAAGCTCCAACGTTAGTCTCTTTTCGTAATAATCTTTTAATGCGCCTTTAATATCGAAAAATTTATCCAAAGAATACTCTTGGCGTTTTGCGTATACGTCACTCATGTTAAAAGAGTAATCAATATCTTCTTTATTACCTCCAATATAAACTCGTTCATATGTAAACTTCACCACCGGAGCATCGGAAGGATCCAGATAGTCGTCCGTTTTGTCTTTTGGGTTGTTTACCGTTCCCGCCGCAACCTCATACTCCAAATTTTTAAGATGAGAACAAATCAAAACCAGTTGCGTATCGTTGGAGTTTACCGTATCTTCCTGACAATAGGGAGAAAAACTTTCGCTTACCGCATTTTTTATCTTGCTGCCCACTCCCGCAGGTAAAACGGCGAAATTTATATAATAAACTATCTTGTTTTTTCCTAACAACTCAGGGAAAGGCGTAGTGTCAGAACAATAATCTTTTTTCCAACCCCAATCGGTATCGCTATCGTTTTCAATAAGGCCGCATAGAGGTTCAAGATTGTTTAGTATCTGCTCAAAAGAGTTTTTTAAACCATACTCGAATTTTTTAGAAAAGGCTATCTCTTTGGCTCTGTCATAGTTGGCTTTACTCGCTTTGAGAGCATATAAAATCCCTATGGTCACTATCCCCATGATAACCAGTGCCAAGCTGAGTTCCACCAAGTTAAAACCTTTACGCATTTTATCTCCTGTTACTTATATACTACGAAAATACTGTAAATTTTACCCTTTTTGATCTCTATCTTTTTAAAATAAAATGGACAATTTTCGGCAACCTTGGAAGCTTTTTTGACAAAAAGAGAGGGAGATACCCCGCTAAATTTCATCTCTATAGTGTCTTTATGCCTGAAATAGGGATAAGCTTTATTTTGCAAAATTCCTTCAAGACACTCTTTGGTTAGCGGTTTTTGGGGAATAATCTCTTTTTTACCGTAAGTTCGAACAACGGTTTCGTTCTTTATATAGCTATCACCTTTAAGTTTGTAACCAACTTGGGGAAAACTCATCTGGTATTGTTTCGCTATGGTTATCTTTAGACCACCTCTTGCAACGTTTATTTTCTCTTTTGGGATATAATATCTTTTCGTTCTTGGATCCTGTCTCCAGTGTAAAGGTCGAAGTTTTATCGTTCTGGCTATTTTGTAATTTATGATTTTTTTTCTTTTTTTGTAAAGATCCGAAGAAGCAATATCGGCGACTTCTTTTTTGATGTCGTTAAATATATCCAAAGACATTTTGTTTTTAATCCTTCTCATCTCGCTTGAGGTCAAAGGTTTTGGCTCCGGAGGCTTCTTGTATACTTTGTTTTGATTTTCCTCTTCAAATATTTGTGTATAAACCAAAAGAATACCCCCCAAAAGTACCAAAAACAAAGTTCCTATACTGACGATAGCTTTTGTGTCTATATATAAAAAATCTTTTCTAAGCTGTTTTAGATCATGCTCTACGATGTAGTAACTGCTTCCCTTGAAGAAAGCTTCAGCGAGCTGCTCTAAAGGCGTTTCATTGTCTGCTTCGGCTTTGTAGATATAATAAAAGTTTTCATACTTCACGAAAAAATAGACATGTTTTTTGTGGCGAATTACGCCCCTATGGTAACCCTCCAACTCCAATAAAGCGGCTACGTATACGGCCAGCTCCATCTCTTCTTTGGAGAGTTTTTCGGCATCCTTTACACATCCGTAAAACACCTCTCCAAGGCTGGACACCGTTTTTTTGTATGCGCACTCTTTGCTTGAGAGAATAGTTTTATCATCCGTAATGACTACTTTTCCTAACGGTTTTAAATCCATAACGTCACCTTACCAAGGGATATATCTTTTATTCGTTTTGATTCCGTTTTGATCAACCAAGACGACTTTCTCCCCATTAGGAAGCGTGATCCCTTGACGCACATATCCTACGTTGGTTTTTGCAACACATACGTTGTTATCACATACGATGCCGTATATGACCAACTTAAAGTTTTCTTGATACGCTTTGAGCTTTTGCGAAAGTTGCTGATTTTCTTTAACCAAGCGCTTGATAAGCTCTTTTATATCCACCTTTTTGATACCTTGCTGCTGCCCGCTTCCCTTTTTAACGAATTTGCCTTGATTTTCCCCTACCACGATCGGAGTTTTGTCGTGCGGTAAAACGGCTTTCGCAACGCCGCCTCGAAATTTGTCTCCAGGACCGCCTACGATAAACATTTCTTTTTCTTTGTTTTTTGCTTTCTTCTTCGCTTCTTCAAGCCTTTTTCTTCTTTGTTCATCAGCAAAACTCATAAAAATTTTATCAATTTCCTCATCCGAAAGAGATTGGATGATTTTATCGACTTTGTGGCTCGCAATCTTTTTTTGGGGTTTTGGATGCTTTTTATTCTTCTTTTTGATTTGAGAATGAACAGAAGTACGAGAAGGAATTGTGCTTAGTTTTTTCTTCTCGTTTTCAAAAATGTAATCGGTAACCAATATTCCGGTTACAACTATGATAAAACCGACCACGACTGTATAAATTAAAGTTTTTTTGAGTTTGTTTTTGGCGTCTTGTGCGATTTGCTCTTCCGAAACAGCTTTCTTTTTAGGCATTCTCGATCCTTGTTAATTTAATGGCTCAGAGGAGATAAAAATAACGAAGTC
>Ga0256831_1001163_pt1 | contig 13882 bp, 12 predicted proteins | sample 132544metaG_FD_189087 | JGI IMG/M metagenome (GOLD analysis project Ga0256831, IMG submission 189087) | Hydrothermal vent microbial communities from Lau Basin, Pacific Ocean - 132-544 | ecosystem: Environmental > Aquatic > Marine > Hydrothermal vents | place: Pacific Ocean: Lau Basin | collected...
ATCATAAAGTTTAAATTTAATAAATCAAAAAAAGTTAGAACAGGGTAAATCAACCCATTAGCCGGATATTTAAGCGAGAGTAATCAATGATTTTCTCGCTTTAAGGATATATTTTAGTATGCCGGTCCTAAACGGACGGACGATATAATCCACTAATAAATATCCAGACAGGTTTAAAACCTGAAATAATCAGTTACAAACTCATTGTTCCAGGTTAAAGAACAGATAAATAGCTCTGTTCTTTAATCAATTATGGCTGCATCTTTCTAAACATCAGTATTAGAGGCTGTTACAGCCATGGAGTTCAGTGCAGCTTCTGTATTCTGTCAGACTATATAAAGCGTCTGTAAAACAGAACCAGGTATTACCTGTTGTTACTTTTCCTGTAAACTTTATACAGGAGCACGTATTAATATTAATTACATGAAGACAATAACAAAAATTTTGTTTGTCAATTATGGTATCGGACTATTGTCTGAACCTGGGTAGAATGGAATTAATCCATTAAAGGTTATTTATCTTTCAGATGTTAAGCTGATGTTAAGCTAAAATTTGTCCTGATAAGGTATTTTTTCGTATCAATGCATTCCATTGGTAGTAAAAAAATAACACAGTCAGGGCATAATTTTGCTAAAATCATACAATAACAATAGATGAAAGATAAACAGCCCTAATAACGTCCCGAAATTTATTTTATGACTGTTTAACATGACACAGATTAAATAAAATCTGTGGTTACGTTGTGAGTCACCCTAAATTAAGGGGCTTTTAAATCTACAATAGTCCTGGATCCTCTGTAGCTATCGGTATTTTAATAGCGAAATTGAGAATATAAACAAATACACTGTAATGATTCATGTAAATCGTTATGGTTTAGTGATTAAAACATCGTATTATTGACCAAAATTGAGTAAAATCTCGGTCTTTAATTAATTTTTTAAATTTTTTCTGCTTTTTATTATTTTAAGATAAGAAAAAGCAGCAATGAATCACTGAAACCAGCGGTTGTTCCAGGGGCTGTTATCAACAGCCCCTGGTTATTCAAATCATTCAGAGAAAAAACAAAAAATTTCTAAATGAATGATTAAAAAAGTAATAACCAGCTTAATATAACAGCAAGACGCTATCGCATCAATGTGAAATAACATAAATATTGCATGAATACCAAAAAAATAACGCATTCAGTCCATTTTGTTGAAATTGATGCTCAAAATGCCGGTCAAAGAATAGATAACTTCCTGTTTAAGCATTTAAAAAGTGTACCTAAAGGTCATATTTATAAAATTATCCGTAAAGGTGAAGTTCGGGTAAATAAAGGACGTATTAAACAGACCTACAAACTGCAATACGGTGATAACGTGCGTATTCCACCCGTTACTATGAGTGAAAAAAAACTGCTGCCAGCTCCCGGTCGTTCTTTGCTGGCACTTATGGAGCAATCCATTGTCTACGAGGATAAGGGACTGCTGGCCATAAACAAGCCCAGTGGTGTGGCGGTACATGGCGGCAGTGGAGTTAGTTATGGTATTATTGAGGCTTTACGTGCCCTGCGACCGGAACAAAAGTTTCTGGAGTTAATTCATCGTCTGGACAGAGATACTTCAGGTTGTCTGTTAATTGCTAAAAAACGCAGTATTCTGACCGGGATACAGGATTTGCTCAGGCAGAGAAAAACGGATAAACGTTATCTGGCCTTGTTATGCGGTAAAACGGCTTTTAAAAATAAAAAAGTAACCGCGCCTTTATTGCGCGAAGCATTAAAATCCGGTGAACGCTTTGTGCGTGTTGACAAGCAGGGTAAGGAATCCAGCAGTTTTTTTACAGTAGTTGAACAGTATAGTGATGTCAGCCTGATGGAAGTTAAAATTATAACCGGCCGTACACACCAGATACGGGTACATGCACAGTATCTGGGTCATAATATTGCCGGAGACAGCAAATACGGTAATTTTGCCTGTAATCAGCGTATGAAATCCCGGGGCCTGAAACGTCTGTTTCTGCATTCCTCTCAGATTAGTTTTAAATATCCTGAAACCGGTCAGAATATGACAATTGAAGCGCCTTTAAGTGATGATCTGCAGGATTTTCTGGACACTTTAAACAAATGACGGATTATCAGCTGATTATTTTTGACTGGGATGGCACTCTGATGGATTCTCAGGCAAGAATTGTGGCTTGCCTGGAGGAAGCTTCTGAGGAGCTGGGCGCAGAAAAATTGTCACATAAGCAATATAAACATGTGATAGGTCTGGGATTGCGAGAAGCTATTTTAAAACTTTATCCAGATTTTAATGAGGCTCAAATCAGTGACTATGCCGATCGTTACCGATATCACTTTGTTACGGCAAATGATACCCCCAGTGCTTTATTTAACGATGTGCACACCATGCTTGAAGATTTGAATCAGGCTGGTTTTATGCTGGCTGTTGCTACCGGAAAAGCACGCAGAGGTCTGGATCGGGTTTTAACTGATACGGGTCTTGAATCCTGTTTTCATGGCAGCCGATGTGCAGATGAAACCCGCTCCAAACCCCACCCGCAAATGCTTGAAGAGTTACTGGCTGAGTTTGGATTATCAGCGCCACAGGCTATTATGGTGGGGGATACGGAATATGATATGCTAATGGCTCGAAGTCTGGGTATGGATGCTCTGGCCGTCAGCTATGGGGTGCATGATCGTGACAGTCTGCTGAAACATCAGCCGGTTGCCTGTGTGGACAGTATCGCTCAGCTGTCTTCATGGTTATTGAATATTAAATGTAGTGTATGAATTTATAACAGGTGAAATTGGATCAATGGATAAAGATGAACAGAAGTTAAATGACAAACTGGAAAAAATGACTCAAAAGGAAGGTTGGGAGCAGAATCTGATTAAGGAACTGGCACTTTCATCACTGAAGGAAAAACGCAGCAGCCGCCGTTGGGGAATTTTCTTTAAATTTGCTTTTCTGGCTTATCTGGTGGGTGTATTGTTAGCCTTTGTTGTGCCACTGGATAAAGCGACTCTTGATAAAGTCACTAAAGAACATACGGCACTTATTGATGTAGAGGGTGTGATTTCAGCAGATTCCAAAGCCAGTGCGGATTATATTGTTACTGCTCTTCGGGATGCCTTTGAAGATAAAAAAACCAAAGGTGTTATCCTGCGTATGAATACTCCCGGGGGCAGTCCGGTACAATCCGGCTATATTAATGATGAAATTTACCGTCTGCGAAAAAAATACCCTGATATAAAACTGTATGCGGTTATTTCGGATATCTGTGCATCCGGCGGCTATTATATTGCCGCCGCTGCTGATGAAATTTATGCGGATAAAGGCAGTATGGTAGGCTCTATCGGGGTATTAATGAATGGTTTTGGCTTTGAAAATGCCATTGCTAAAGTCGGTGTGACCCGTCGCCTTTATACGGCTGGAGAACATAAGGGCTTTCTTGACCCTTTTTCTCCTCCTGAAGAAGGAGATATTGCTCATGCCAAATTGATGTTGAAAAATATTCATCAGCAATTTATAGCAGTGGTAAAAAAAGGTCGTGGAGAAAAACTTAAAGATGATCCATTGTTATTCAGCGGTTATATCTGGACCGGTGAACAGGCTTTAAAACTGGGGCTGGTTGATAAGCTGGGCAGCAGCAGTTATGTCGCCAGAGAAGTCATTGGTGCTGAGACAATTAAGGATTTTACGGTAACGGAATCTTTTATAGATCGATTTGCTAAAAAACTGGGTGCCTCTATGGCCACTAAGGTAGCAGAGTTAAGCGGATTTAGCATCGGCCCGCAGTTGCGCTAGGAGCAAGCCTGTCCGAGAATAGAAAGCCTACTGCGGAAAAGCTGATTTTGAGTCAGTTTCCCCTCGCTACGACTTCTATTCTCGGACAGGCTCCTGGTTTTGCTTGAATCATCCCTCTGTCTTTCGAGATAATTCGAGCTCCTTATGTTCAGGAGCATAAGTGGGGGAAGGAGGCTTGATACCGTTTTATTGCGGCAGACTGATAGCTGTCTCCATTAAGCCGGCATTAATCCATAAATGTACCCAGATACTTGCGGCATAGCCTAAGGCAATGGCCCATGACCATTTCAGATGGGCAAAGAAGGTATAGGTGCCGCGAGCCTGACCCATTAAAGCTACCCCCGCTGCACTACCGATAGATAATAGCGAACCGCCTACTCCGGCAGTTAAGGTGACCAGCAGCCATTGTCCCAGTGACATATCCGGATTCATGGTGAGTACCGCAAACATGACAGGAATATTATCAACAATGGAGGATAACAGGCCTACCAGAATATTTGCACCGGTGACACCACTGCCCATAATGCCAGTGCCTAAATAAAGCGATTCTGAGATCATCGCCAGATAACCTAAGGTACCGAGCCCACCCACACAAAGAATGACACCATAGAAAAACATCAGAGTATCCCATTCTGCCCGGGCAAGAATAGAAAAAATATCATAATCTTTTTTTGCGGAATCTGAATTCGGTTCGGTATTTTCCAACTGCAGCGCACTTTGTTGTAGAGACTCATCTTCAATGTGACCGATTCTTTTCAGATAGTAAGCATAGAATTTAAGAAAACCCAGACCGGTCATCATACCAAGTACCGGGGGGAGATGCAGGAAATTGTGGAAACTGACTGCCATAGTAATAGTTATAAGAAACAGGCCTATCATGATAAAACCGCCTTTTTTAACGATGGTTTCTGCTTCAACGGGTTCCGGTTTACCCCGGGGAATTGAAAAAGACATGATAATTGCTGGAACCAGCCAGTTAACCAGTGACGGAATAAGCAGGACAAAAAACTGATCGAATTGAACAATACCCTTTTGCCAGACCATTAAGGTGGTAATATCACCAAAAGGACTAAACGCTCCCCCGGCATTGGCAGCAATAACAATATTAATACATGCTAATACGATAAAAGTGGTATTTCCGGCACCCACAGCCATGGCGACAGCAGCCATAAGCAGAGCGGTGGTCAGATTGTCGGCAATCGGTGAAATTAAAAATGCCAGGAAACCGGTGATCCAGAAAATCATTTTCAGAGAAAAGCCTTTGGAAACCAGCCAGCCGCGCAGAGCATCGAATACACTACGTTCTTCCAGGGCGTTAATATAAGTCATTGCCGCCAGCAGAAATAATAATAGTTCAGCGTATTCCTCAATATTATGTTTTACGGCAATGCCGGCAGCATGAGGTTCTCCAATCTGATTATAAGACAGGCCGACCAGAATCCAGATAATACCTGCAGCAACCAGTACCGGTTTGGATTTTCTTAAATGCAGATATTCTTCACCAATCACCAGACTGTAAGCCAGTACAAAAATCAGTAAAGCAATAATGCCATAAACAGTAGCGGTCATATCAGCTGGTTTTTCTGCGCCGACACCGGAAGCCAGTGCAGCGGTGAAAGAAAAGCTGAGCAATAAAAAAATCAGGATGGATTTCACATTGAATGTTTTGAGTTTTTGCATACGCTCTTTATCTCTTTTGATGGAATATTAAATATATTGCTAACTATAGCAAATATTTGAAAAAAATCAGGCCAGTAGATTCATGGTCTCTTCAACCTGCTCTTTTGCCTGTTCCAGAACCTTAACGCTCAGCTCTGGAGTTAACTGACCCAGTGCTAGTTTGGTAAAAGCCGGCACTTCATTTAAGTGGGGAATATCTTTGGTAATAGCGTTATGACCATTTAGTGCATGTAATTGCGCCACAATAATAATGTCACAATAATCGGGCTTTTCACCAGGCTGTCTCAGCCAGTTCTGAGCTTCTCTGGCAGTTGTGATTATATTTTCAGTAAACTGCCATTTCGATAAAATGGCCGCACCCAGTTCACCTTTTAAGGTGTCAATTAATAGTTCAAAGGCCTCTTGATTGGCCAGTACTTCAGGATGTTTATCTGCAAAGGTAATAATTGGAATAGCACCGATATCATGTAATAAACCTGCCAGCAGTGCATGTTCTGGATTAAAACCCGGTGTGATTTTAGCTAATACGAAACTAAGTGCCGCCACTTCCCGGCTGTGGTTCCAGACGGCCTGCATTTTTTTCTTTAAGGCTCTGTTTTTAGTAGTAAACAGTTCCTTCATACTAAATGATGTCACCAGTTGTGAGGTGACTTTAGTACCCAGTCGGGTGACTGCCATCTGACAGTCATCAATTTTATGAATAGAACGGTATAGAGCACTATTGGCGGTTTTAATTATCTTAGTGGTAATAGCCGGATCAGAAGCAATAATATTGGCAATTTGTCTGAAGTTGCTGTTTTCATCGTGTAATGCATGGCGAATTTTAAGAGCCACATCGGGTACGCTGGGCAATTCCAGGCGGTTATTACTAAGATCTCTGGTGAGCCGTTTATAAAGAAAATGGTTGTGAATTTTATTAGAGGCCGCGTCAGGAGCAGCACTTTTACTGGCAAATTGCAGCATGGTTTCCAAATCCACCATCACTACTTTAACATTACCTACAGCTTTAACACTATAGCGACTGGGACGATAACGGGAAAGGGGATTGCGAGCATTCTCGGTTCGGCTATGGATCAGCCATTGTGTGTCACTCTCATCACTAATTTCTACAGAACCATCAATCAGAAAAAACTGGTAGGGACTGTTACTATAGAGCTGAATAAAGGTGCTATTTGCAGTAATTGTTTTAATTTGTATTAAATTGCCCAATTCAATTAGCTGGTGATCGGTAAGATGCTGGAAGGGCAGAAAAAATTTTAAAAATCGGAGAACCATATACGGCTTATTCAGAATTAGGATAGTCCATTAATATATAGCTTATATTCAACTGCTTTGCACGTTAAAAGTTATATCGTTCTATAAATGGGACGGAAGTGGTTATCATCAGGGGACAAAAGGGGAAGATATACATATTTATGGCCGTATTACTGCGGTGGCGGATGTGTTTGATGCGCTGGCATGTAAACACTGCTACAAAGATTAATCAGGATGGGTTTTATTAACGGCTAAATCAATAATAAAACTGACGCTGTTATCCTGATAATTATTTCTTGCCTGTAGATGCCCCTGATGATACTGACAGATCAAATTAGCAATATATAAACCCAACCCAAGATGTTCACCTTCATTCTTTGATTTTTGCCGACGAAATGAAGTCATAGAATTAAAGATATTTTCCAGTTGATCCTTATCAATAAATGGCCCCTGATTTCTGACTTCAATAAACAGATGATTGTTCTCCTGAGAAATCAGTATATTAATGGGCGTTTTTTTAATATGATAACTGGCGGCATTAGTGAGTAACTTATCCATTAGCTGTGCTATCAGTTCAGGTGATATTGTTAACAATACGTGCTCTATTGTGGTGTGAAACTGATATTGAATATTATCGGAGGCTGATTGAATGCTGTTAATATAATTAGCTAAAAATTTTATAATATCCATTCTTTCAAGTTCAGTATTCTGGATACTCTGTTCAAGCCGACTGGCTTCACTCATACGATTTAATAAATTATTTAATCTTGAACAACCACTTTGAGCTCTTTGATAAAATTTTTTGTTATTATCAGAGAGCGTATTACTTTCTGTATTTTCAAGTGATGATTTGATAATAGTCAGTGGTGTTCGTAACTCATGAGAGAGTTTACTGGACAGGGTTTTCAGGTATTGATTGTTCTGTTTCACCTGTACCAGTAATTGAGAAAAACTTCGAGCCAGATCGCCTATTTCGTCATTATCATCACGAAACAACTGGTTTTTTATCTGGCCATCCCGGCTTAAAGCCTGTTCGGTATCATTTCTCAAATGAATAATACGCTGTAATAGGCGGGTTGAAAAAAACAGCAGACCAAAAACAATGACGATAAAAAGTATAATAGTGAGTAACAAGATCCGTTCAAAAGTTTTATCCTGCAGGGCCAGCAAAGAATTATTGTCCTGCTCAAGATATAAAACACCTATCTTCTGACCTTCACGATCTTTTACCGGAGCGGCAACGGCCAGTGTCAGATGTTCACCATGAGGTGTATCAAGCCACATGGTGTGGATGTTATCAGCTGAAAACTGCCGGGTTAAGTCATTACTAATTTTATACTGATAGCTGCCGTATTGTGTTTCCTGTTCAGGAAAATTCATAAATAATAGATAGAGCCGACGATACCAGGACAATAATGAATTATTATGAATGGGATTATTCGTTTGCAGTTTATTGATACTGGCATTTATATAACCCTGATTATCCAGTAACCATAAACGGGTATTATCGGGTGCCAGACGTTTAAGTTTTAACTCATTGAGAGGGTCAATACTTAATAACGCTTTTGCTTGTGTATTTGTCTTAATCGGGCTGTGAGTATTGTTCATCAGAGCAAAATCTATAAAACGATTAATCATAAGTGCAGGTACTTTGAATTCCAGTGAATATCCCTGATGGCTGGTTTGCCATTGTCCGCTAATAACTGGACTTGAATAAGTCGTCGGATTTTTATAGGTTTTTTGAGCATCCATTAAAAAGGCATTAATCCAGCCCGGCGTGATCAGGTTAAAACGATAGGTGTGTTTCTGATGTTTAAAATCAAGAAAACTGAAATCAAGAATGACAGGTTCCTGGATGGCAGTATTATTGTTCAGACCAGATTTGTTATTTATGCGGGTTGTTTTTTTCTTTACCGATACCAGGAAATAATAAAAGCTATCATCATTAGCAATAACAACGCTGGAACCAGCATGGGTGGGGCTGGTTGACAGAGCTTGCTGAACATTTTGCAGGGCGAACCAGTCATCACTATAACCATCAATCTGTATCGTGCTTTTCAGTCTGTGTGAATAATAGGGTGGCTGCAGGGTATTGCTTAAGCGATTACTTATTATAAGTGAAGCATTATCATCAAATACCGAGGCAATGGTTCTGGCTATCACCTGAACAGAGTCTGCATGATTCTTCTTAAGCAGAAGTTCCAGTTCCTGCAGATAACTCAGACCGGCGGCCGGTAAGATTAAAACTGTTAATGCGACAATTAACAGTTTTCCGCGCAGTCCAATGAGCCTGTTTCTTTTTACTAATGACATCGCCAGCGATAGCCTGCGCCATAAATGGTTTCAATACAGTTAAAGTCTGAATTGACGGCCATAAATTTTTTTCGGATCCGTTTTATATGTGAGGTGATAGTACTGTCATCAACTACCGTACTGGCATCCTGCATAAGCTGATCCCTGGAACGAACATGGCCGGGATGTCTGGCAAGTGAATAAAGCATCCAGAACTCGGTCAGACTGAGATCAATCAGGATGGTTTTCCAGTAAAGTTCAAGGCGCTCAAGATTAATACTTAAATCGCCAATTAATATTGGTTGATCACTTTCCAGAGCAGGCTGTTTAAGAATATCCATGCGTCTGAACAGGGCTGCAATACGGGCACTGAGATGCGGTAGACTGATATCTTTGGTTAAATAATCATCAGCTCCCAGTCGCAGTCCGGAAATGGTATCAAAATCATTGTCCCTGGCGGTCAGAAAAATAATAGCTAAAGTCTCTGACTGTTGTCTCAGTTGACGACAGAGATCAAATCCAGCTTCAATTTCATCTTCCAGACCAATGTCCAGAATTACCAGATCAGGCAGTGCCTGACGAAATAGCTGTTGTGCCTCTATGCGATTCTGACAACCAGTGACCTGATAGCCCTGCTGGAAGAGCATATCCATATAATTTTCTCGTATAGCTGTCTCATCTTCTACAATAACAATTTGTCTGACCAAATTTATTTCCTTAATGAATGTACTATGAAACCGCTGAGCACTAGTTGATACGGTAATATAGAATGAATTGTCACCGTATTTTAAACAGTTTCTTCCTGTTAAACTCAGAAGTGTAGACATGGTTTGTCATAATTCTTCCTTATTTGGTCATTTTAGACAAGTATGAATGTCATAATTTACTGTTTTAATACTCTTAAGTTAATCAATATTAGTAAACTTACTGAATGGAGAGTAGTTATGACTGACAATAGCAATCATTATTGTCCGCAATCTGAAGATTTCTTTTACTGGCCGCCAGAGGAAATAGCTAAATATAAAAACTGGTGTGATACAGGAAATGAGCAGCATAAACGTCGTTTGAAAAAAGTCTGTAGCAATGAAAAAATCATAAAAACGAAAATTTATGGATAGCTTTTCCAATCTTATTTAGAAAATGCTAAAATACTGGATTCACATGATATTGCATTAAATTAGTCAACTGAGGAGCAATAGTGGCGTTAAAGTTCGTGGAGTCTGCCAGACTGCCTACCCAATGGGCAGAGTTTACAATTTATGGGTTTGAAGATGAACACAGCGATAAGGATCATATTGCTCTGGTCATTGGTGATGTCGACAATGGTGAACCAGTTGATGTTCGTATGCATTCTGAATGCCTGACCGGCGATGCTTTATTCAGTATGCGTTGTGATTGCGGCCCGCAACTGGAAGCTGCCCTTAAACATATTGCAGAAGAAGGACGCGGCATCTTACTGTATTTGCGTCAGGAAGGTCGTGGTATTGGACTGATCAATAAAATTAAGGCCTATCATTTACAGGATCTGGGTGCTGATACTGTAGAAGCCAATGAACAACTGGGATTTGATGCAGATTTACGTGAATACGATATTGCCCGTGATATGCTCAACCATCTGAACGTTAATAAAATACGTCTGATGACCAATAATCCACGTAAAGTCAGCGCCCTGGAAGAACACGGCATTTCAGTCGTAGAACGACTGCCATGGAAACATGGTGAAAACCCGCACAATTCACATTATCTTTCCACCAAAGCCGGTAAAATGGGACATATGTTCTAGGGGTGGCTGTCCGAGAATAGAAGTCGTAGCAAGTGAACGCTGATTTTTGCCCTGAGCCAACTGAAAAGGTAGCAGTGTAATTCGAAATTCCTAAGAGTAACTACAGGGTAGTTGCGGTAAATTATGCTGTGAAATTACATTAAATATTTGATTTACTGGTATTGACGATCTTTTTTGCTATCTTTAAAAGAAACTAATCAGGGTAATTTAAACACTGCACAGGTAAATATAGTTATTTATGCTGAAGAGTGACTTGATTCGTTTAAATGACTATCAAAAAATATCCTTCTGGAGGAAATAATGGGCACAGCTGCATTTATTGTTGTTGGTATAATTGTTGTTGCCGTAATATATTTTATCAATCTTTATAATAACCTGGTCAGAATCAAACATAATGTATCACAGGCCTGGGCCAATATAGATATATTGCTGAAGCAGCGTCATGATGAGCTGCCCAAACTGGTGGAAGTCTGCAAGCAATATATGCAGTACGAAGGCTCAACTCTGGAAAAAATTATTCAGGCACGTTCCGGTGTTTCCCAGGCCCGTAAAGCAGGAGATATTGCGGCATTGGGAGCTGCTGAAAGTCAGCTGCGCATGGGGCTGGGTAGTCTTTTTGCGGTCTCTGAAGCTTATCCTGAATTAAAGGCCAATGAAAATTTCCAGCATTTACAAAGTCGTATTACCGGACTAGAAGATGCTATTGCTGATCGCCGGGAATATTATAATGATAGTGTTAACATTAATAATGTCCGTATTGAACAGTTTCCTGATCTGATTGTGGCCCGGCTGTTTAATTTTAATGAACAGGCATTGCTTGAATTTGATGAAAAAGAAAAACAGGATGTTGATATCAAGTCACTCTTTAATTAAACATTGGTATTAGATATTATCTATGCTGGAATTCATAAAATATCAGATAATAAATGCCAGTCAGGCCAGCATTGTCTTTTTTCTAGTATTTATGATTTTGCTCTGTGCAGCTGGTTTATACGGTATTTTCCGTTTTTTCCATCGCTATCGAATGATAGCAGACACCCCCACTTCAAAAATTCGTTCTGCGCATCAGGGTTTTGTAGAACTTGAAGGGCAGGGGCGTCTTATGCAGGGTGAACCTGTTATATCGCCCCTGAGTAAAAAAAAATGCCTCTGGTATCGCTTTAAAATTGAAAAGCGGGTAAAAGAATATGACATTGGCCCCAGAAATAACTTTTCCCTGTCCAATAGTAACTGGGAAACCGTTAATTCCGGAGTATCGGATAATCTTTTTTTACTGCTGGATGAAACAGGAGCCTGTGTGGTGGATCCTGAAGGTGCCAGTATCACTCCGTCTTTTTCAAAAACATGGTATGGCTCTCAGGCGTTTGAAGTTACTGACAGCACTAGTGCTGATGGGGTTCTGGTCATGGCTTCTTCGGCCGTAAATAATCGTTATCGCTATACAGAACAGAGAATAGATATTGATGATTATTTATATATTCTGGGGCGTTTTAAAAGTCTGGGCGGACGGCGAGAGGCGGTAGATAAATCTGGAGAAGTCAGGGACTTACTGGCTAAATGGAAAAAAATGCCGCAATTACTGCTGGCACGATTTGATGAAAATGACGATGGAGAAATTGATATCCGGGAATGGCAGAAGGTTATGGCCGCTGCGGAACAGAAAGTTGAGAAAAACCTGACAGAACGTCTGGTCAATCAGGAAATTCATACCATATCTAAACCTGTTGACAGTCGCAGACCCTTTATTATTTCGGTACAAGATCAGGACGATATTATTCAAAAATATCGCCACTTTTCCATTGGCAGCCTGATAGGCTTTTTCCTCTCAGGCACCCTGTTCTTCTGGGTTCTTGGAATCAGACTGGCAAACTGAAATTATCCCCCATGCTCTTTCTTAACGCTGAACGCTTCTTTGCTCTTACCCATGCAGTTGATCAGCTGCATCTACCGTATTTTGCAATAAAGTCGCAACCGTCATTGGACCGACACCTCCGGGTACCGGGGTAATATAAGCGGCTTTTTCTTTAGCGGTTTCAAAATCAACATCGCCGACCAGTTTACCGCTGTCCAGACGATTAATGCCCACATCAATGACAATACAGTCCTCTTTAATCCAGTTGCTGTCAACAATACCCGGTTTACCTACAGCAACCACCAGGATATCAGCTCTGTGGACGTGTGCCTGAAGATTTTTAGTAAAACGATGACAGGTAGTGACTGTGCAGCCGGCTAATAACAGCTCCAGTCCCATTGGACGGCCAACAATATTTGATGCACCTACGATACAGACATCCAGACCTTTAATATTGATATTGGCTGTTGACAGGGTTTTTTCCAGCAAGGTCATTATACCCCTGGGTGTGCAGGGGCGTAATGCCGGTACCCGCAATGCCAGACGACCGACATTATAGGGGTGGAAACCATCAACATCCTTATCCGGGTGAATACGTTCAATAATGGTTTCTGGATCAATCTGTTCAGGTACGGGCAATTGTACCAGGATACCGTCAATAGCATTATCCTGATTCAGGGAATCAATTAGAACAAGAAGGTGTTCCTGAGTCGTCTGAGCGTCCAGATCATGCGCAACAGAATAAATACCTGCCTGTTCACAGGCATTGCGTTTATTACGGACATACACTTCAGAGGCCGGATCACTGCCTACTTTAATAACTGCCAGACCGGGGACTCTTAAACCTTGTTGCTTACGTGCATCAACACGTTGCTTAACCTGAGCTTTTATCTGCTGTGCTATACCTTTACCATCTATTATCTGTGCACTCATTGGATTCGTCTTTTATTGATATCTTTGGAGGTTGATAAAATTTATGTTCTTATTTTACCTAAAAAAGTATACCTAAAGTAAAAAAAATCCAAAAAATAAGTTAAAATTTTTTCCAGATGGCATGAGAGTAAAATTTTGTAAAAAAGTACTTGCATTGACCGCATAAAATTATTAACATACGCACCACTTAATGATTAGCGGTTATAAACACTGCGAACATTATTCGGGGTATAGCGCAGTCTGGTAGCGCGCTTGCTTTGGGAGCAAGATGTCGGGAGTTCGAATCTCTCTACCCCGACC
>Ga0256831_1001164_pt1 | contig 13865 bp, 15 predicted proteins | sample 132544metaG_FD_189087 | JGI IMG/M metagenome (GOLD analysis project Ga0256831, IMG submission 189087) | Hydrothermal vent microbial communities from Lau Basin, Pacific Ocean - 132-544 | ecosystem: Environmental > Aquatic > Marine > Hydrothermal vents | place: Pacific Ocean: Lau Basin | collected...
TCGGTTGACGGGTCGTCAATTTTGAAGAGAAGGGAGGGATAAAAGTCTGGCATCTTTATAAATGAAGCACATTATCAGACTTGCCAGACCGTATTTAAATAATCAAAACACTCCGAAACCTTTTTATTCAAAAATCTCCTCAACAACTACACAGATAAAATCAGACTATATTAGGATTGAAAGCTCTGGAAATGGTTTGCTTTGTTGTGAGCGTTATGCTAGATAAAATCAGACTATATTAGGATTGAAAGCCCGAAACTCCCCCAAATGCCACCAGCAACCCAAACGATAAAATCAGACTATACTAGGATTGAAAGAAGTCATCGAAATACTTCTTTCTCAAATCGGATTTGATAAAATCAGACTATTGAAAGCAATAAACGGCAATTGACACTCGTAAGCATTGAAAATGATAAAAGAAAAATTCACACCATTTTTGTAAACGTTTTGCAAGCAACATTTTTATAAAATCAATCTCGAATCTCGGATCGTGAAAATAGTGAGACTCTTAAAGGAGATAGACAAGGCGTTTTTGATAGGGATGGGCGGTGGCGGGGATATAGTCAGCACGTTGGCTGTGGGGGAGTTCTTCAAGGAGTTCGGAGTTGAGTGCATCTACGGTGGTGTCGTGTGGGAAAGGGTCACGAGAGACAAAAAGCCCGGTCCCCTCTCGATTGAAGAGATAAACGAATGTGAAAAGATCAACGACTGCTTGGCTTTCGTAAATTCGAAGTCAAACTACAGAGGCTTGAAGCTCATAGTTTCTCAGGTTTCCGAATTTTTGGGATGCGAAGTCGTTGGTGTGGACATAACGAAGGGTGAGAGAAACCTAACGAGGTGTCTGAAGGATTTCGTTAGAGAAGAGAGTATAGATTTGGTCGTTGGTGTTGACGCTGGTGGCGACTCTCTGGCGAGGGGGAAAGAGAGGGGTCTCCACAGCCCCTTGGCGGATGCGATAGTTCTGTCAACTCTGAACAAGCTGAATTCGATTTTGGCGATAGTAGGTTTCGGTAGCGACGGCGAGCTTACGAGGGAGGAGCTTGAGATTTATCTGAGCGAGATTGCGGGCTTGGACGGTGTTTTGGGTGCGTCCCTAATAACGAGAGACTTTGCGGATGATGTTATGGATTTCGTAGAAAACGTTTACACCACCGCCTCAAAGATTCCAATAGTCGCTTCGAGGGGATACTACGGAAAGTTTAAGGTCTGGGATAAGGCCGTAATAGACGTTTCCATCCTCAACGCCTTGATATTTTACGTTAAAACCGACATCGTTTACGGTCTTTCGAAGTTGCCAAAGGCTGTTGAGGGAACTGAAAGCATACTTGAGGCAAACGAGAGACTGCACGAGATGGGTATAAGAACCGAGTTTGACTACGAGATGATGATCTATGAGAGGGAACTTAAGGGAACTTGAGGAGTATCAGAGGGAACTTGCAAAGAGGGTCGTTCTGAGGGACAAGGTGGATTTGAAAAACTTAAGATACGTTGCTGGAGTTGATCAGGCTTTTTTGGGAAGGAAGGTCATCTCGGCCTGCGTCGTCTTAAGCTTTCCCGAACTGAATTTGGTTAGAAAGGGGGTTACGATTGAAGACGTCGAGTTTCCATACATCCCAACCTTTCTGATGTTCAGGGAGGGAAAACCCGCCGTGAAGGTCGTTAAAGAGGTTGTTAAAGGTTTGGACAACGTCATCTTGATCGTTGATGGAAGTGGTATAGCCCATCCGAGGAGGTGCGGTCTGGCAACATACGTAGCGATAGAAACTGGTGTTCCTTCAGTTGGTGTAACCAAGAAAAGGTTGTTCGGTAGAGTCGAAGAGCCGAAGAACGTCATGGAGGAAAAACCGATTTTCGACGATTCCGAGATAATAGGATACGCTTTGAAAACTTGCAAAAACTGCAAACCGATATACGTCTCCCCCGGGAACTACTTAACACCGGAGACCGCGTTAAAGGTTGTCAAAGCATGCGTAAGGGGCCACAAGCTACCGGAACCGATAAGGCTGGCACACGAGTTGGCGAACAGGTCAAAAAATAGGAGTTTGAGCGATTACTTCAACTTCTGAAGGATACCGTCGATCTGTTGCCAAACCTCGTCTATGCTCTTTGTTCCGTCAACCCTGTAAAGAATCCCCCTCCTTTCGTAGTATTCTATTAGCGGTGCGGTGTTCTCCATGTAAACCTTGAACCTCTGCCTGACGACCTCTTCCCTATCGTCGTCCCTCTGATAGAGCTCTCCACCGCACTTGTCGCACTTGTTGTCTTCCTTTGGTGGTGAGTATATCAGGTTGTAAACCGCACCGCAGTTCCTGCAGACCCTCCTGTATGCGATCCTCTTAACGACCTCCTCCTCCGGAACGTCTATGTATATCACCGCGTCGATCTTCTTTCCCAACTCCTTGAGCATTTCGTCCAGAGCTTCGGCCTGCTTTATTGTTCTCGGAAAACCGTCCAAGAGGAAACCCTTCTCGCAGTCAGGCTGTTTCAACCTCTCCTTAACTATACCTATAACTATCTCGTCCGGAACGAGCTCTCCCCTGTCCATGTATTCCTTAGCCTTCTTTCCGAGCTCCGTTCCTTTAGCTACCGCATCTCTCAATATGTCTCCGGTTGCTATGTGAGGTATGCCATACTTCTCAACTATCCTCTTCGCCTGCGTTCCCTTACCTCCACCCGGTGGACCCAAGAGGATTACGTTCATGGCCAGAATTCGTTGAAAACGTTTTAAAACTTTTGATTTTTCTTCTTCGATGAACCCCTCCCTCATGCTCGACGTAGTTAGAATAAAATCTGGATTGACCAACTGCGTTCACGTCGTTTACCTCACGAGGTCCGACTTGATTTCACTCAAAGGTTTGGGGTTCTCCGTTTTGACATACGTGTGGGTCTTCGATCCCGTAACGCTGTCTCCAACAAAAAGGTTATCGTTCTACGTATGCAAAGACAAAGAGAAGGCTTTGAAACTTCTGAGGAGAATTGAGTTCTTGGAGAGGAATCCCACGAAGAAAAACGTCAAGAGGATTATAAAAATTGAGGGAAAGCTTTTGGGCTATCCCAAGTGCTGTGTCGATAGGTTTTCCAACCTGAAGGTTGAAGGCGGATCGCCAGAAAAAGAGATTATCAGGGAGTGTGTGGAGAGCGGTTTGTTTTTAGAGATTTTGAAGGGTTATCCGAATCCCGAACTGCCCGAAGAAGCTTACTCCATATTTACGACGAACTTCTACCCCTGCGGGATAGATTGTGGAAGGGCGAGAAAGATTGGAAAATCCATCGTGGAATACGACGAAAGATACGGGTATAAGATAGTTCTAAGCGTTTTAAACCTCTTACCTCCCGTCTTCGAGATTTACAGGTTGAAGCCAAAAACGGAATTCGGCAGGTTGATACACGACTTCGTCGAATCTTTGAAAGATTTGAAACCCAAGGCCTATCAAATAGCCAAGAAAATGGCCGAAAATCCTTTGAAGTTTGAAGTTGATTACCTAAACAAGGTTTTAAGCGATATGCACCGTTGAACATTTGGAAAATTTTTTACTATTTCAAGTTTAATAATTTGCATGGGATACATGGGCAGGATTTTGAATGTGAACCTGAGCGAGGGGAGCGTTAAGGTTGAAAAGACGGATATGGAAATTGCCAAAAAGTATTTGGGAGGGAAGGGATACGCGGTAAGAGTTTTATACGACTACCTGCAGAGATACAAGAAGGAGGGTATTTCTCCGAGGGATTTGAATCCTTTTGGAGAGGAGAACGTTTTGATATTTGCAACAGGCCCGGCTACAGGTGTTGCTGGCTTTCCAGAGTCTGGTAGGTATCACGTCATGGCTCTGAAGTCGCCTCTAACGAATTCGGTGGCGAGTGCGAACTCTGGAGGTAAGTGGGGGCCCTTCCTCAAGTTCTCTGGCTTCGACATGATTGTGATCGAGGGGAAATCGGATGATCCTGTTTACTTGGAGGTTTTGAATGGAAGTGCGGAGATAAAGTCTGCAAAGGACGTTTGGGGTAGGAACGTTTTCGAAACGGAAAGGATTCTTAAGGATAGAGTTGGTGAAAACTGCAGTGTCGCATGCATAGGACCCGCTGGAGAGAACTTGGTTTACTTCGCTTGCATCATGAACGACGAGCATAGAGCTGCTGGTAGGACTGGAGTTGGAGCTATAATGGGTTCTAAAAAGCTCAAGGCCATAGTCGTTGGGGGTGACGAGAGGCCTCAGCCAGCGAAACCTGACGAATTTAAGGAAGCTTCTAAGGAGGCTTTGGAGAAGGTAAGAAAGAATCCCGTGACAGGTGAGGGTTTACCGAAATATGGGACCGCTATCCTCGTCAACATCATAAACAACGCCGGAATGTTACCTTTCAAGAACTGGCAGACCGGAGTAAATCCAGATGCCGACAAGATAAGCGGTGAAACTTTGGCAGAGAAATACCTGATAAGTAACAAGGCCTGCTGGGGTTGCAGTATAGGGTGCGGGAGGGTTACAGCCGTAAAATCAGGTTGCTTCCAGATACTGCACAGCGAAGGGCCGGAATACGAGTCTGTATGGGCTTTGGGAAACACGACAGGCGTTGTGAACTTGGAGGCTATAATCAAGGCCAACCATCTCTGCGACGAGCTGGGATTGGACACGATATCGATGGGTTCGACAATAGCATGTGCAATGGAGCTCGTTGAGAAGGGATACATACCGAAAGATCTTCTCGAAGGGGTCGATTTGAGGTTTGGAAACGCTACTGCGTTGATAGAGATGATATGGAGAACAGCGTTCAAGATAGGATTCGGAAGGTATCTTGCTCTGGGAAGTAAAAGACTGGCTGAGATGTTCAACGCCCCAGAGTTGTCCATGAGCGTTAAGGGTTTGGAACTGCCAGCCTACGATCCGAGAGGTGCAAAGGGAATAGGTTTGAACTATGCAACAGCAAACAGAGGTGGTTGCCACGTAACGGGTTACACCATATCTCCTGAAATATTGGGAATTCCCGAGAAGATCGATCCACTCACAACCGAAGGTAAGGCGAAGTGGGTCAAGGTTTTCCAAGACTTCACCTGCGTCGTTAATTCGACAGTGAACTGTCTCTTCTCAACATTCGCTTTAGGTGCGGATGATTACGCTAAGCTGTTGTCAGCGGTTACGGGTTGGGAAATGAGTGCGAACGACCTAATGAAGATTGGAGAGAGGATTTACAACCTTGAGAGGTTGATAATGAACGAGTTCGGCTTTGACGGGAAGGACGACACCTTACCCAAGAGGTTGTTGAGCGAACCCCTGCCAGAAGGTCCAGCCAAGGGACACGTCGTTGAGTTGGATAAGATGAAGGAGGAGTATTACAAGTTGAGGGGATGGGTGGACGGAAGACCGACACAAGAAAAGCTGAAGGAACTCGAAATCCCCTAAAACTTTTCAATTCTCTTACGCACCATCGGGTTGGATTTGGCTATCTCGTCCAAGTAAGCTTCAAAGCTCGAGTCGGACGGAACTACCTCCTGCAAAAATATTCCCGTTCTACCTATTTCCCTCCTCCTCGTTAGAACCCTTATCCTCTCCTCCACTATCTCAAGGCTCACGTTTAAAACCTTGGCTACGTAACTCGGCTGAACGTCGAAGACCGAAACCTCTCTGTGACCCCTTTCGGTTGGTATTATCAGAAAGAGTCTCTTGTCAACTCCGGCTACCCTTTTGTTCCTTAGAATTTCCCCGTAACTCAGACAACCTCCGAACCTGTAGAAATCAAGCTCGTTTTCCCTCATCTTCACGAGGGGAAAACTTACGGTCGTTTCGTCCGTTAAGACTATCTCCCCCTTAATGGCGTAGTTGGGTGTTGCCTGGACTATCCTCCTCTCAACCACTTCGAATCCCTCAAGTGCTATCTCGATTTTGTAGGAGGGGATCTGGTATGGTATGAATATGTCCACATCGCTGTTCCTTTTTACATCACCCCTCGCAATCGAACCGTATGCTATCGAATGTATCCCGAACTCCCTCAATCGACCCATAACCTCTTTCGCCCTTCTCCTCTTCTCCCTTAAAATTTCCCACCTCTCCTCCGTGTATGTCACTTCCCTTCCGATCATTGCACGGTTTCCTCAATCCAGTCCAAGAACTCCCTCAAGCCCTCCTCAACGATGAAACTGCATATGCAGGGGACTGAATAGCTGTGTATCCTTTTAACCTCCTCTCTCAACTCCTTGAACTTCTCAGCCTTTGTTTTGCATATTATTACGAATTCCAAGCACTCTTCGATCTTCCCCTCCCACCAGAACATGGACCTAACTGGAAATATGTTCGCACACGCGATGAGCCTCTTCTCCAGAAGGTGCCTTGCAATCTTTCTCGCCTCATCGAAATCCTTTGCGGTTATGTAAACGAATACGAACATATTCCTTCGTTTTGATAGGGTATTTTAAATCTTACTTGACCAGAACAACGGGCTGTTTAGCCTTAACGACCACATACTTCGCAGCCTTACCCAGTATGACCTCTTCAACCAGAGACCTCCTCTTCATGCCAAGAACTATCATCACCGCATTGACCTCGTTGGCAAACTCCACTATGTCTTCCCCCGGAGCTTTACCCCTTATCAGCAACTTCGTCTCAATCTCAACGTCGAGCTCCTCCGCAATTCTCTTGGCCTCCTCAAGTATCTCCTTTCCCTTCTCTATATCTTCCATGTCCGTTTTTTCTCCTCCGAAGAGGGAATGAACGGCGTAAACCTTCACCCCTCTGAGCTTGGCCTCTTCAAGGGCAAACCTCAAAGCCCTAAAGCTACGATCGGAACCGTCCAATCCGACCACTATGCTCATGGATCGGGTAAGAGGTGATCGAACAAATACTTTACCTTTCGTTGAAAGTTTTATATACCCATTCTCAAACTTTGCGGTATGGCGAAGGAGAAGGAACACATAAACGTTGCTATAATTGGACACGTGGACCACGGGAAGAGCACAATGATAGGAAGACTGCTCTACGAGGCCGGGCAGATACCACCCCACATAATAGAGCAGTATAGGAAAGAGGCGGAGCAGAAGGGTAAGGCTACGTTCGAGTTCGCTTGGGTCATGGACAGGCTCAAGGAGGAGAGGGAGAGAGGAGTTACGATAGACGTGGCACACAGAAAGATAGAGACCGACAAGTATATGATCACAATAATCGACTGCCCCGGTCACAGGGACTTCATAAAGAACATGATTACGGGAACTTCTCAAGCGGATGCTGCGGTCTTGGTCGTTGACGTCGTGGAGTGCGTTCAGCCACAGACCAAGGAGCACGTTCTCTTGGCGAGAACCTTGGGTATAAACCAGATAATAGTTGCGATAAACAAGATGGACAGAGTCAACTACGACCAGAAGAAGTTCGAGGAGTGTAAGGCCAAGGTAGAAAAGCTGTTGAAGGCCGTAGGTTACAAAGTTGAGGAGACACCGTTCATTCCCGTTTCAGCATACTACGGTGACAACGTTTTCAAGAGGAGTGAAAAGATGCCTTGGTATAAGGGACCGACGATATACGAGGCCTTCGACATGCTGAAGCCACCCATGAAACTGGTGGACAAGCCCTTGAGGATACCTATTCAGGACGTCTATTCCATAAAGGGTGTCGGAACGGTTCCAGTAGGTAGGGTCGAGAGCGGTATCTTAAGGGTGGGTGACAAGGTCATATTCGAGCCACCGGGGATAGTTGGAGAGGTCAAGAGCATAGAAATGCACCATGAACCAATCCAAGAGGCGAAGCCGGGTGACAACATAGGTTTCAACGTTAGAGGTGTCAGCAAGAAGGACATAAGGAGGGGAGATGTAGCTGGTCATCCAGACAACCCGCCAACCGTTGCGAAGGACTTCACCGCTCAGATCATAGTGTTGCAACACCCCACAGCCATCACCGTTGGCTACACGCCGGTAGTTCACGCACATACAGCGCAGGTTGCGTGCAGATTCGTTGAGCTACAGAAGAAGTTGGATCCAAGAACTGGACAGGTGAAGGAGGAGAATCCATCGTTCCTTAAAACTGGAGACGCTGCGATAGTCAAACTTGAGCCAACGAGGCCCATGGTTATCGAGAGGGTCAAGGACATACCACCGCTCGGAAGGTTTGCTGTGAGAGACATGGGTATGACAGTAGCTGCTGGAATGGTTATAGACGTAACTCCAAGGAAGTAACCCCTTTTATTTTTTGGGTGATCTTATGCCGGTTAAGGGTCCGAAGGCGAGGATCAGGTTGTCCGGATTGAACCCAAAGGATTTGGACAGAATCTGCCAGCAGATAAAGGAGATTGCAAACAAAACGGGCGTTGCCATGAGCGGTCCCATACCTCTTCCCACGAAGAGGTTGGTGATACCCGTGAGAAAGGCTCCAGATGGGGAAGGAAGCGAAACCTACGACCACTGGGAGATGAGAATTCACAAGAGGTTGATAGACATCGCAGCGGACGAAAGGGCTTTGAGGCAGATAATGAGGATTCAGGTTCCAAAGGACGTAAACATCGAAATAGTTTTAGAGAGCTAATTTCATGCTCCTTAAGGTAACGTTTTTAGGGACAGCTGGCACGATTCCGTCACCAAATAGAAATCCCTCTTCTATTCTCATTCAATTCGAAGGAATCAGACTCCTTTTCGATTGCGGAGAGGGGACCCAGAGGCAGATGATGATAGCTAAAACGGGATTCAAGATAGACAGCGTTTTCGTGACACACACACATACTGATCACTTCGTAGGCCTCTTCGGTCTCATCGAAACCCTATCCCTAAACGAGAGAACGGAAAAGCTTAGGGTATTCGTGCCCGAGGAGGAGGTCGATTTCGTCACAACCCTCTTCAGGATGTTCGGTTATCAAAATCTCAACTACCCGATAGAGGTCGTGGGTTTGAAGGATGGAGATGAGGTCAACTTCGGAAAGTTCAAGGTAGTGGCATTTAAGACGGATCACATAGTTCCAAGCTTGGGATACGCTTTGATTGAGAGGGACAGACCGGGAAAGTTTGATAGAGCTAAAGCTGAAGCTTTGGGAATTCCACCCGGCCCCCTCTACTCAAAGCTCGTTAGGGGGGAGAGCGTTGTCGTTAACGGTAGGGTTGTAACTCCAGATATGGTCGTCGGGCCTAAGAGGAAAGGAAGGAAGGTTGTTTACACGGGAGATACGAGGCCTATAGAAAGAACCGTGGAGATTTCGAGGGATGCGGATTTGCTCATACACGACGCATCCTTCACGAGCGATCTGCAGGATTGGGCAATTCAAACTAAGCACTCGACCGCGAGGGAAGCTGCGGAGATTGCCAAGAAGGCGAACGTCAGAATGCTGATCTTAACTCACGTAAGTGCGAGATACTCTAAAGATGCGACACCCCTTTTGAAGGAGGCGAGGGAGGTTTTTGAAAACGTTAGAGTTGCTGAAGACTTTATGAGCTTGGAGGTCAAATACAGGGATTAGGTCAATCCCATGCAGTATCTCTCGAACTTCTCGTGCTCGAGCAGATCCTTTGCGTCTCCCTCGAATACGACCCTTCCGCTTATGAGCATGTATGCCTTGTCGCTTATCTCCAAAGCCCTCTTGGCGTTCTGTTCAACCAAGATGACCGTAAGATTTAGCGAATCTCTCAAATCGACTATCTTCTGAAAGACCACTTCCGCAAGCTTCGGTGAAAGCTGTGCGGTCGGTTCGTCGAGCATTATGACCTTAGCGTTCTTAACAAGAGCCATGGCGATTGCCAAGAACTGCCTCTCACCACCGCTCAAAGTTCCGGCCTTTCTGTTCGTGTAATACTTGAGCTCTGGAAAGAAGTCCAAGGCAACCTTTATCCTCTCGTCGAGTTCTTTCTTTTCAAGTGTGTATCCCGCGATCTTGAGGTTTTCCATAACGGTCAGGTTAACGAAGACGTTTTCCACCTGAGGTAGGTAGGCCAATCCCAACCTTGCCTTTTCGTGAGGCGGAACATCGGTTATGTCCTTACCGTTCATCCTGACACTGCCCGAGTATACAGTCGCCAGTCCGAATATAGCCTTTAGAAGAGTGGACTTACCCGAACCGTTCGGACCCACTATCGTGGTTATCTTGTTCTTCGGCATCTCCGCATTTATATCGAACAGGACGTGAAGTTCCTTGTATCCAGCATTCAGGTTTTCAACCCTTATCATCTCAACCACCACCCAAGTAAACCTCAACCACCCTCGGATCGTTTAAAACTTCCTCTGGAAAACCCTTGGAAATCACCTGTCCGTTCGCCATGACGTAAACGTAGTCGACGTATCCCATGACTATGTCGAGTCTGTGTTCCACTATTAAAAACGTGATCCCCTTCTTTTTCAGCTCAACGAACCTCTCGAATATCTCGTGAGCCAAAGCGGGTGCCACTCCCGCTACGGGTTCGTCCATCACAATCATCTTGGGGTTCGTCATCAAAGCCCTTCCCACCTCAACCAACTTCAGTTGACCACCGCTGAGCTTGTATGACTCTCTATCCCACAGGTGATCGATCTTTAAAAATTCGAGGATCTTGAAGGCTCTCTCAACCAGCTCCTCCTCTTGTTTCAACCAAGTGGAATACCTCAGAGCGTTTAAGACCTTTTCACCCCTGTGAACGTTTGCTACGAGCAGGTTCTCCAACACCGTCATCTTTTTGAGGGGTTGTGGCGTTTGGAAAGTCCTAACGATTCCGTGTTCGTATATCTTGTTCGGTGGAAGTCCAGTTATGTCCCTACCTTCGAAGTAAACCCTCCCTTCATCGGGTTTGTAGAAACCGCAAACGGTGTTTATAAACGTGGACTTACCAGAACCGTTCGGGCCTATTATAAGCGTTAGCGTTTGCCTATCTACTTCGATGTTTACCCTGTTTAAAGCCTTTAAACCGTCAAAAAATTTTGAAAGGGATCGAGTTTCAAGGATTTTCATGTTCTCCTTCTGATAACGTAAACTACCGCCAGAACTCCCAGTATTGCCAAAACACCCTCGAATCCCGGTGTCTTCTTTGTGGCAGTTGTAGTGGTTGTCGTAGTAGTAACTGCAGTTTTAGTTGTGGCAACAGTTGTTGCTGTTGTTGCAGTCGTTGCAACCGCAATTGAAGGCTTGTGCTTCCACTCTATGCTCTTGGTCTCGAACTTCCAAATACCGGCCAGGTCCCACTTGCACTGGTTGTTTACGAACCAGATTGCGTAGTCACCGCTTGCTCTGTCGTTCCACTCGTTGAGCTTTATGTAACCGCTGACTGGGTAAACGCCGTATTCACCCTTGCTGTATTTTTCTGTAACAACCGGGATGGTTTGAGCCATGACGTCGGGATCGTATTTACCCGTTTTGTTTACGGTTTCTATGTAGCTCAAGACGAGAACCCAAGCTGCGTCGTATGCGTTCAAGGCGTATTGGTATGGGTGGTCTCCGTAACCCCTTGCCCTATACTCCTTAACGAGGTCTTCGTAAGCTTTACCCTTGGAGCTGAAGAGGGTTGAATACATTCCGACTTTTTCGACCTTACCGCAGACTCCGCTTATCTTGTTGCTCTTTGCGTTACCGTCGCTTCCGAACCAGAGGACCTTGAACATCACCGAATTGCTGTCAGCCTGTGCCATCATGTTGAAGACCTCCTCGTAGCTGAAGGCAACGACAGCAATCTCACTCTGCTTGTATTTGCCCATGAAGTCCTTTATGGCATTTTCGATGTTTGCTATGTATGGAGTCCAGTCCGTCGGAATTTGGTCTGGATAGGGTATGACCTTCATCTCTATTCCTTCCTTCTCAAGCTTCGGCTTTATCGTTTCGTAAAGCCCCCTACCCCACGCGTTGTCTCTGTAAACTATAACAACGGCCTTTATCCCTACGCTCTTCAACTCACTCGCTATCGCATCTGTCTGCAAATCGTCCGTTCCAACAAACCTGAATATGAACTTCTTGTCCGACGGCTTCGCAAATCCTATTATCTGTGGCAACGCAGTTGAGGAGGGCGATATTATTATGATCTTGTGGTTCGTCACGTAGTCCTTTATGTTCGCAACCTCTCCGCTCCCCATAGGCCCGATTATCATCTTTATCCCCTTCCCATACAGCTCCTGCGTCTTCTCCAATGCTATAGTCGGATTAACTTGTGTGTCCTCGAACACAAAGTCCACCTGATACGGTAACCCCTTCTCTTCCAAATACTTGTTTATGTTGTCCTTCGCTATCGTCAACGCGTTCCTTATGTCCTTCCCGTAAGTCGATAGGTCTCCAGAGAGATCGACCAAAACCCCTATATTTATCGTTTGCTTCTCCGCCAGCACCGTGGGAGTAGCTAAAAGCAACATGCCTATCGCAAGCAAAACACAAACTCCCCTCATATCTCTTAAACCGTCTCTTTAGAATTTAAAAGTTTTCATTATTTTGAGAAATCGTAAAATCGAAAAACGTTTATAACTACAGTCACGTCGATGCATTGTGACGCTGATAGAGGGTGCTTTGGTTTACTCGAACATCATAGTCCTGCTATCTCTGGGTTTGACCATAACATACATAACGACATCCGTTCCCAACTTCGCACAGGGAACTTTTGCCATATTCGGCTCTTACGTAGCCTTAACTCTACTCTACCTGTTCAACCTCCATCCCTACCTCTCCCTACCAGTCTGTCTCGTATTTGGAGGTCTGCTCGGAGTTGTCACGTATCTGGTCGTGCTTAAACCCCTCATCGGTAGGGGTGCGAACGTGGTAACGTTGATGATAGCCACCCTTGCTTGGGACATCTTCCTCTTGGGTTTCATCGGAGCTTACTCCGATTACCTACAATCCGTAACAAAAAAGGGCACTCAGAACTTCGTCTTTACGACCTTAGACTTTAAAGTTTTAAACTTGGAGGGTAGGTTGCTCGTTTCGAGCTTGGTGATAGTTTTAACGATACTCACCCTAACAACCCTCCTCTACAAAACGAAGCTTGGAATAGCTTTGAGGGCTTCGATGGAGAATCCCAGCTTGGCTGAGATAATGGGTATAAACGTTGAATACACGAGAATTTTCTCTTGGTTCTTGTCCGGTTCCTTAGCTGGATTGGCTGGAGCAATCTTACCCTTCAAGCAACAGATATTCCCGTCCACGGGGGACGTCATAATCGTAACGATATTCGCCTCAAGCATAGTCGGCGGTTTGAGCAGTTTGCTCGGTGCGGTTCTGGGTGGATACATCGTCGGTTTATCTGAAAGCCTGCTATCCTACACTTTCTCCCTCTACTTCGGGCCCGCAATCCTTTCCTACAGCAAGGTGATACCCCTCTCGATACTCATTGCAACGTTACTCATATCACCCAAAGGCTTGGTTAGCGTGAGGTGGAGGAGGTTGTTGAAATGGTTTGGGAGATAATAGCTACTGTGATGTTCTGGTTCGGACTATATGCGATAGTCGCGGTAAGCCTCAACATGGAATACGGCTACGCCGGAATACCTAACTTCGGAAGGGACTTGGCGGTTGTAATCGGTGCGGTAGCTGTGGGTGGGATAATCGTAAGGATCTTGATGATAGCTTTTAACGTTTCTGGCCAATTCCTTATAGCGAGCGGAAAGGCATCGTCAATAGCCAACGACATAATTGCAAGCAATCCCTCCTTCGGAATTTTGATTCTCATAACCTCCCTCGTCGTAGCCTTTCTGGTGGGTTTTATCGTCGGGGCCATATTCATACTTCCGAGTGCGAAGCTGTCCGAAGACTACCTCGCAATAACTTTGTTGGCAATAAGTGAGGTCGTTCTCCAGATATTCTACTACAACACCGATATAGCAGGTGGCTACTACGGCGTATCGATTCCCGACATCTTGGCGTTCGTTCCAAGTCAATACAGAGATGCGGTGTTCATCGCCGTAGTCTTCTCTTTGGTTGCCTTGGTTTTCCTATTTGCGGAGAGGTTGCTCAACACACCCTTTGGA
>Ga0256831_1001165_pt1 | contig 13852 bp, 11 predicted proteins | sample 132544metaG_FD_189087 | JGI IMG/M metagenome (GOLD analysis project Ga0256831, IMG submission 189087) | Hydrothermal vent microbial communities from Lau Basin, Pacific Ocean - 132-544 | ecosystem: Environmental > Aquatic > Marine > Hydrothermal vents | place: Pacific Ocean: Lau Basin | collected...
ATATAATATAGATGGAATCTCTAGGGTATAATATTTTAGGTGCAATAATTACTATTATTGTTGCATTTGTGGTAGGCTTAACCTACATGGGACTTAGTCGTAAGATTACGGCCAGAGTTCAAAATCGTAAAGGGCCTCCAATTTATCAGAATTTTATTGATGCACTAAAACTGGCATCAAAAAAGTCAGCTATTCATCATGGATTTATGCAACATGTAGGTCCTGCCTTCATGATGGTTACATCCATCGTTTCGGTTCTGGTGATTCCTGTTTTAACAAACGACCAGTGGTTTTCGAACCTGAACTTTAGAGGTGATTTAATATTTATCCTCTATATCATGTTTTTTGGACCGTTGGGTATGGCACTTGGTGCAGGTCAAACAGGTAATCCAAACTCAGCAATTGGGGTAACCCGTGGGCTGAGTCAAATGGCAGGTTTTGAAGTCCCCTGGGTAATGGCACTTGTTGCCCTTATGATGCAGCATCACACAACATCATTAGTAGACCTGATGGATATTCAGCAGGAGACCGGCACGTGGATGATGTTCTCATCTCCGTTTGCTTTTATCGCAGCCGTATTGGCTATGTTTGGCATGTTTCGATATTCACCATTTGATATTGTTGGCGCACCTACCGAGCTCGCATCAGGCCCTGTTTCAGAAAATGGAGGTAAATATCTATTTACACTTATGTCGTCAAATTCGATATTTGCCTTTGCTAAACTTACACTCTATGTAAACCTTTTTCTTGGCGGAGCAGATAATCTGGTATTACTTTTATTGAAAACTTTTGCAATATATCTCATTCCAATGTTATACGGAATGATTAGTCCAAGATACAGAACTGAGCAGTCTATTCGTTATTTCTGGGGATGGCCTACGATCTTTGGATTTTTAGCATTAATTCACGCATTAGTATTTTAGTTGAAATATCAACAAAACATGACATACTTTCAACTTGATAACTTGACAAACAAACAAAATGATAAACGATAAGAATTCACAAAAGATATCAGACTTCGTTCAGAACTGGGCACGTAAGCACTCTATCTGGGTACTTGCCTACGGAACAGGTTGTGGAGCAATTGAGATTCCTCCAACAATGACTTCGCGTTACGATGCCGAGAGATTGGGAGTTAGAGGAGCTGCAACACCACGTCAGGCTGATGTACTTCTGATAACAGGATATCTTACTACAAAAACCCTAAAGAGGGTTATCCGTGTTTATGAACAGATGCAAGATCCTAAGTACGTTATCGGTTTTGGTTCGTGTACCATAAACGGAGGTATGTATTACGATTCATACAATACAATAAAACTATTGGACAAATACCTTCCGGTTGATGTCTACATCAATGGATGTATGCCCCGACCCGAATCTGTTCTGGCAGGCTTTGGCAAGCTACAGGAGCTTATCGCTGAGGGAAAAGCCAACGGTGCAAAAGAGTATAAAGAGAATCATAAATATTATAGAGATAATCTCAGAAAAATTATAGGTAACAAGTATGAAATGCCGGAGTATAATTGGTAAGAAAAAGAAAAGCCCCCTCTGGCTCCCCCATTTGGGGGAGAGGAACAGAAAACTGTTAGAAAGAGGCGTCAATTAGGAATTAAAGCCCCATTGGGGCGCAAGATTATAACCAAGGGCAACGCCCTTGATACCAAGTGAATATTATTAACCCCGGGTTTTAACCCGGGGAGGGCAATGAAATAAGAAAACGGTTTTGCGAGATTTTTGGCATGAAAAATCATGACAAAACACAAAATGAAATGATGTTTGACAAACTAAGATTATGAAAGAGATAAAAGCCAAACTTATAGAAAAAATAGGGGGGTCATTTGAAAATGTATCTGTAAAAGACCATGACAGTAACCGTCTGGACTTTCATGTCGATACCAATGTTATTCCTCAAATCCTCACTTTCCTAAAGGTCAATATGGGGTACATACACCTTTCACACATTTCGTGTGTTGACTGGATTGAAGATGGGGAGTTTGAAATTGTCTATATCGTTTGGTCACCAACAGAAAAGCTAAAGGTTTTTGTCAGGACAAGAATCAGCAGAGAGAAACCTCTGTTACCAAATATCGACATGATATGGCGACAGGCAAATACTTATGAGCGTGAACTGCGTGAGATGTATGGAGTTGAAGTAGATGGTTTAGTTGCTGACAAAGAGTTTTTGTTGGAAGATTGGGAAGGTATGCCTCCAATGCGACGTGACTTTAAAACTGAAGAGTATGCTCAGAATACATTCTGGAGTCGCGATGGCAGAGAGGATGCTGTTGATGTTAGAGAAGAGATAATTAAACGTTCGAGAGAAGAGATACCTGATTTTGCTAAAAAATATTCAAGATAATGCGAGAAAAAGCAACAACACTATATTTTGGTCCTCAGCATCCCGGTATTACCGGTAATATGATGATACGCCTGAAAGTAGAAGGTGATACAATTGTTAAGGCTACTACCGAAGTGGGATACCTTCACAGGGCATTTGAAAAGCTGCAGGAGAAACGTAACTGGCTACAGAGTTTCACTATGATGTGCCGTTTCTGTGTTCCTGAAACAGACCCGATGGAGGAGCTCTATGCCAGAGCTGTTGAGACTATTGAGGGACGTGAAGTGCCCGAAAGAGCAAAGTACATCAGGGTGATGGTGCTTGAGCTGGCACGCCTTGCTTCGTTCATGCTTTGGTATGGCGGACAAAACGGCAGCCTTGGCCTCTACACCATGGGACAGTGGAGCGTAGGTGACCGGAACTACATACTCGACCTTTTTGAAGAGTTGACAGGCGGTCGTGTTTATCACATGTATATCTGGCCGGGTGGCGTTCGCCGCGATCTGCCTAAAGGTTTTGAGCAGAAGGTAATTAAAACAATGGACTACCTTGAAAAGCGTCTTGGTGATTACGATGATTTGATGTTTGACAATGCCATCTTTAAGAAACGTACGCAAGGAGTAGGTATTGTTGACAAAGATACTGCTGTTGAACATGGAGTTGTGGGAGCTGTTCTTCGTGGATGCGGAATTAAAAGTGATATTCGTATTGATGAACCTTACGAGGTTTACAGCAAACTCGACTTTGAAGTTCCAACATCCGAAGGTGCTGACATTTGGGCTCGTGCTTTAGTACGTCGTCAGGAAGCACGTCAATCAATCCGGATTATTCGACAGGTAATTGATATGATGCCGGGTGGTGCAGTCTACAATAAGATACCTAATCCACAGAAATGGAAACTCCCAAAAGGTGACGCCTACGTGCGAGTTGAATCTGTACGTGGTGAAGTTGGACTGTATGCTGTTAGTGATGGCGGTACAATGCCTCGCCGGATACACCTGAGAGGTGCTGCATACGTGCATGGTATAACCCTGCTCGAAGATGTTCTTGTAGGTGAAAATATTGCCGATGTATCAGCAATAATGAATAGTCTGGGGACTTGTCCGCCGGAGATAGAAAGATAGAAAATATAGCCCCCCTCAATCCCCCCTAAGTGGGGGGAAGAAAGGGTAAGGCTATAACAAGAAAATATTAACCAATCCTCCCCTTAGGGGGAGTTAGAAGGGGCTTATAATTATGAGTTTTTTTGATTTAAAAGGCACACTGAAACCACTAACTGCACTAAAGCAGTTTGGTAAGAAACCGCATACCATTTCCTATCCAAAGGAGTCAACCGAAGCTGCTGAGAGGTATCGTGGTCTTCATTATAATGAATTGGAAGAGTGTATCGGTTGCGGTAACTGCTCCATCATCTGCCAGAACAAAGCTATCGACATGATTCATGTTGAGGGTATTGAGGGTTCAGGTGGCGACAGCGGTTTACGCCCCAGAGTTGACAACGGAAGGTGTTGTTGGTGTGCATTGTGTGTGGAGGTATGTCCTACAGGTAGCCTAAGCCTCACAAAGGATTACATGTACGTTAGCGATGATGCTGATTCGTTTCTGTTTACACCGGGTGTTGATAATCCAGAAGGAAAAGAGATACTCTCTTTCACCACTTCTGACGGAGTATCTCTGAACACCTTTAATCGTGTGCCAATGCCGGAGTTAGAAGGTATGGAGCGTGTTAAGTCGTTTGCCGAAGTTGTTTTAGGTTACAACGAAGAGATGGCTCTTGAGGAGGCATCACGCTGTATAAGTTGTGGCCTTTGTACTGAGGTGTGCCCTGAGCACATGCATATTCCCGAGTACATCAATGCCATTGCTGCAGGTAAAAACGATGATGCCGTAAGAATCATCTACGATAACAATCCACTACCTGAGATGTGTGGTAAGGTTTGTACTCGCCGTTGCGAGGATGTTTGTGCCATTGCTGTAAGAGGTGAAGCAGTGGCTATTCGCTGGCTGAAACGTTATGCTACTGAGACAGCTCAGACAGCCGAGATTACCAAAGAGATTGTAAATCCTGAAATAAAAGAGCCTAATGGATATAAGGTGGGAATTGTGGGAGCAGGTCCAGCAGGACTGACTGCCGGATACTACCTCGCACTGCGTGGATACGATGTAACCATCTACGAAGCAAATGCTAAAGCAGGTGGAATGACTATGTACGGAATTCCGAAGTACCGCTTCCCTCTCGACAGTTTGGATAAACAGATTGAGTATATAGAGAAGATTGGAGTTAAGATAAAATATAATACCAAAGTTGGTAAAGATATCTCCTTCGAGAAAATTTATACAGAGTCGGATGCTGTATTTATGGGTGTTGGATTCCCCGAAGCATGGACTCTCGGTATAGATGGTGAAGATGCCAAAGGCTCGATGCAGGCTGTTAACTTCCTGCACGAGGTAAATGCCGGTGAGAAGATTGACGTTGGCAAAAAAGTAGCAGTAATTGGTGGTGGAAATGTTGCCATTGATGCAGCTCGTGTTAGTGCCCGACTGGGAGCTGAGGTTACAATTCTTTATCGTCGTCGCGTTCAAGACATGCCGGCTGACTGGGAAGAGATTGAAGGTGCTGAGCAGGAAGGAATAAATATTGTTCCTCAAACAATACCTGTTAAGATACTCACCGATGAAAAAGGTAAAGTGAAAGCTATTGAGTATCTGATGGCTGAGATGGTTGCTGATGATAAAGGAGGAAGACCAAAACCTGTTGCTATCGAGGGTAGCAATAAAGTGCTAGAGCTTGACTCTATCATGGGTGCTATTGGTCAGCAGGGTGACTACAGCTTCCTTGAAGGTGACTTTGAAGCAAAAATTAAAGTTGAAAGGGGACGTATTGTTGTAGATGAAAATCAACAAACTACCGATCCAAAAGTTTATGCCGGTGGTGACGCTGTTAATCGAACAGCAGATGCCATTAGTGCCATTGCCGACGGATTCAAGGCTTGTAAAGCTATTGATGCTGCTCTGGCAGAAAAGAGATAGAAAAGAATCTCCCTTTAAGGGTAAGGCCTAAAATATAATTAACAGGGTAACTTCTCTACTTAAAAAAGAAGTTACCCTGTTTCTTTTGTACTTTATGAACACTTAATTAAAATCTCAACTTCCATACTATGTTAATATACTTTATCGGTTACATTGCTGCCGGAAAAAGCAAGTGGGGAAAGAGGCTGGCTGAAGAGTTAGATTATAACTTTGTTGATACTCGTGAGATAATGATGAAGGAGTCAAGCATGAGTTTTTCAGAACTTCTTCAGAACAAGGAGCTCTTTATTCAACTTGAGCAAGCTGCTCTAAGTCAAGTGTTAAATATGAAAGACACCATTGTTGCCACAAGCGAGATGATGCCATGCAGAGCCGACAATATGGAGGTGATGAACAAGTCCGGTATCACTTTCTTTCTGAGAGCCGGACTGGGATGCATAATGATGAAGATTGGCAAGAAAACAAATACCATCCCAATGCTGCAAAGAATAGATCCTGACTTTATTCCCGATTTTATTAGTATGGAGCTTAAAAACAGAAAACCATTCTATCAAAAAGCTAAGATTGAGTATCTGGCAAGAGAACTTAAGATGAATACTCTTCTGGAGTTAATAGAGAAGCAGAAATAGACTTGTTAAGGTTTTGGACAATCCGGAGTAAGCTGACCCCAACGGGGTCAAATATGTATATGACAAGTATAGCCCAAAACATGAAAAACCACAATCTAACCGCCTGACTCCAACGGGGTCAAATGTTTATACTACGGGGCTAAGGGGTACTTTGGAATTGTGTCTCATCAGGGCTATGCACTGCGTTAAAATCTTGCGCCCTCGCCGGGGCTATGTGGTGCTTTGGAGCCGTATCCCACCATGGCGATACCCTGCAAAATTTCTTAACGCCCCTCACCGGGACTAAAAATCTACTTATACTCAGCAATAATACCCTTCACATCTTCAGGTGATACACGACCATAAACTTTCTCGCCTACAGTTACTACAGGTGCCAAACCGCATGCGCCCACACAACGCAAACAACTAACAGAGAAACTGCCATCAGGGGTAGTCTCCCCCACCTTCACACTAAGCAAGCGCTTAAACTCATCAAGAACCTTTTCCGCACCACGCACGTAGCAGGCTGTCCCCATGCATACTGATATTGGATGTTTCCCTTTGGGTATCATCGAGAAGAATGAATAGAATGTAACCACGCCATACACATGTGCAACTGATACATTTAACTCATTAGCGACCAATTCCTGCACCTCAGCAGGCAGGTAACCGAATATATTTTGAGCAGCGTGAAGAACATGAATAAGGTCGCCACTATCGTGGTTAAAACTTGCACACACATCCTTAAGCTCTTGAATTTTATTTTCAGGTAATTTAATATCTGCCATATTGTAATCCTTTAGATGTTTTGTCATGATTTTTGCTTTGCTTCGAAGCAAAAACTCATGCCAAAACGATTTTTCTTTTATTTCTCTCTTCCCCGGGGTGTTGCCCCGGGTTAAATTATTACGCTCCTACGGTGCTATTTATCTTTTATAGTTTAACCTCCTCCCTCCCCTCAGGGAAGGGGCGGAGTGGGACATTTTTAGATCTCAATTTTCTTCTTCTTGTCAAAGTAGTGAGTATGCAACAGTTCATGCGACTTTTCACCACAAGGCTCACCCAGAAATTCAGTATAGAGTTTTTGAATGTACGGATTCTCATGTGATTTACGAATAGACTTACCTGCATCCTCCTGATAAATGGCCTTCTGACGTCTCTTCAGTACAGTTACATCACCATGATGATAAGGCTGGCCTCCACCACCGATACATCCTCCGGGGCAAGCCATTATCTCAATAGCATGAAACTCCGACTTACCCTCTTTTATGTCGTTAAGTAGTGTACGTGCATTACCCAGTCCGTGAGCTATTCCAATATTTATTGGTAATCCATCAAAATCTATTGTTGCGCTGCGAATGCCCTCAAAGCCTCTCAACTCCTTAAAATCGACACGGGCAAGCTCTTTGTCTGTGTGCAGTTCGTAGGCAGTACGAACTGCTGCTTCGATAACTCCACCTGTTGTTCCAAAAATCACACCTGCACCTGACGACTCACCCATAGGTCTGTCAAAATCATCGTTAGGAAGATCGGTGAATTTCAGGTTTGCATTTTTAATCATCTGAGCAAGCTCACGTGTGGTGATAGAGATATTCACATCGGCATCGCCATTCGCGGAGAACTCCTCACGTGATGCTTCATACTTTTTAGCAAGGCACGGCATTACTGAGACAACAACAAGGTCTTCACGCTTCACCTTAAGCTGATTTGCAAAATAGGTTTTAGCTATTGCTCCAAACATCTGCTGAGGCGATTTAGCAGTAGATGGAATATCCTTCATCTCGGGGAAGTGATGTTCAAAAAAGTTTACCCAGGCCGGACAGCATGAAGTAAGCATAGGCAGTTTCACATCTTTGTCTCCTTCTAGAAACTTATTTAACCTGCCAAGCAACTCTGTACCCTCCTCCATAATAGTAAGGTCGGCAGCAAAATCTGTGTCGAACACATGATCAAAACCAATCTTCCGGAGCGCAGTAACCATCTTACCTGTAACAAGAGTACCCGGTTCAAGACCAAATTCCTCACCCAGAGCGGCACGAACAGCAGGAGCTGTCTGTACAATTACTCTCTTTTTGGGGTTAACAATCGCATCCATAACCTGCCATGTGTAGTCGCGTTCAATCAGTGCCCCGGTAGGACAGACAGCAACACACTGGCCGCAGAATGTACAGTTGGTATGATCAAGATCCATCTCGAACGCAGGAGCAACAACCGACTCAAACCCACGGTATATTGCAGAAAGAGTACCAACAGTCTGTACATCATTACAGGCAGTCTCACACCTGCGACACATAATACACTTATCCATCTCTCGAATGATGGCCGGTGATTCATCACCTTTGTAGTGCGACTTCTCACCTTGATAGTGAATCTCGCGAATACCCAAATCCTGAGCCAGCGACTGCAGGTCGCACTTACCCGATTTAGCACATACCAGACACTCAAACGGGTGATCGGAAAGAATAAGCTCCATAACTGTTCGGCGGGCATTGATGGCACGCACTGAATGTGTATTTACAACCATCCCTTCGTCGCACGCTGTTTTACACGAAGGAGCCAGATTACGTCTCCCCTCAACCTCAACAACACAAACACGACAGCCACCCGGCTTATTTTCAAACTCCAAATCATCTAGTTTCATGTAACATAGGGTAGGAATATCCACACCTACCGAACGGGCAGCTTCCAGAACAGTAGTTCCCTGCTCTACAACTACCGGAGTATTATCTATTGTTAATTTCACTAAATCCATATAATCATATTTTTCATTCTGTTTAATCAATCAAAATTTACTTTCTTTTCAATTCAATCATTAATTGAGGAACTGAGTATTTGAGGAGTTGATAAATATATTACCAATATCCTATCATCAATTATTGAATAAATATTGCACCAAACTTACACTTATCCATACATGCACCACACTTGATACAAGCATCATCGTCGATAAGGTGTGCCATCTTCTTCTCACCGGAGATTGCATCAACGGGGCATACACGGGCACACAAGGTACAACCAACGCAGGCATCTGCATTAATAATGTATGACATCAGTGCTTTACACTGACCCGACGGACACTTGCCATCCTTAACGTGAGCCATATACTCATCAAGAAAATTATCCATTGTTGATAATACCGGATTGGGTGAAGTCTGTCCTAAACCACACAAAGAGGTGTCTTTAACCACATTTGCCAGATTACGCAGTTTTGAAAGATCCTCCAAAGTACCTTTACCCTGAGTGATGGTATCGAGCATCTCGTAAAGTCTCTTGTTACCGATACGGCATGGAGAACATTTACCACACGACTCCTCAACTGTAAAGTCGAGATAGAACTTAGCCATTGAAACCATGCAATCATCTTCATCCATAACTATCATTCCCCCCGACCCCATCATTGAGCCCGAAGCAATCAGGTTGTCGTAATCGATAGAAATATCGAGGTGGTTCTCAGTTAGGCATCCACCTGATGGACCTCCTGTTTGAACCGCCTTAAACTTTTTACCATCTTTAATTCCACCTCCAATATCAAAAATAACCTCACGCAGAGTTGTTCCCATAGGGACTTCAATCAGCCCGACATTATTCACTTTACCGGCAAGTGCAAATACCTTTGTTCCTTTACTCTTCTCTGTTCCGATACTACTAAACCAATCAGCCCCTTTAAGCAGAATAACGGGAATATTGGCGTAGGTTTCAACATTATTCACATTGGTAGGCATTCCTTTGTACCCACTCTCCGAGGGGAATGGCGGCTTAACAGTAGGCTCACCTCTCAATCCCTCCATAGAGTGAATTAGAGCAGTCTCCTCGCCACAAACAAAAGCGCCTGCACCGTAGCGCAGTTCAACATCAAAACTAAAATTTGTTCCGAAAATATCCTCACCTAATAAGCCATACTCCCTAGCCTGATCAATTGCAATTTTCAATCTTTTGATAGCTAAAGGATACTCAGCCCGAATGTAGATCAATCCTTTACTCGCCCCTGTACAGTAGCCGTTAATTGCCATAGCCTCAAGAACAGTGTGTGGATCACCCTCGAGAATTGAGCGATCCATAAATGCACCGGGGTCTCCCTCATCAGCATTACAGACCACATATTTTTGATCAGCATCAACCTTACGGGTAAGCTCCCATTTCAGTCCGGTAGGGAAACCTCCACCACCGCGGCCACGCAGACCTGAATTCTTTATCACATCAATCACCTCTTCGGGGGTCATATTGGTGAGTGCATTACCGAGAGCGGCATAACCTTCGCGGACAATATACTCATCTACATTTTCAGGATTAATAAATCCGCAATTGCGCAAGGCAATACGAATCTGCTTTTTATACTTTACCATAATAAAAAACTATTCGTTGTTTACAGTTTCGTAATTAACCGGAATAATACCATCAACAAGCTTTCCGGTTTGGATATACACCTCAATAATCTCCTGAGCTTTTTTCGTATCGACATAACCAAACACTATAGGCTTATTATCCGGTAGAGTAACCTCAATGGTTGGCTCAGCATAACAGTAGCCCATGCATCCTGTTTGGGTAATAACAGCATCAATAGCACGATTATCCAATTCATTTATCATATAATCCATAATCTCCTTAGCTCCGGAAGCTATCCCACAGGTAGCCATCGAAACTTTAATCTGAACTATGCTGTCGGGATGTTCGCCCTTCTCGCGCAGATTCATCTTCGACTGCAGCTCTTCCCTCATCTTATTGAGGTCACTTAACGATTTTACTTTGGCCATTATCAAATTATTTTCATTTGTAAACTACTAATTATTCTATCAATTAAACTCAACTCCAATATAGAGCAGGTTCTCCTTAATCGTTTCAACAATCTCTTCTACTGCAAAATTAAAGATTATAATCATTATTGGGAATAGATTTAATAGAGAATTAAGTAGTTATATAACATATTGAAATGGAGTTCCTGTTAGAGAAAAAAAACATAGCCACGCTATCTGCCAAAAAGAAAGATTGGACAATTTGTGCCAACAAATACATCTTTATATTAGGAGTTTAACAAATGTAAAAATATCAATCATTATAATTAACTTTACAAATCATTATCAACTCAAGCACTAATTATGACCTACAACTGGAAAAAACTACAAAACGGATCAGATATCAGGGGTGTTGCCATTGATGGCGTAGAGGGTGAATATGTGAATCTCTTCCCCGAAACGGTATCGACACTGGGACAGGTATTTGCTGATTGGTTAAAACAGAGACTTAATAAAAAGGATATCACCATAGCTATAGGAACAGATTCGCGACTATCGGGTTCTGAGTTAAGGAAAGCTCTTCTTGATGCCATTACAGACAAAGAAGCCAGTGCTATTGATTGCGGCATGGCCTCCACTCCTGCCATGTTCATGACAACCATAACACCACCGTTCAATGCCGATGGAGCAATAATGCTTACCGCCTCTCACCTCCCTTACAATCGCAACGGCATGAAATTCTTCACTAAAGATGGTGGGCTGGAGAAGAGTGACATTTCAAAGTTGTTAGAGATGGCTGAAATGCATACAATACCGGAGGTACAATCAAAAGGAACTGTAAAAGAGGTTGATTTCATCTCACTCTATTCTGACATCTTAGCTAACAAAATTAAGAGGGCAGTTAGTGCCAAAGAGTTTGACCATCCATTGAATGGTTTTCGCATTGTGGTGGATGCAGGTAACGGTGCAGGCGGTTTCTATGCTTCAAAAGTACTTGCCAAGCTGGGGGCTGACATCAGAGGTAGTCAGTTCCTCGACCCTGATGGAACATTCCCCAACCACGTACCAAATCCGGAGAATAATGAGGCAATGACTTCCATCTGCTCAGCGGTAAAAGAGATGAAGGCTGACCTCGGCATCATCTTCGACACCGATGTAGACCGTGCTGCAGTGGTTGACAGAAAAGGGAATGCCATTGGTCGAAATGAACTAGTTGCTCTAAGTGCTGCAATTATTCTGGATGAAAACCCGGGAACGACTATTGTTACCGACTCCATAACATCCGACGGCCTCACACAATTCATAAATGAGGAGCTTGGTGGTAAACACCACCGTTTTAAGCGAGGATACAAGAATGTGATAAACGAGGCTATACGTCTTAATAGTAGTGGAGAGGAGTGCCATCTCGCCATTGAAACGTCGGGTCATGCAGCAATAAAAGAGAATTACTTCCTCGACGACGGAGCCTATCTTGCAACCAAGATTGTGATAAAGATGGCTCAGCTAAGAAAACAGCACCGTACACTTGAGAGTTTGATTGAGGAGCTACCAAAACCTACTGAGAGCAGAGAGTATCGATTGAAGATAAAGGAAGATGATTTTAAACCGTTGGGAGAAAAGGTGATTAGTGAGCTTGAAGAATATGCCACCCAAACAGATGATTGGAGAATTGTTAAGCCTAATTTCGAGGGGGTACGAATCTCCTGTACTGGTGAAAAAGAGCAGGGGTGGCTGTTGATGCGCCTTTCTCTCCACGACCCTGTTATTCCGGTTAACATCGAATCAGACATTAAGGGTGGGGTGAAAAAAATTGCCGCAAGGTTAGTTGAATTTTTAGAGGATAAGTCGTATATTGATATAAGGATGATGAATGGATTTTAACAATAGAATATGATTGACAAAGACCTGAAACAATTAATAAGTAATGGTGAAAGTCTTACGGTTGAGTTTAAAGAGTGTAAAACGGCTGTAAATAGAGATGTTTACAAAACCATAGGCGCTTTTTTGAATCGTAATGGTGGTCATATTGTTCTTGGTGTAAATGATAACGGTAAAACAACAGGAATTAACAGAGATGCACTCAACCAAATAAAAAAGGATTTAGTGACATCATTGAATAATCCACAGAAAATAAATCCTCCTTTATACCTATTGCCTGAAGAGTTCGAGATATCCGGGAAAACAGTACTGTACCTGTCCATTCCTGAAAGCTCACAGGTTCATCGTGTTAACGGAAGAATATTTGACAGAAATGAAGATGGGGATTTTGATATAACATTACAATCCAGCTCTGTATCCGAACTGTATATCCGAAAACAGTCTTCATATTCCGAAAACAGAATCTATCCATACGTTAACATTTCCGATTTAAAAAAAGACCTTATTACAAAAGTTCGGGAAATGATATCATCACGACAACCTTCACATCCATGGGTAAACATAAATGATTTTGAGCTTTTAAAAAGTGCAAGACTATTCCAAAAAGATTACCGCACCAAGGAGGAGGGCTTTACGCTCGCAGCCATAATGTTATTAGGAAAAGATGAAGTAATACAAAGTGTTTTACCACATCATAGAACTGATGCCATATTAAGAGTTAAAAACAGAGACCGATATGATGACAGAGATGATATCCGTACTAATTTAATTGAAAGTTATGATCGTTTAAGCGCATTTGTAACAAAACATCTGCCTGATCCGTTTTTTATTGAAAATGGTATCCGTCTCAGTCTGCGGGATGCAATATTCAGAGAAGTAATCAGCAATTTGCTTATACATCGTGAGTTTACAAATGGCTTCCCTGCAAAGTTAATTGTTGAAAAAGAGAGAGTTCTTACAGAAAATGGGAATCGACCTCATGGATATGGAATTATCAATCCTCATAACTTTTCACCCTTCCCCAAAAATCCAATTATTGCACGTTTTTTTAAAGAGATTGGCCGAGCAGATGAATTAGGTTCAGGAGTAAGAAATCTTTTTAAATACTCAAAATTATATTCCGGAGCAGAGCCACAACTATTAGAAGCAGATGTTTTCAGAACAATAATACCAATTAGAAACATTGAAAATACGGAAGGAATTGAGGGAGCTTTTGAGGGAGCTTTTGAGGGAGCTTTTGAGGGAGCTTTTGAGGGAGCTTTTGAAGA
>Ga0256831_1001166_pt1 | contig 13848 bp, 9 predicted proteins | sample 132544metaG_FD_189087 | JGI IMG/M metagenome (GOLD analysis project Ga0256831, IMG submission 189087) | Hydrothermal vent microbial communities from Lau Basin, Pacific Ocean - 132-544 | ecosystem: Environmental > Aquatic > Marine > Hydrothermal vents | place: Pacific Ocean: Lau Basin | collected...
ATTAATATGTGTTTGTTGGATTGATGTTTACACTGTTTTTTTCAGAGGGTATATCTATTGAAAGTTGCTATTTGAGGAAATTTACCATCGAAATTTGAATTTTTATAGTGAAGAAAATAAATAAATATTAGGAAATGAAAAAAAATAATTCAGTTTTACTTCCACTATTAGTCTTGATGTTTTTTAGTTATCAAAGCATTGGACAAATTACTATATCCGGTACAGTCAGGGATGCAATAAGCAATGCACCTATTACGGGAGTTGATGTAAGTGAAATAGATGGAAGTATCAAGACAAATACCGATAAAAACGGTTATTTTACTTTAATATCTGACAAAAAGGGAATAGTTGATTTGTCTTTTACAAAGGAAGGATATGAAACATTCTTTGGAAGTGCCAATGGGAAAATTGTTGAGAAGGTTGATATTGGTGTAGTCAAAATGTATCCTGTTTCTGAGATAGATGATGATGATATAGTCTCGCTTGATGAGAACGAACTTTCTGAGGATGATGAAAGTAATAGAGTATCCAGTTTATTAACATCTTCTTGGGATATATTTAGTAGGACAGCTGCTTATAATTTTGGGGTTGCCAGATTTAAAGTGCGAGGATTGGGTAACCAATACGGAACAATGTCTTTGAATGGTATGCAGATGAACAATCTCGATGATGGTTTTATCGCATGGAGTATTTGGGGAGGATTGAATGATGTGATGAGAAGGAAGCAAAACAATACTTCTCTTGAACCTTCATATTTTGATTTTGGTGGATTGGCCGGAGCTACAAATGTGAGTTTATTAGCTTCTGATAGTTGGAAGCAAACAAGAGTTTCTTATGCTATATCCAATCGTTCATATAGAAACAGAGTGATGGCTACATACTCTACAGGAATGATGAAAAACGGATGGGCATTCACTATTTCGGGTTCAAGAAGATGGGCACAAGAGGGATTTAAGCCGGGAACATTTTATGATGCCTATGCAGGATTTATAAGTGTTGATAGAAGATTAAGTGATAATCAGCTTATTAATTTAGTAGCTTTAGTTTCACCCAATAAAAGAGGTGGTTCAGCAGGAGCTACCAGAGAAATGTATGATTTGGCAGGTTCGCATTATTACAACTCTTATTGGGGTTGGCAAGATGGAAAAAAGCGTAACTCACGCGTAAGCAATAGCATCCAACCAATTGTAATCCTCAGACATGTTTGGAAAATTAATAGCGATACGGAGTTGAATACAAGTGTCGGTATGCAATCAGGGCAATACGGTAGGACGCGATTGGATTGGTACAACGCCCCGGATCCAAGACCGGACTATTATAGATATATGCCGAGTTATCAAAGAGATGAAGTGGCAGGAGAAAGATTAAAAGAATTGTTTCTAAATGACGAGAATCTTAAACAAGTAAATTGGAATGCAATATATCAGTACAATCGATTAGGTGGTAATTCACTGCTGAAAGAGATTGGCTATACAGGAGATATCACAAATGAGAATTTCTCCAATTACGTATTACAATCACAGCATAGAGATCCCCTGAGACTGTCATTTAATACCAATATTCAAGCGGCGATTGGTGAGAACACAAGCCTTTTTGGAGGAGTGAATTATGTTCAACAAAAGACACACCACTATCAAGTATTGGAGGATTTATTAGGCGGAACATTTTATATCAACAGGGATAAATTTGCAGTAAGAGATTTTCCAAATTCTAAAGACAAAATTCAATACGATCTGAATAATCCTGATAAAATAGTAAGAGTAGGAGATGATTACGGATACAATTATGATATAAATACAAGTATCGCAAAAGGATGGGGTAAAGCGCTTTTTAGCTTTGATAAAATAGATGCATATGTAGCTTTTGAATTAAGCAATACTTCTTTTTATCGAAAAGGATATTACAAAAACGGAAAGTTTCCTGAAAATTCATTTGGAAAAAGCGATTTACATAGCTTTTTTGATTATGGTTTGAAATCAGGATTAACTTATAAATTCAATGGACGTAATTATATATTTGTAAATGGTATAATGATGACAAAAGCACCATTTGCCAGAGCAGCATTTTTGTCAGCTAGAACAAGAAATGAAGTGGTCAAAGATTTGAAGTCCGAGAAGATATTGGGAGGGGAAGCAGCATATGTTTACAAGAGTCCAAAAATTTCTTTCAAAGCATTGACTTATTATACTACTATCAATGATAAATTGGTGACGAGAAGTTTTTATCATGATTTACAAAGATCCTTTGTCAATTATATAATGTCCGGAATAAATGAAGTACATCTTGGTACTGAGTTGAGTGCAGAGGTGAAATTGACATCATCTTTTTCAGTAAGTGGAGTAGCGGCTTTGGGACAGTATTTTTACAATAGCAGACCAAATGCGACCATTGCTCAAGATAATAATGCAGAAGTATTGACAAAAAAAACTGTTTATATTAATCAATTCAGATTGCCTGGCACACCACAAAAAGCTATGTCACTCGGATTGAGATATAATTCTCCAAAATATTGGTTTGCTACTTTGTCATTCAATTATTTTGATGATATTTGGATGGATTTCTTCCCTGATAGAAGGACAGCCGATGCAGTAAATGGAATAGATAAAGATTCTCAGCCGGATCTTTGGTATAGCGTGATAACACAAGAAAAACTTCCCTCAAATTATACTTTGGACTTTTTCGGTGGAAAATCGTTTAAATTGCCTCATAGAAGATATATCTATTTGAATGTTGGAGTGAGCAATATACTGAATAATACAAACTTTATTACAGGAGGCTATGAGCAATCAAGATTTGATTTCGAATCGAAAGATGTAAGTCGATACCCTTCAAAATATTTTTATGCTTACGGCACCAATTACTTTATCAGTGTAACTTTTAGAATGTAAAATTGAACAATTAAAATAAATTTAAAAACAAATAAATATTAATAAAATGAAAAAAATAATTAATTCACTTTTTATTGTTATGCTTGGAGCTTTTGTTTTCAGTTCATGCGTTGATGACAAATTTGACGAGCCTGATTTCCCGTTTACAGATCCTGACATTACAGTCAATAGTAATATAAGACAAATCAAGGATTTGATGGGGGGTAATACTAATTTTGAAATAAATGACGATTTGGTATTTAGTGCTGTAGTTATCGCAAATGATAGCCTTGGCAATTTTTATAAGAAGATTGTTGTGCAAGATTCTACTGCCGGTATTGAAATATTGATAGACGGTAGAAATTTATATGGTAAGTTCCCTGTTGGTAGAAGAGTTTTTGTAAAAGCAAAAGGTTTGGTGCTTGGGCGTAATCGAGGAGTTGTACAATTGGGTTGGACTTTGTCAGAAGGAGATTTAATAAGCATATTAAGTAAAGATGTTGATAAATACGTGATTGGCGGTTCTTTGAGAAATTATATTCAACCAAAAGAAATGAATATTTGTGGTTTCGGAGAATATGATATCAGTACTCTTATAAAATTCAATAATGTTCAATTTGACAAGGGTGAATTGAGTAAAACATTTGCTGACGGCACTACCAAGACTGACAAGAGTCGCACGCTATTGGATTGTGCTAAAAATCAATTTATAGTCAGAACAAGTGGATATGCTGAATTCGCATCAGATACCTTACCTGGAGGAAATGGTAGTTTAGTTTGTGTTTTGGGAATATATAAATATGACGACCAAGCATTTGAATGTAAAAGGTTTCAAGGTGCTTTGAGAAGTCTTGACGATATAATATTTGACAAAGAAAGATGTGGAGGAGGTGCTTCTGGAGATGAGACTTTAACTACAATTAAATCAGTAAGGGATATGTTTGCAAACGGACAGACGACAATGGCTGATAAGGTGAAAATAAAAGGAATTGTTATTTCAGATAAAGAAAACGGAAACTTGCCCGGAAAGAATCTTGTGATTCAAGATGAAACAGCAGGAATTGCTATTAGATTTGATAGTAACCATGATTTTTTCTTAAATGATGAAGTTGAAATCGTAGTTAGCAATTTGGAGACTTCAGAATATAATAATCTTTTACAATTCAATAATGTTTCATTAGAAGCAGCTACCGTTACAGGTACCGGTTCAGTTACTCCTCGAATCGCTTCAGTCCAAGATATATTGGACAATGGAGAAGAGTGGGAATCAACTCTAGTAAGTGTAAAAGAAGCTACTATTTCAGGTGGGACGATTTACAAAGACTTTGATGTTGTCGTAGGCGATGCAACAGGATCAGTTGATTTGCATACTAGTTCTTATGCAAGTTTTGCAGAATCTCCACTACCTTCCGGTACAGTTAAGGTTACTGCTGTCGTAAGTCAATATAAAGACAATTATCAATTATTTATTAGGAATTTGGATGATGTTGAGGGAGGAACTCCTCCTCCGGGAGATGAGACTTTGATTACTATTAAATCAGTAAGGGATATGTTTGCAAACGGACAAACAACAATGGCTAATAAGGTAAAAATTAAAGGAATTGTTATTTCAGATAAAGAAAACAGCAACTTACCCCAAAAGAATCTTGTGATTCAGGATGAAACTGCAGGTATTGCCATTAGATTTGATGGCAATCATGATTTTTCTTTAAATGATGAAGTAGAAATAGTAGTTAGTAATTTGAAAACTTCAGAATATAATAATCTTCTTCAGTTCAATAATGTCTCATTAGGAGCAGTCACTGTTACAGGTACGGGTTCAGTTACTCCTCGAATCGCATCAGTCAAAGAGATATTGGACAATGCAGAAGCTTGGGAATCTACATTAGTAAGAGTGAAAGAAGCTACCATATCTGGTGGGGCCAAATACAAAGACAAAAATGTTGTCGTGGGAGACGCAACAGGAACAATTGATTTGTACACTAGGGCTAACGCTAGTTTTGGAGAATCTTCGCTACCTTCAGGAACAGTTAAGGTTACTGCTATCGTAAGTCAATATAAAGATAATTATCAATTATTATTAAGGAATTTGAATGATGTTGAATAATGTTTGTGCTTTTATAAAGAAGCAGGAATTTTCAATCTGAAAATTCCTGCCTCTTTATTTATATTTATAAATTGAACTCTATACCTTGAGCTAATGGCAAATCTGTACTATAATTCACAGTACTTGTTTGTCTTCTCATATATACTTTCCAAGCATCAGAACCACTTTCTCTTCCTCCACCTGTTTCTTTTTCACCACCAAAAGCGCCACCGATTTCAGCTCCTGAAGTACCTGCATTGACATTGGCTATACCACAGTCTGAGCCCATTCCTGACAAGAATGTTTCCGCTTCGAGCAAATCTTTTGTGAATATTGCTGAAGAAAGACCTTGAGGCACATCATTGTTTATCGCAATCGCATTTTCAACACCACCTGAATATTTTATCAAATATACTATCGGTGCAAATGTCTCTTCTTGTACTATCTTGAAATGGTTTTGTGCTTCTGCAATCGCAGGTACTACATAAAGTCCGTTTTCAAGTCCTATACCCTTGGCAATTTCACCGCCAAAAAGAAGTTTTCCTCCTTCTTCTTGTACCTTTGTAACTGCTTCTTGGAAAAGTTCTACAGAATATTTATCGATAAGCGGACCTACCAATGTATTTGAATCAAGAGGATTGCCTATTTTCTTTTCTACACTTTTATAAGCATTTACGAATTTTTCTACAAAAGTATCATAAACATCTTCGTGGATAATAATTCTTCTTGTCGTAGTACATCTCTGTCCGGCAGTACCCACAGTTCCGAATACAGTTGATGGTATTGCCAATTTCAAATCTGCATTTGGAGTAACAATGACAGCATTATTTCCACCTAATTCAAGCAATGTCTTGCCCAATCTTTTTCCTACTATTTGCGCTGCTCTTTTTCCAACAGCAGTAGAACCGGTTAGAGATAATAAATCCACTCTTTTATCGCCTAGGAAATTATCACCCATTACAGATGATTTTGCTACCATCATATTGAAAACTCCCTCGGGAACATTGTTCTCTTTCAAGACATTTTGAATAATATTCATAGTTGCAATAGCAGTAAGAGGTGTTTTTGAAGATGGCTTCCATACCACAACATCTCCTGCAGCAATAGCCAATGCAGAATTCCAAGCCCAAACCGCAACGGGAAAATTATACGAAGTAACTATTCCGACAACTCCCAAAGGTTGATATTGTTCGGTAAGTCTGTGCATTGGTCTTTCGGATTGAAGATTAAAGCCATTCATAAGTCTTGCTTGTCCTACAGCAAAATCACATATATCTATCATTTCCTGAACTTCTCCAAGCCCTTCTTGATATATTTTTCCCATTTCCAAAGTGACCAAAGCACCGAGAGGTTCTTTGTACTCTCTTAAAGCCAGACCTATTTGTCTTACTACCTCTGCGCGTACAGGAGCAGGAATCATTCTCCATGTTTTGAATGCTTCTCTTGCTTTAGTGATTACCATTTCGTAATCATCTATAGTTCCATTTTTAACTGAAGCGATTTCTTTTCCATCGATGGGAGAATATGAAGTGGTAGTTTTACCTTCTGTATCAAACCACTTAGTTCCGGTTGTCAATCCCATATTGACATCTGAAATGCCTAATTTATCTAATATTTCTTGTTTTGTCATCATAATTAATTGTACTTATTTATTTTGTTTATTTAATTCGTTTAATTCCTTGACAGCTTGTTCGATTTCATCTTCGGTAAAACTCTTTTCAAGGCATGCCTCTTCAAGAGTTCCCCATATAGGTTCGCCACAAACAATACATCTGATTCCTTTTGTTGAAAGGTATTTGACTGAAAATGGGTAATCTTCAATCAAATCTTCTATAGTTATATCTTTTGTTATCTCCATAATCATTATTTTTTGTTATCTTCAAGATAATTAACGAGATCCAAATATTTTTTTGCTTCTTTCAAAATATCTTTTTTCTCTATTCTTACTCCGTCTATATAAGGGATTATTTTTATATCATTATAGCCGTCTTTTTTTAGTGTTTTATATAAGTCTTTGGCTGAAACATATTCCTTGTAAAGACCAACTGTATAGTAATATTTGTTTTTAGCTAAGTCTTTTTCAATACTCGAATCCTTATATTTTTTTAATAAATCAACTAGGAAAAGGAAGTCACCCTCTTTAATTTGTATTTTGTAAGTAAGCCCTTTAATAATAGTTCTGTATAGTTTGTATCTCGCATCTTCAATAGATCTACTGATGTACAAACTTTCATTTTTTATTTTTACAGGAAGAGATTTTGTGTTGTGAAAAAACACATCAATTCTATTATTTGCCTTAGTTATTATGTTCTTGGAACGTTTAGGCCCATATGGTTTTGCTGCCGGCAATGAAGCTCCGACTCCTTTGATAATAATCCGATCCGGTTCGATCATTCTTAAAATAAGGGAATCTCCCAATCCTTCTGTTATCCTAACGGAATTTAGTAAATCTGATTTATTGGACTGCCATTCAAATGCATTACCTACAAATTCCACTTTAACTCCAGGATTACTTTTCATCAAAATAGCCACTTTATCGATAAATTCAGTTACTGTTGCATTATCTCTGTATTTATTATCCTTGATAAATATAAGAGGTACTACAAATTTCTCTTTTTTATTCATAGACTTAGTGCCCTTTACGATTTTAGTGCCTGATTTTATCACTTTAGTCTTAGGCTTTGCCTTCGTGTTAATTTCATTGGTCTTAGGTTTATTAATCTTCGGTTTGGTGTCCGTTTTAACAATAGGTTTTCCCTGAGGTTTTTCCTTCGATTCAGGTTTATTCTTTACGACAGGAGTTGTCTCGATCGTATTTTCTTGTTTCTTTTCTTTTTGTACTTTTGTTTTATCTTCTGTAACTTTATTTTTCACAACTTCCTTATTTGGTTTTGTGTCTTTTTGTTCAGAAGGGGTAGGGGGTTGCTCTACAGGAGTAGTTTCTTCTTTTTTGGGTTCATTTAAGGCAACTTCATTATCTTTTTCATTTTCCTCAAAAGCATTTTCTATAAGTTTAAGATGCCTGTTTCGCAAATAAGGGATCTCATAAGCATAAACTCTATGGGCATCAATAAGTTTTTTGAAGTATATCCAATAGAGATCTTGACCTCCAAATCCCATATCTTTTCTATCTGAATTGAAGATGCCGCCTTTTCCAGAAGAAAGGACTCTGAATCCAATTTCATCTCCGGAAGAGTTGATTGGCATACCTAAGTTTTGAGGGGTTGACCAATCGTCATCTTGAAAACTAAAACTACTAGTGAATACATCAAAACCACCGATGGAATTTAAGCTATTTGAACTAAAATACAAATTTTCTCCATCTTTTGTTACAAAAGGGCTAATCTCATCAAATTTTGAATTGATTTTGCGACCTAGATTTACCGGTTCAAACCATTTTCCGTCTCTTATTCCGGTAAAATACAGGTCGTAACCCCCATATCCTCCTTTTTTATCAGAAGAAAATATAATGGTGCTATCATTGATGAACTGAAGATGCCTAAATCCAAATTCTGCATTGATTGGAGCTTTGAGTTTGTCTTGGGTATTTAATTGTTTCGCTGCATGAGAATAATCGGAGACAAATATTGAACCATAAAAGATGGATGGTCCTAAAAAGTATGCTACCTTTTTATCTCCTTTGAAAAAGTCGAGGAAAATTGTGTTTTTATTATTTTGCGAACTGAAAATATCAAATAATTTCTCCCATTCTCCATCTGAAAAATCTACTTGGAATTCTTTGTATTGCTTTGTTTTTTTTAGTCCATACACTCTGTCTGATGAGAAATAGAAATGGTGAATATCGCTTGGACTTTGTATAGGTAAAATATCGTTATATGGAGTATTGATTTCAGCTCCCCAATTTTCGATAAAATGATTAGCTGGTTTGTATTTTAATTTTATTGCATTTGCGCATCTTTTAATTTGATAGAGTGTTTTTTCTTTCTCGTTTTTATTGCTGCCAATATCGTACAAATATTTTTTGTAATAAACTATTGCTTTTTCAAATTTTTGTTGATGATGATATGTTTTTGCAAGGTAAAGATTTAATCTTTTGTCAGTATTGCCCATCAACATCGAGTTATTGAAATCCTCAATGGCTTTTTTAAAATGCATACAATGATAATTGCAAATTCCCCTTTTGAGATAGGCCACATCATCAGCAAAATTGGATAAGTGTTTGTTGTAATACTTCAATGCATCACAATACTTCTCAGATTTGAATAAATTGTTAGCAACTTTTATGGGAGATTGTCCATAGGAAAAAATTCCAATCACTAAAAACATCGTTATAAATGCTACTTTTTTGTATTGTGAATATCCTTTTAACATTTTAAATATTTTGATTAGTGTCAAAATTTTCAAGGTAATCAGAAACTCGTTTTAGGAATGAACCACCTAGAAAACCATCGACTATCCTGTGATCATAGGACAAAGATAAATACATTTTATTTCTAATCGCAATAACATCACCATATTCTGTTTCGAGCACAGCTGGTTTTTTCTCTATCAAACCTATTGCCAGTATGGCTACTTGTGGTTGATTGATAATTGGTGTGCCGATAATATTTCCCATTGACCCTAGATTAGTGATGGTAAAAGTGCCACCTTGAATATCATCCGGTTTTAGTTTATTATCTCTTGCTCGATTGATTAGATCATTAGTAGCTTTGGTAAGTCCTTCAAGATTCATTAAATCTGCATTTTTTATAACAGGAACTATAAGATTACCATTAGGTAGAGCGGTTGCTATTCCGATATTTATATTCTTTTTTACAATAATCTTATCCCCATCTACCGATGAATTGACTAGTGGAAAGTCTTTAAGAGCTTTGACAACTGCTTCAACAAAAATAGGTGTAAAGGTTATTTTTTGATTGTGTTTTGCTTGGAAACCGGTTTTTATTCTATTTCTCCAATTTACCAAATCAGTCATATCTGTTTCAACAATAGAGGTAACATGTGGAGCGATACGCTTTGAATCCACCATATGGTGAGCTATAAGTTTGCGCATTCTGTCCATTTCGATTATCTCATCACCGGCAGATTTAAAACTATATTTTTTTGCAGAATCAATGTGCTGATCGAAATCGGACTTCTTTTCTTCAATATAATTTAGAATATCTCTCTTTGTGATTTTACCATTTGCCCCTGTACCTATGATGGTATTTAACTCGTCAAGATCGATATTGTTCTTTTTGGCAATATTTCTGACCAATGGAGTGAATGTCTTGTTAGAAGGATTGTCTTTTTGTATTTCAATCTGCTGTTCGACCTCTTTAGTCTCTACAGTATCAAAATCTAATTCTTGATCTTCCGGCAATATATTATCTTCTTCAGAACCATTATCGCTTTCAGTCTCGATTAATGCCAAAATCTCACCAACAGGAACGGTTTCATCTTTGGAAAAATTTAGCTTCTTAATTATACCATTTACCGGAGATTGGATTTCTGTGTCCACCTTATCAGTTGCAACTTCCAAAATAGTCTCATCTTCAGCTATGTTGTCGCCTTCATTTTTTAACCAACTGATTATGGTTGCTTCGATTACGCCTTCTCCCATCTGCGGCATCAACAATTTATATAAGGACATAGATTAATATTTTTTGTAAAATTATATCATTTTTTTGATAATAAAAATTTTCGCAATAGATTAAGTGCAAGAACTGTGCTAGTTTCGATATTTTTCAATCTATTTTTACCCAATTGCAATTTTAACGTTTTAATATCATCTTTTGTTCCGGCGGCAAGCCAAATAGTTCCTACGGGTTTTTCCGGTGTTCCTCCTGTTGGACCGGCAATTCCGGTAGTAGCAATAGCTATATCAGTATTAATTGCTTTTAAAGCTCCAGCAACCATCTCTTTTGCCGTTTGTTCACTGACAGCTCCAAAATTCTCAAGCGTTTTTTTATTGACATTCAATACATTTTCCTTTGTTTCATTGGCATATGAAACTACACTACCTTTGAAATATGCGGATGAACCAGAAACGGATGTGATAAAATGGGCTACATTTCCTCCTGTGCAACTTTCGGCCGTTGCCAATTGTAGATTCCTTTCCTTTAACATATTACCTACGACCTTTTCAATTGTATCATTTTCATATCCAAAAATCAAATCGCCGATTCTGTCATGGATTTTGCCAGAATACTGCTGTACAAGTGCTTCCAATGCTTCTTTATCTTTTCCTTTTGCTGTCAAACGAAGTCTGACTCTTCCTAAATTGGGCAGATAAGCAAATGATAAATTTTCAGGTATCGAATCCGTGATATCCTTTAGTTTGTCAGCGATAACTGCCTCCAATTCACCAATGGTCAGGATTGTCTTTTTGACTAAATAGAAGTCTTTATTGTCCTTTTGTAGCAGGGGAATCACTTCATCGGTAAATATACTTTTCATCTCCGGGGGAACTCCAGGCATTGAAATAATGGTAGCTCCATTTTTATTGAAAAGCATTCCCGGTGCTGAACCTACCCTGTTTTTAAGAAATACGGTATTTTTAGGAAAGAAACTGTAGTCGTAAAGCATTTCTTTTATCTCACCACCTCTCATTTTGACATAGGCTTTAACTTTATTGTAAAAATCTTCATTGAATTCCATTTCAACGCCTAAGAATTTTGCATAAGTTTTCTTTGTAATATCATCCAGTGTGGGACCTAATCCTCCGGTTGTAAATACAAAATCTGCACTAGAACTAGCTTCATTCAAGGCTTTTATAATTTCATTTTCCTTGTCTTGGACAGCAATTATTTTCTTTACACTTATACCAAGCCCCGTTAGATTTTCCGCTATCCAACTTGAATTAGTGTCCCTTACTTGTCCAATCAAAAGCTCATCGCCAATGCTGATTAAATATGCTGTTTTTTCTTTCATTCCTATTTTTTTAACTCGGGTTTTTCTTTTACGTTTTGTATGTGTTTTTGAAATGGATTATTGCTAAATCTAGCTGTTCCAATCAATACTATTACATCACCGGATTTTAGTGTTTTCCATTCGGATGGATATAATTTTTTATCATCTGGTAGCATCATTAGCAATTTATTATTGAGATCATAACTGTATTTTCCTTTATCTTTTATTTCTGAGAAAAAGCCGTGGTTATAACTGAAATCAGGATTGAATTTGTACCATTCTCCGAAGTCAATCATATCCTTTGGTCCTTCTTGGCCATTAGAAATATAATCGACTACATAATAATCCCTGCTTAAAAATAATACCGGTTTATGCTTGCTCTTAAAATAATCATTTAGCTCGGTTTTAGCCGTAGCTCTTTCTTCATCAACGAATCTTTCTTTGACTATAGGTTTTTCTTTCAAGTGGTTTGTAGCAGGCTCAATTTCTTGAGTAGATAATTCCTTTTGACGTCCGGAAGTATGCTCTTTTGCTGCATTGTTTTTACAAGAGCCAACAACGGATATGAATATTACTGATAATATTAGAATTCTAAGCATTTTTTAATTATTTTGCATTTTATTAAAGTAATTGCAAATTTAGCGAAATTGTAGATGTATAACAAATTTATTGAATATATAGAAAAAGAAAAACTTTTTGCTCCTGACGATAAAATACTGATTGCAGCTAGCGGTGGGAAAGATTCTATGGCATTAATCAGCCTTTTGATCAAGGCCAAATACAGTGTAGGAGTTGCACATTTCAATCATATTACAAGGGAGGGAGAGTCAGATAGAGACCAAAAGTTTGTCAGTAACTATTGCAAAGAAAAAGGGCTTCCTTTTCACACAACTTCAGTAAATATAAAGCAGCTTTTAGAGAAAGGACAGGGGAATAATTTTCAAGACTTGGCTAGGATTAAGAGGTATGAATGGCTTGAGCATGTGAGAGCTGAGCATAAATACGATTTTATAGCAACCGCCCATCACAAAAACGATAATGTTGAGACTTTTTTGTATAAAGCTGCAAAAGGAGCGGGGATAAAGGGATTAAGCGGAATCAAATCCAAAAACGGAAATGTTGTCAGACCGATGCTTGATATTTTGAGAAGCGAAATTGATAATTATGTAGTGCAAAATAATGTACCTTTTGTAGAGGATAGCAGCAATAAAAGCGATGACTATGATCGCAATTTCATTAGACATAATATCGTGCCTGTATTTGAAAAATTGCATCCAAATTTTGTGAATCGCATATCGGTTTCGATTGAAAATCTTAAGGAATTGGATAAGCAAATTGAATTTTTATTGGATGCATTTTCAGCCAAATATATTTGCAGAAAAAAAGGGTGGATTATCATTAGTAAATCTATTTTGGATAAAGTTCAAGACAAATCCGGATTTTTGTTTTTTCTGCTTCAAAAATACGATTTCAATAAATCACAAGTTTTGGATATCGTCAATTCTATGGAGAGTGTCGGTGCTTTGTTTTATAGCGAGAATTATCAATTGCTTGTAGATAGAGTTTCTTTCATTATCAAAAAGAAAAAAATCGATAAAAGCTGTATTTTCAATGCGAATTTGGGTGAGAATATCTTAGAGGAGTACGGTATGTTAAAGCTTGAAATTGTTGACAATGAAGGATTGGTATTTAGTGAAAATGTGAAATATATGGATGTTTCCGCCTTGAATTTTCCACTTAATATTAGGTGTTGGAAGCATGGTGATAAATTTAAACCCTTTGGGCTTAAAGGAAAATCAAAGAAACTAAAAGATTATTTTACTAATAAAAAAGTAAACAGATTTGACAAAAATAATACTCTGCTAATGCTAAATGGAGAGGATATTTGTATGATACTGGGGGATGATATCTCATACGATTACAGAGTACAAAGCACTTATGAAAAAGTGCTTAAAGTTATGTTTTTACCGGCTGTTTAGAAAAGCACAGAACACAGAAAGGCATTGGGTTTAAAAATAATAATGTGGTAAATACCGTTAAAGC
>Ga0256831_1001167_pt1 | contig 13839 bp, 16 predicted proteins | sample 132544metaG_FD_189087 | JGI IMG/M metagenome (GOLD analysis project Ga0256831, IMG submission 189087) | Hydrothermal vent microbial communities from Lau Basin, Pacific Ocean - 132-544 | ecosystem: Environmental > Aquatic > Marine > Hydrothermal vents | place: Pacific Ocean: Lau Basin | collected...
CCTTGCTCTCCTCGCTGTTCTTCACGTGAAGCTCCCAGACCTTGGGCAGGGTCGACTCGATGATGTACGTCCTGAGCGTCAGCGTGTTGTAGCCCTTGGCCGGCAGAACGGTCTCGCGGTCGCTTTTTCCGTAGGCGGCCTTTATCCCATTGGCGTACACATCGTAGCTCACGTTTCCAACCGGAATCGGGAAGACGTTGGGGTTGTAGAACTTCATGTGTGCCAGCAGCACCGCCTTTCCGTTCTCCTCGCCCGCCCAGTCAAAGGTGGTCTCAACCAGGGCGGGAGTTTTCACCATTCCACCGAGGTACTCCTGGCTCTCCGCGGTGAAGTTAAGGCGGGAGAGTATGTCCTCGCTTATGCTCTGCTTGAGGTCGAGGTTGATGGGCACCACCCCTAAGAGCTTGCCGTGGAGGATTATCCTGACCTCCCCTGTCTGGCCCGCGTTGAGGTAGTTGACCAGCGCCCTCACGAGGTTGTGGTTGTCGATGGTCAGCAGAATCCCTATGTCCCTTCCCGTTGGTGTGTAGTTGAACTCGTCAATCTTCGCCACCGGGACGCCCGTGAACTCTATCGTCAGGTTCTCTATCGACACCGGCACCATCAGGGGCTTTGCCAGCGTTCCGTCGATGATTATGTCAGTTTGTGCCTCGCTTACTTTCCCCCACCTGGCCTCCAGCTCAGGCTGCGCTGTCACAGCCGCGTATGCTACATATCCAACCCATACCAAAATCGCCAGCGTCAGGCCGGCGAACAGGAGCTTCCACTTCATCCTTCCACCTTCCATGTATTCCGCTCCCAAAGGGTTTAAACGTTTCCATCCCCGGTAGACTTTAAAACCCTCCACCCTAAACCTGGCGGGTGGAATAATGGGGTGGCTCTCATCTATCCTCTGGGCGTTCTGGTACATCCTCCCGGCCTACGTTGCCAACGGCTCCCCCGTCCTCGTGGGGGGAGGCAGGCCTATCGACGGCGGGAGGAAATGGAAGGACGGCAGGAGGATCTTTGGCGATGGGAAGACGTGGCGGGGCTTCTTCGGCGGTGTCGCCTTTGGAACCGTTACCGGGGTTGTCCAGTACTTCATAACGCCCGGCTTCTACGGTGATCTCAGGACCGCGGTCCTTCTGGCGTTCCTGCTCTCGTTCGGCGCCCTCCTCGGCGATCTAATTGGCAGCTTTCTCAAGAGGCGTGCCAACCTGCCCCGCGGCGCCCCCGCGATAGGCCTCGACCAGCTCGGCTTCCTCCTCGCGGCGCTCACACTGGCCTATCCCGTGAAGCCCCTGACCGCCAGCCAGCAGCTCGCGGTTCTGATACTTACCCCCTTCATCCACTGGGGGGCCAACTACTTCGCCTACAAGATGGGCTGGAAGAGCGTGCCGTGGTAGTCACTTTCCACTTTTTGCTAACTCTTTAATGTAGTATGTAATTTTTGAATAGAAAAAGTTTTTAATAACATTCTAAGTTGTAATGTCTGGTGATGCTATGAAGAAAGTGGCTGGAATACTGGTGGTAGTGCTGGTGCTGGGTTTGGCGGTTAGTTCCGCGGTTTCCGCGGGTGTGTTTGTATCCGCCTCTAAGGGGGTGGATTCCAACTCCGTTTATAATGCGTTTTGGGATATACTGGAGAACGAGTCCTACCTCGTGTACAAGCTCAACGTTACCCACGATCTCTCCGCTGCGCCCGCCCTTGTTAAGAACTCGCGCAGGGGCGAGGAGAACGCGGCGGAGATATCTGCCCTGATATGGGTGGCGAGGAACGAACTCAAGGCATCTGGTGTTAAAACGTACTACACAGCGGACGAGCTGAGGGCGATGGCCGAGAACATAAGCAAAAACGGCCTTCCTGAGGATACTGTTAGATCTCTCAAGGAGCAGGGCTGGACCGACGATGAGATCAAAGCCCTCGAGGACTACATCCGCAAGAACGCGGACAACATAACAAGCGGTTTTGATATGCTCGAGTTCCTCAAGAACTTTTCCAAGGCTTTCGTTGACGTTGCCTTCAGATATTCCTCCTACGAGTCTTGGGCGATATGGAAGTGGAAGTGGGAGGGCCTCCCGGACTTTACAGATACCATCCCGGATAACGTCAGCATTAATCCCCTGCTTGCTCAGGATTGGATGGACCTCTATGCCGCCTATGCCTCCAACAACACCACGGCCCTCGTGAAAGCGGCGAATTCTCTATCTGCTGAGATGTATTCCCTCTTCGTATCTCCAAGCTCCTTCAAAAGTAAGTCCTTTGTTGTCCTTCAAAACGGAAAACTCATACTTTATCATGGATCTATAAAGAGCTTAAAGTTTTATAGGGACTTTCTTGTTTTGAACGCAACAGCCACGTATGCTGACTGGCATAATGAAAAAGAATTTATTTATAATTGGGTTATTTACTGGCCGAAAGCCCTTAAAGCATACAACCTGACGAGGCAGATATACTCGCTGGTCTTTGCGATGGAAAACGGCAATGATAACCCCGAGCTTCGCTGGATCCTTAACGAAAAGATGGATGAGCTTCGAGAGAGTCTAATTGTTCATTATACTGAAAACGTAAGAGAAAGAAATCTGAAGATTGGGCCACGCCCTCCAATTAAAATCGAACCACCCCACCAGCCCATTGGGATGCAGTCCAGGGGCGGAAGCTCATCCTCCCCTCAGGTGACGGGGACAAAGACCTCCGTGGGGGTATACGCTCACATCACACACCCCAACCGAGATAGAGCTTGAAGCAATTACACCCTATAATGACGAAGGCAGGCTTGATGTAGATAACATCTCCGTCGTCGTTGACAGTAAGTCCTCGGACTCCGTCAGCTACCACATTGAGGTTATGGTGGAGGCAGAGAAGAATGCGGTGAGTGATGTTGAAGTGAACCTTACTGATGACACCACCGATGAGAGCGACAGCGGAAATCTTGGGTTGATTTACGAGGGGTCCTTCGCTTCTTGGAGATCCCATGAGTTCACTGCATCTGTTAGCGGTGACACCATTACAATCCATGGGAGCGTTTCAATCACATACACTCCAAACTGCGGTGACTCTCCAACGTCCACACACGGGAAAATCACACCGGCGACATGCAATGAACCGCATACCATAACAAGGTCGTACTCGAAGACCGTAGAGCTTGATGATACATCCATAGATCCCTCCAAAGTTCACTTCACTATCCAGCCCTCAAAGACTCATGTTACCGCCGGTAAAAGCGTTGACTTCAACATCACGATCACAAACGACAACAATAACGAACTCAGCGGGTACTACTCCGTCAAGATCAGCATCCCCCAACCAAACGGTGATTATGAGTGGGCATCCTACAATGACCACGTGTCGGTTCCAGCTCATAAGGCCAAAACGCTTCATGTCACCACCATCACCTACGGCTCTCCGGGCACATCAGAGTACTACGGCACCTTTGATTTCGGTGTTTCCTCGGCCTCGGACAGTGGAGAGGTGATAGTATCAAGCTCCGGTGGTGGAAATGATCAGCCGTCTGGGGATTTGGAAATCGAGAGCGTTCAACTTAATCCCAACTCCAATATCAAAGACGGAGACAGTGTGAGCTTCAACGTCGTTGTCAATAACTCGTACTCTTCGAGCAAGCAGGTGGAGCTTGAATTGTTCATTGATGGGAAGGAGGTTGACTCCGCGAGTGGTAGTGTTGGAGCTGGCTCCGAGGGGAGCTTTATGCTTCACTGGCTCGCTCAGGCGGGGGAGCATTCTTATACCGTTAAGCTGTACTCTGTTAACAAAGGACAGAAGAGCGAGGAAGACGAGGAAAGCGGGAGCGTGAGCGTTTCGCAGGTGGTGGATGGTCTTTCCGCGTGGCTTGAGGTTGAGCCGAATGCAGTAAAGGCAGGTGATAATGTGACTGCCTTTATTACCGTTGAGAATTTGAAGGATTACAAGCAGACTTGGCCAATACAAATAGTTGACAGTGCTGGAAACGTTCGGTGGCCGCACAAGAGTTATCAGGGGCTTAATTACTCGATCTCCGATGGTCAACTAACAATCTACGCCCACAAAACCGCAAGAATTATGGCGACCATAGGTCCCATAACCCAGAACACGACCCTCACACTGAAAATAGGAGGCACACCAATGGCATGGGCGTACGTGGAGGTTAGGAGTGCCTCAGGCCTTGAGATGGACAGTGTTTCATGTGGTGATTTGTTTTTGCAGGTTGATGGAACTCTGGATTATAAAGGCACAGCAACGTGCAGAGTTGGGTTCAGGAATCCTACGCAAAACACAGCATCTATTGATCTGAGTAAGTCAGACGTTATCTCCGTGGACTTTCCAATGGATCACTCCAATGGGGCAATAGATGGCAAATCTTCGACCATAATCTATCCCAAGAGTACTGGAAATATTTACATTAAGTTCACCGCTTGGACCACTGACTTTACGGCCTTTGCCCGTTACTGGGTCTACGGGTACTACAGCATGCCGGTAACCATAAAGTTCAGGCTGGGAACGCTGATCGGGAATGACTTCACAACCCAAACATACACCGTTAGCAGCTATGTCACTGTTAAGACCAGTAGCACTGTTTATGTGGTAGTCCCGGCTGATGTAGCATCGTTCGTTGCCTCTGGTGAAGCATTAAAAGGAGTGATAATCGCAGCGGAGGCAGGCAAACGTGCAAAGACGGCATGGGAAATTTTTAAGATCGCTCAGGGATTCATAAGGGGAATACTGAAGAAGTGGTGATCTAAAATGGGGGCGGAAAGTCTCATCTTACTCCTTTATTTTTCTCTTATTCTGGGAGTAGTCATAGGAATTAAAACAAAATCATGCCATCAAGGGCTGGTAATCTTGGTGTTCTCCTCGACTTTTGTGGCGGGCATTAAATACAACAGGTCATATATTGCAGTTGTTTCATGGTTATTTTTATCTGTCTTATCCTCTTATTTGTTCTACTTTGGGTATGAAAAGCCACTTTCCAGGCGTGAAGAAGATGAAAGCATTGGTGACGTTATATTAGGATATCTCATTGGATTTTTTGTATTATTGTTCCTTAAGCTTCACGGTGCAGGTTGGGTTCTTTCTCTTTTGGCCAGTTATTGGGCATTTCATTTAATGCTGCTGATAGACTATGGTACGAACCGGAGGGCCTTTTATCTCCTTAAAATTCCTTGGGTTATTTTGTCATTGGGCGCTCTGATTGAAGAGTTTGGGGTTCAACGGGAGCTACTGCCGTTCCTCATGGCTTATTCAGCCGTTTTCGCTCTGTGGCTGAAGTTTGACCTCCCGAGGATGTGGAGGCCCCCGAGGATAACTTGATTTTATTTTTATCTTCACATGGGCAATCAACGAGGGCCTTGAGAAAAAGAGTGAGGCGGATGAGCGAGGCAGAAGTGGAGCATTGTCCGAGGTCATGGGTATAGTTTGGGATGTTATTAAAGATAAGCTCTTTGGAGGTTAAACAATGAGGCGTGTGAGAATTGTTCATGTTTTATACCTTTATTCTTTGATGTTGCTTTTGAAAATGGTGGTTGGATACGTATTTGAGAAAAGTTGGAATTTCCTTGATAGCGCAATCTACAGTGGAGTTTGGACTATAACCTTCTTAGTGTTGCTTTGGATTATTGAAAAAATATCCTCAAGACGTCAAGAACCCTACCTCATCGGTAACTCTGCCGAAATTGAGTATCTAACTCCAAAAGAGCTAGAGGAGAGATTAAAGAAACAAAAAAGCGAATAAAAGTTTTTTAGAGAGTAAACTAGTGCGTCAGATTTTATAATTTTAGAGAAAATGCAAGGGATTATGTGGAGATTGCCTCTCCGAATCAGCAGTTTGCGGTCTCTTTGGAGGATTTCCCGACGGAGCTTGAGGGTGGTGGTACCGTGTACTTTACGATAAAGGGGTGGAATTATGCGCATGATGCTTTGAACGTTCAGTTCCACGTGGTGAATGAGAGTGGTAAGGTTGTTTATCCCAAAGACGGGGGCTGGATTTCCAAGTATTTGCCTGAAGGAGCAAGCAATTATACCCTTGATGGGTTCAGTTGGGGTGTCCATGGTGTTGGAGATCACACGTACACTGTGATAGCCAGGATTTCTGGAGAAGAGGAGAAGGATACTGTTATCATTACTGTAAAGCCAGTGAGCGGGACTGAACTGAAGCAGGTGGGGTTTGAGTGTGATGATATCCACTTTGACTTTAGGGATCGTGGTTACAGGGCTTCGCTCTCCTGCCAGGTTTACCTTTACGACTCGAGCAGTTCAAAGATGTCTGTTAAGGATATTACTGTCGAGAATAATTATTCTCTTGGCCAGCTGGGGGATGTTACTTTTGGCAATCTTGATGTTGGAAAGTGGAACATTATTCCAGAGGAATTCGACATTGATTCCCAGGAGACTAAGACCATAACGTTCTCGTTGCCCCTTGAAATTAGCTCGTACGTGCCGATAAGTGGCAGTGATGCTACTGAAGTCTTAACTAAAGACGGGAGTTATACGGAAGTCACGTTCACTTACACACTGGGTTACAGTATCGGTGACGGGAAGTGGTACCACTACTCAAACACAGTCAGAGACTACGTTAAAATCACGATGGACGCTAAAACGATTGCAGCGGACTACATACTCAGCGGAGGAATGGCATTTATAGATCCAGATACCATGATAAGCTACAACGTTGGAACAGTAACAGTCTTTGGTAAGAGCATAAACATTAGATTGAGCGTAGACGTGTGGCCAATATTGTGGAATAGTCTCTTTAAGCCCTGGATCTTGGAGCACACATAAGGGAGAGGTAATGCCCATGAAAGACAAGCCCATGAAAGACAAACCCCTCATTAAACTCTTATGCGGCTCTCTGGTTTTTCTATCCTTATTTTTGCAGGCTAAGTACTTTGGGTCATGGAGCGCTATCAGGACAATAGGGGGTTCTGCAGCGGCGTTCATACTCATGTTATTAATCTGCTGGGCTGGTAGGCGGTTAAATTCTCAGAGTTGCAGGAACGATATAGTGAGGTATATAATCGGCTATACCAAGCTCTCAGGTTCCAAGGGTAACTCCCGGCAGCTGTTTGCCCTTTTCGTGGGCTATTTTGCCTTCAGCGGGTTGGTTAATCTCCCGCTGGTTGATGATTCCACTGGGTTTTTCTTATCGCTGTTCCCCCTGACGGTGGGTTTGGTGGGAGCGACTTATGAGTTGATAGAAAGAAACTGTCGAAAACATCTACCACCCGTTAAAACCCAACGAGTACAGGGCTAAGAACTGGAGGGAAGTGACAGTGGAATTGAACCCAGTAAACGGGACGGAACTGCAACAGGGGGCTTTAAATGCAGTGATCAGAGGGGTATGATGGTAGACTATACCCAAGCTCTTTCCGAGGGATTATAATCAGAAACGTCCAGCAACCCTTTTTAACTTCCCCTCCAACCTCCTTCGGGTGATGCGGATGAAGGTTACCGTTCGCTACTTCGCGCGCTACCGCTCCATCGTCGGCAAAAGCGAGGAGGAACTTGAGGTCCCAGATGGGATAACAGTAGGAGAGCTTATAGATATCCTGAAGGAGAGGCACCCGGTTTTGAAAAACGAGGTCTTCGCCGAGGAAGACGACCTAGCCGATGTCAACGTTTCGCGGAACGGCCGCTACGTGCGCTTCGACGAGGTTCTCCGTGATGGAGACATCGTCGCGATATTCCCGCCGGTGAGTGGTGGTTGAGATGCTGAGCGAGAGGGAGCTTGAGCGCTACGACCGGCAGATAATGATCTTCGGAAGGGAGGGCCAGGAGAAGCTGAAGAACTCGAAGGTGGCCGTCGTTGGAGTCGGCGGCCTGGGAAGCCCGGTGGCGTACTACTTGGCCGCGGCAGGAATCGGCACCCTCCTCCTGATAGACGAACAGGAACCTGAACTCAGCAACCTCAACAGGCAGATACTCCACTGGGAGGAGGACGTTGGAAAAAACCCCAAGCCCCTATCGGCGAAGTGGAAGCTCGAGCGCTTCAACTCCGATATAAAAATCGAGACCTTCGTTGGACGGCTCACCGCCGGGAACATCGATGATGTCCTCGATGGCATCGATGTAATCGTTGACTGCCTCGACAACTTCGCCACGCGCTTCCTGCTCGACGACTACGCCCACAGGAAGAGAATCCCGCTCGTTCACGGCGCGGTCGAGGGGACCTTCGGCCAGGTGACGACGATAGTTCCGGGCCTCACGAAGTCCCTCCGCGAGGTCTTTGGAAGTGTGAGGGAAAAAAGCGGGAAGTTCCCCATAATAGGGGCCACCGCCGGGGTTGTAGGCTCGATTCAGGCCATGGAGGTTCTCAAGCTCCTCACTGGCATCGGCGAGCCTCTGACCAACAGGCTCCTCATAATCGACTTGGCCTACAACACCTTCGACGTCGTTGAACTCAGGTAGTCGGGGCCTTCACTTCTTCCTTCACGTTTATCGAGGTTACCCTCACCGTTTCGACCCACGAGCCTTCCTGCTCAATGTGCATCTTCCCCAGGAGGTTGTCGTTTATCTCGGCCTCTGCCTTCACGTGGAAGCTCAGCCTCCCGCCCATAAGCCTGTCCCCGCGGAAGTAAAGCTCCAACGTGCCGTCCCTGACTTCGACACTCGAGTTCGGAGAGGTCGCGAAGTAGTTCTTCGCCAGCGGCGTTATGAGGTAGTTTGGAACTTTGTATGTCAGCACGGTCACCTGCCCCGTCTTTATGGAGTCCGGCTTCTTCGTCAGGTAGGTTCTGGCGAGGGCGACGATGTTGAACCCCCACACCATCTCACTTACCCGCGAGTCGTTGAGCTTTATCCAGCCGCTGATGATGTGCATGTAGGTCGTGTTCCCTATGACTATCCGCGACATCGTCGTTGACGGCCCGGCCGGCGGCGTCTGCGTCGTGGAGTTTATCCACGCTCTCTTTGCCTGGAGGTCGATGTAGCCCTTCTCCCCGATGATGAGGGTCAGGTTCTCGCTCTGCGAGGTTTTGTTGCTCGTCAGCGTGACCGTCATGTTTATGGTCGTGTTGCTAACGTAGGTGAACTGGCCTATCCCGTTGACGGCCTTCTGGAGTTCTTTGAGATCGATCGTCCTCTTGTTCCCCTCCGCTGGGGGCTGGGACGTTGTCGTCTGGCTGTGGGTCTGGCTTTCCGTTGTTACGTTCACCAGGGGGCCGCTTGGCTGAACCGTCGTGGTCCCCCCTTTGCCCTCCTGTCCCATGCATCCCGCGGCGAAGCCGACTAAAATGAGCGCCACAAGGAGCAGTGCGTACTTCCTCATCTTCTCACCGGGGTTAGTTCGCGGTATTCACTTTAAACTTTTTCACACCGCGTCCTTTTTAACCGGTGCGCCCAACCCTCCCCGGTGGGAGCATGAAGGTGAGGCTAGCTGAAGAACCCTTCGACCTCAGCGGGGCTTTGAGTCACCTCCTCGTTCCGGAGGCGGGGGCCTACGTCTTCTTCCTTGGCAAGGTCAGGAGTAGAAGTCATGGAAGGCGCGTGAAGAAGCTCATCTACGAGGCCTATCCCGAGATGGCCGAGGCGGAGATGGGGCGCATAAGGCGGGAGGCTTTGGAGAGGTTTCCGATCATTGACATGCTGATATGGCACCGCCACGGTGAGCTTGAGGTTGGGGAGGACACGATACTCATCATAGCGAGCGCCGGGCACAGGAAGGAGGCCTTTGAGGCCTGCTCGTGGGCTATTGACGAGGTCAAGAAGCGCGTCCCCGTGTGGAAAAGGGAGGTCACCGATGAGGGCACCTTCTGGATAGAGGGGGACAGGGCAGTTCACGAGTGAGCCTTTCCATTTTTTGCATACTATTGTCAATGGTTTGCAAAATCGGAATAGAAAAAGTATATATATCATCACGCCCTTCTCTCCATTGGTGGTGTCCCGTGGAGAAGGTTGCCTATGAATCACTCGCTTCCGTTGATTCGGTTGTATCGCCAAATATCGTCGCCGTTTCAAAGCCCCCCTGGAGCAGCAAGCCCCACAGCGGCAGGCTTGAGAGGCTCATCCTCCAGCTCGGCGCTGGAAAGGGAAGGTTCTCTGAAACGACCGGGATTCCCAGATCGATAGGCTGCATAGGCAACAACCGCTTTGTTCTCAGGCGTGAGCCTATGAGCGTTGAGCGCGTTAAAGAACTGATCCGTGAGTTCAAAAAGGCTGGCGGAGAGGAGCTTTGGCTCACGAACTACGACAGCGTTGAGTACCTCCTTTCGATAGCCGCCTACGCGGCCGAGATCGAGGTTCCCGAGGTTTACGCCGTTGTCCTCCTCGATGACCTCGATAAAATCGGGCCGATTGAGGGCGTCAGGTTCATCGCCGAGCTTGAGTACTCCGAGGAAAACGTGCGCAGGCTTGAGGCCCAGGGCTGGCTCCATGGTGCCCTGATAACTGTCAGCGGTTCAGACCTCGATGAACTCAGGGGCCTCAAGACCACCTTCCCGGGGGAGATTTACGCGGACGTTCTCTACCCCGGCTCCGCCAGAAAGCTCGACTTCAACGTCATAGAAGCCAGGAGGATATTCAACCCCACGACCGAGAAGTATCATGACTGCCTTGCGGGAACCATTGCGATAACTGCCGACGGCTACGCCCTTCCGTGTCCGCTGATGCGCACGGTCATTGTTGCAGACGCCAAATCGACAGGTATAAGGGGCATCCTGAGAAAGAAGCGCCTCAAGGACTTCTGGAAACTCACCAAGGACAGGATAGAGGCCTGCAGCACCTGCCCGTTCCGCTACATCTGCCACGACTGCCGCGCCCTTGAGTTCCAGGCAACCGGCGAGATTGATGGCCTTGAGTACTGTCCGATAGGCCTCTAAAACTCCAGGATTGAGCGCCATCCCTTTCCGTCTTTTCTGGCCATTCTCTCGTACCTCGTCCTCATGTTCCTGTCGTTCATCTCCTTGAATGGAGACTCGAAGTACTCGATGAGTATCTTCTCCACGTAGCCGCTGAACTCCAGTATCTTGCTCCCAAGGTCCTCCTTCGATGAGAAGAACCACTCCAGGAAGTAGCCGTAGCCCGGAAGCACCGCCACGCTTATCTCGTGCTCCTCGAAACGCTCAAGGACTTCTTCGTTCAGGTGTCTCGTCAGCCCTATGACTCCCCTGTCGTGGACGTTCATGTCGATGTATGCGCTGAAGCCGAGGATAACTTTCTCCTCCATCAGTTTGTTTATCATGTACCTCACCGTCGGCCGGCTCTTCCCGAGCTTCCTTGCTATCTCTGTGATGGGTGTCCTTGCGTCCCCTTTCAGGATTCCCAGGAGAACCGCGTAGTCGTAGCTCAGGTCCCACCTTCCGAAGTTGTCGTCCCCGCTGTACGGATAGGCCCTGGCCTCGTAGTATTCGTAGTCGTCGGAGTACTTCTCCAGCATCTTCCCTGCGAGTTCCCTTTGCTCGTCCGGGACGAGGAACATCACAGACAGGCCGTTTTTGAAGCCGAAGGCAGGGTTAACATAGCTTATGAACGGGTTCTGGACCATCCGGGAGGCCACTTCTATGAGTCTCTCGGGGGGCACGCTCAGGAATCCGACGAAGCTCCGAAGCCCCATACGCTTCAGGTTCAGAACCACGCTCACGTGGACGTATTTGCCGTAATACCTGTCGTAGAGCCTCTTCAGGCGGTAGTACTCTATCCCCTCGCTCTTCGCTATCTTCCTGAGGCTGTCGAGGGGGTGCCTGTCGAGGATTTCAACGAGAAATTCCAGCTCCTCCATCGCAGGCTCCTGCATTTTACTCACCGTTTCGGCGGGAAAAGGTTATATCGTTTCACATATTAAACCCTTCCGGTGATGGCCATGGTGAAGATAGAGGTCGTTGATATAGAGAAGCCCGAGGGGGTTGAGGTCATAATCGGGCAGGGCAACTTCTCGATATTCACCGTTGATGACCTGGCGAAGACCCTACTCACGACCGTTCCGGGTATAAAGTTCGGGATAGGGATGAACGAGGCCAAACCCCAGCTCACTCGCTTCACCGGAAACGATGAGGAGCTTGAGCAGCTTGCGGCAAAGAACGCACTGAAAATCGGTGCGGGCCACGTCTTCGTCATCCTCATGAAGAACGCCTTCCCAATAAACGTCCTCAACGCCGTCAAGAACCATCCAGCAGTTGCCATGGTCTACGGGGCCAGCGAGAACCCCTTCCAGGTGATAGTTGCCGAAACTGAACTCGGAAGGAGCGTCCTTGGTGTGGTGGACGGCAAGGCCGCCAACAGGATCGAGGACGAGGAACTTAAGAGGGAACGCAGAGAGCTTGTCGAGAAGATAGGCTACAAGTTCGACTGAGCGACAACCTTTTTACCTCCTTTCGGTCTCTTCTTCCGGTGGTTCCATGAGGATTGCCTTCATCACGTCAAACCCTGGAAAGGTGGAAGAAGCCAGGAGGTACTTTGAACCCCTCGGCGTCGAAGTCTATCAGCTTCGCTTCCCCTATCCTGAGATACAGGCTGATACGCTTGAGGAAGTGGCCGAGTACGGCGCCAAATGGCTCTCCGAGAGGATAGATGGTCCTTTCTTCCTCGACGACTCGGGGCTTTTCATAAACGCCCTCAAGGGCTTTCCCGGTGTTTACTCCGCCTACGTTTACAAAACCCTCGGCATCGATGGCATTCTAAAGCTTTTGGAAGGTGTCGATGACAGGAGCGCCTACTTCAAGAGCGTGGTTGCCTACTGGGATGGCGAGCTGCATCTCTTCAAGGGTCGGGTTGACGGGGAAATAATCCTCGAAAAGCGCGGGGGTATGGGATTCGGCTTTGACCCGGTTTTCAGACCGTCGGGTTTCGACCGGACTTTCGCCGAAATGACAACCGAGGAGAAGAATGAGATATCACACCGGGGAAGGGCTTTAAAAGCCTTTGCAGAGTGGCTAAAGGAAAACCTTAAATAAGCCTGTGGTTCAAACTATCCAGCGGTATTTGTACAGATGACGAAGGGGGTCACCATGTCCGGTTCGCTCGATAACACTGATCTTCGCCTGTTGAAGGAGCTTAAGGAGAACGCGAGGGAGAACATAGCCAGCCTGAGCAAAAAGCTCGGCATACCGAGGACGACCGTCCACTACCGCATTAAAAAGCTCGTCGAAGAGGGGGTTATAGAGAAGTTCACGGTTAAACCAAACTACAAGAAGCTCAACCTTGGTACGACGGCCTTCATTCTGGCGCGCTACGACCCCGATTCCGGCCTGAACCAGAGGGAAGTGGCGGAGAGGATAGCGGCCCTCGATGGTGTCTACGAGGTTCACATAATAGCCGGCGAGTGGGACCTCCTGATAAAGGTCCGCGCTCCCAGCTCCGAGGAGGTCGGCCAGATAGTCGTGGACAGGCTGAGGGAGATACGGGGCATAGGACAGACGGTCACGATGGTGTCCTTCGTCACGGTGAAAGAGGAGCTGTGAAGCCGGGGGCGATGATCGGCGTTCTCCTTTCTGATTTATGATGAAGCGAGGTTTGGTGAGCCTCTTAGCTACATAACGCAGCACTCGTAAATTATCTCAACGTCCCTGATTTTCTTTGCCCATTCGATAACTCTTCTCGGCGGGTTCGTCAGCCTGTCGACGCCAGCCAAAACCGCTCCCCTGTCGAAGTCGAGCCTCCATCTCCCCAGCGGGCGCATGCAGCCGATGCTTATCTCCCCCTCAAAGCGCTCTCTCGCGTATCTAACGACATCGAGGCTCTCTTCAACGCCCGGTTTTGGAACGTTCTCCATCTCCGTTCCCTTCGTTGGAATCAAAACGTCCAGGACGAGAACGTCTATCGGGTAGTTCACCAGCATGTCTATGGCTTTGTATTCCCAGTGGATTTTTCCAAAGTCCAGTCCGATGGTTATGTGGGGGGCGATCCTTACGCCCGCTTCCGTGAGCAGGTCGAGGATT
>Ga0256831_1001168_pt1 | contig 13824 bp, 8 predicted proteins | sample 132544metaG_FD_189087 | JGI IMG/M metagenome (GOLD analysis project Ga0256831, IMG submission 189087) | Hydrothermal vent microbial communities from Lau Basin, Pacific Ocean - 132-544 | ecosystem: Environmental > Aquatic > Marine > Hydrothermal vents | place: Pacific Ocean: Lau Basin | collected...
CAATTTGGAAAAACAACCATCACCGGTGTATTTTCACAACAACAAAGCGAAACAAAAAATATTAGAATTCAGGGTGGAGCGCAAGCCAACCATTTTGAGCTTTCGGCACTGGATTACGAAGACAACCGCCACTTTTTCTTAAGTCAGTATTTTCGCGATAACTACGAGCGCGCTTTAAGCAGCCTGCCAATTGTAACATCGGATGTTGTTATCAACAAAGTTGAAGTGTGGGTAACCAACATTGGTGCTGCCACCGAAGAAAACAGAAACATTGTTGCTTTTACTGATTTGGGCGAAAATAACCCTTCAAAAATTTATAACAAACTGGTTCAACCCATTCCGGGACAAACCTACCCGTCGAATGTTTCAAACGACCTGCTTTACAAACTCGACACCAATCAAATTCGTAACATTAACAACGTTACCAAATACCTTACAGGCGACCCCTTCAACATTGGACAGTCGGGATATATGACCTCCGGCGAAGATTTTATAAAACTCGAAAATGCCCGAAAACTTAAATCCACCGAATACAAATTCAATCCCAAGCTCGGTTTTATTTCGCTTAACACCAGCCTTAACGATGACCAGATTGTTGCTGTTGCCTATCAATACTCAATTATTGGCGACGACCGGGTTTATCAGGTTGGTGAATTTTCTGATCAGGGGATAGTGCCACCCAACTGTTTAACGGTAAAACTATTGAAAAGCAATGTTTTAAACACGGATATGCCCATGTGGGATTTGATGATGAAAAATGTTTATTCCATTGGTGCTTATCAGGTTCAACGCGATGATTTTATTTTTAACATTCTCTATTCCGGCGATAAAAACGGTGTTCCCACAGGCTATTTTATGGAAGGCCCCGATGATGTTAAAGGAAAGCCTTTAATCCACTTACTTGATGTTGATAACCTCGACAATCAACTGAATCCCATTCCGGGAGGTGACGGAGTGTTTGACTTTATTGATAACGCAGCCACCATAGGAGGAACTTTTCAAGGCTCCAATGGAAGAATCTATTTTCCTGTTCTCCAGCCGTTTGGAAGTTATATTCACGATTCTGTTTTTCCCTCGAATCCTGAACTGGCAGATAAATATTCATTCGATTCACTCTATACCATGACCAAAGCTGCCGCAGAGCAGTTTCCCGACAAAAACAGGTATATTTTGGAAGGATTTTACAAATCGAAATCGGGTTCCGAAATCAGCTTAAACGCGCTCAATGTTCCGCAAGGTTCGGTAAAGGTTACAGCAGGAGGAGTGCCGTTGGTTGAAAATGTTGACTATACCGTTGACTATACACTGGGAAGGGTACGGATATTGAACGATGGTATTTTAAGTTCCGGAACACCCATTAACGTTTCGTTGGAGAGCAATTCCATGTTTAATGTGCAGCAAAAACGGATGATGGGTATTCATGTTGATCATGAAGTGAATAAAGACCTGCACATCGGCGGTACCATTTTAAATCTTCACGAAAGGCCGCTTACACAAAAGGTAAATTATGGTGACGATCCCATTTCGAACACCATCTGGGGCGTTGATTTAAGCTACCATAAAGACTCGCGATGGCTTACGAACGTTATTGATAAATTACCGGGCATCTCCACCAATGTTATGTCGAAAATTTCGGTAAATGCCGAGTTTGCACAGTTTATACCGGGTCATTCAAAGGCAATCGGACAGTCGGGTACCTCCTATATCGACGATTTTGAAGGAGCCAAATCCACCATCGACCTTAAGCATACAGGTTCATGGTTTTTGGCCAGTACACCGCAAGGCCAGCCCGACTTATTCCCCGAAGGAGGTCTTCAAAATTACGACTATGGTAAAAACAGGGCTAAATTTGCCTGGTATATTATTGATCCGTTGTTTTACGACAGAACCGGTGGCTTAAGGCCTACCAACGTGGATAAAAACGAAATTTCAAAAAACTCTACCCGTCAGATACTTGAAACCGAGGTGTTTCCCAATAGAGACATCCCCAACGGAAGGCCAACCACCATCCCCACTTTAAACCTGGCCTATTATCCCGACGAACGAGGACCCTATAACTTTGATGCCGATAACGTTAGCCCCGATGGAAAGTTACTGAACCCCGAAACAAGATGGGGCGGAATGATGCGTAAAATTGAAACCTCCGATTTTGAAGCTGCCAATATCGAATACATTGAGTTTTGGATGATGGATCCCTTTTCGGAAGACCCCGATAATAAAGGTGATATGTATATTAATTTGGGGGAAGTTTCGGAAGACATTTTAAAAGACGGACGTAAGAGTTACGAAAACGGTTTACCTACTTCTGCCGTTGTTGAAAATGTGGACACCACACTTTGGGGGCGGGTTCCTACCGTTCAGGCTTTGGTTGAATCGTTCAGTAATGTTGCCGGTTCAAGGCAATTTCAGGATGTTGGTTACGATGGCCTCAGCGATGATGATGAAAGATCGTTTTACCAAACCATCTATCTCGAAAAACTGCGTCAAAATGTGGGCAGCAACTCAAAAGCTTATCAGCTGGCCGAACAAGACCCGTCGGCAGATGACTACCACTATTTCAGAGGCTCCGATTACGACCAGGAAGGCGAATATTCAAGTATTACCGAACGTTATAAAAATTACAACGGTGTGGAAGGAAACTCACCCACCGACGACCAGAACCCCGAAAGCTACCCAACCTCCAATTCAAATTATCCCAATGTTGAAGATATCAACCGCGACAATACGCTGAGCGAATCGGAACGCTATTTTCAGTATAAAATTAAACTGGACCCCGACCAGATGGAAGTGGGAAAAAACAATATTGCCGATATCAGAACGGCAAAAAATGTTTCGGTGGCCAACGGCGATATCCTGCCAGAAGTTAAATGGTATCAGTTTCGTATTCCCATTACAAACCCGAGCAAGGTGGTTGGCCGCATTACCGATTTTCGTTCCATCAGGTTTATGAGGGTTTTTATGAAGAATTTCAGAAAACCCATCGTATGCCGCTTTGCCACCTTTGAGCTTGTAAGAGGCGACTGGAGAAGATACCAACATTCGTTGCTGGCACAGGGTGAGTTTATTCCTTCCGACGATGGTAACGAAACCAAATATGTTATATCAACCGTTAACATCGAAGAAAACGGCAGGCGGGTGCCCATTCCTTATGTAATTCCTCCCGGCATTCAGCGCGAATCAAATTTTGCCACCACCGATTATGTTAAACTCAATGAACAATCATTGCAATTCAGTATCGACGATTTGCAGGATGGTGATGCCAGAGGAGCCTTTAAAACTACGGAGTTTGATTTTAGGCAATACAAAAAAATTAAAATGTTTGTGCATGGCGAAAAAAAGCTTGAAGGACAAACACTCAACGATGATGACCTGACTGTCTTTATCAGGGTTGGTGCCGACTTTACCAACAACTATTACGAATATGAAATTCCCATAAAGGTAACCCCCTGGGGTACTTCAATAAATCAACCCGATGTTATCTGGCCACAGGAAAATAACATGGAAATAGTTCTTGATGAGTTGGTTAAGGTAAAACAGAACAGGAATATTGCCATGCGTGACCCCAACAGCTCGTTGTCGCTTACCAAGCCCTATCACGAAAAACACGGCAAAGCCACCATTACTGTTTTGGGTAACCCCAACATCAGCGATGTAAAAGGTATTTTAATAGGAGTTAGAAACCCAAAAAAAATAGGTTTTGCCAGCAGCGACGACGGGGAAGCAAAAAGTGCCATTATCTGGGTTGACGAGCTAAGGCTTACCGACTTTAACGACTCACCGGGATGGGCTACCACCGGAAGGCTCCAGGCCGACCTTGCTGATTTGGGTCGTGTTTCGTTAATGGCATCACATCGTGCTGCCGGGTTTGGTACCATCGACCAAAAAATTAGTGAAATACCACTGGATTACGAAACCAATATGCAGGTTTCAACCGATTTAAACCTTGGTAAATTTTTCGGCGAAAAAAGCGGCATCCGTATTCCCATGCACTACGATTACGGCATACAAACAATTACCCCTAAATACAACCCCTTAAATCCTGATATTTTGCTCAAAGACGACCTCGACACCTATACCACAAAAGCAAATCGTGACTCGGTAAAAGCACTCACCATCGACCACACAACAAGGCAAAATATCAACTTTATGAACGTGCGTAAGGACAAAACCAACTCGCGACGAAAATCACGAATTTACGACATTGAAAACTTTAATGCTTCGTTTGCCTACTCCCAAATTAACCATCAAAATATTGATATTAAAGAAGAAATACAGAAAAAATATCAGGGCGGCCTGGGATACAACTACAGCATAAGCCCTAAAAATGTGAAACCGTTTAATAAAATCGGTTTCCTTGGTAAGTCGAACTGGTTTAAACTTATTAAAGACTTTAACTTTTATTACCTGCCCAAAATTATTTCGTTCAGATCGGATATGAACCGGAACTTTATGAAAAAGCAATACCGCGACAAAAGTTTTGGCGACATCATTACCTTTCCGACCTATAACAGAATTTGGAACTGGAACAACAATTTTAACTTAAAGTACGACCTTGCCAAGTCGCTTACTTTTGAACTGTCAACAGGTTCAAGAGCATACATTAAAGAGCCAACCATTTATCCCGATAAGGAAACCCAACAATGGGAAGAATACAAGCAGGAAGTATGGAGTCAAATTCGTCAGTTTGGTACAAAACAAAACTACAACCAAACCTTTAAAGCCACTTACAATGTACCGCTTAAAAAACTTCCTTTGGTTGACTGGATGAAACTGACAGCAAGCTATCAGGCACTCTTTACATGGACCGCTTCACCGGTTTCGGTACAGCAACGATTCGGAAATGCCATAGAGAACTCCAACGATATTCAGTTAAATTCGGGGGCGGATTTTACAAAGCTATATAATAAGGTGCCTTACCTTAAAAAGTTAAACCGTTCAAATAATCGCCGGTCATCGCAACGAAGGGGGAGCAGCACGGCAAGGGGAAAAAAGAAAGCTGACAAAAGCAATCCTGCCGACTCAACCAATGCCAAACCAAAGGTAAATTATGGCAAAATTGCCATGGATGGGATTTTAAAAACAATTATGGTGGTAAAAAAGGTCAGCCTTAACTACCGTACTGCTGACGGAACGTTGCTACCCGGATATATTCCCGAGCCAACCTTTATGGGTATGAACATGGCACAAAATGCACCGGGGTGGGATTTTGTTTTCGGCAGTCAGCGCGATATCAGAGGCGATGCCGCCCGCATGGGGTGGATTACCACCGACACGACTTTTAACAAAAAATTTATTCAAAAGCATTCCGAACAATTAAATTACAAGGCCAACCTTGATTTGTGGTCGATAATACGCATCGACCTCAGCGGCGACAGGGTGCTTACCAGTAGTAGAGGATCCTACTATCGTTACAGCAACGATGTGGGGGGCTTTAAAGATTTTTCACCCATTGAAAAAGGTAATTTTAGTATTTCGTATAACCTGATAAAAACCTCCTTTGTTTCCAAGGGCGACTCCACCTACTCACCTACATTTAATCAATTTAGAGACAACCGGCTCGCCATTGCCAACCGGCTTGCCAACGAAAACCCCAACTGGAACCATGAGTATTTTTACGATTCACTGGCCGGGGCCAACTTCCCACAGGGATATGGGTCAAATCAACAAGAGGTGCTTTATTACTCGTTTTTGACCGCTTACGGCGGACGCGATGTGAACAAAATGGACATTTCCAGTATCTTTCCTTCTATGCCATTTCCAAACTGGAATATCACCTTCAGTGGCCTTACCAAAATAGGGTTTATTGGTAAAGCTTTTCGGAGCTTTAATATCAAACACGGCTACCGCTCAATGATGACCATTGCATCGTGGGAGCAAAACCCGTTATACAATCTCAACGACCCAACTCAAATGTACGAAGGAAGCATGAATTTTATAAATAAATACAATGCCAATGCTGTTGCTATGATGGAAACATTTTCGCCGCTGATAGGAATTGATGTTACCATGCAAAATAGTTTTAACGCGCGACTTGATTTCAAAAAAAGCCGGTCGATTACCATGAGCTTTGTTAACAACCAAATGACCGAAGTTAACAGCAGCGAAGTGTCGGTTGGTGTTGGATATCGTTTTAAGAATATTAAATTTTCAGTTATCTCGGGAGGAAAGAAAACTAATTTTAATAGCGACCTGAATGTTAAAGCCGACTTTGGAATACGAGATAACATAACCTTTTTGCGCCGTATCGATAACGACAACAATCAGATTTCGGCAGGGGCAAAACAGTTCACCTTTAACTTTACTGCCGACTATATGTTAAGTAAAAGCCTTCAGCTTCGCTTTTATTACAACTGGAATAACAACACACCTTATATATCAGCGCAGTATGCAACAGCCTCAACAAGTGGCGGTTTTTCGTTGAGGTTTAATCTGGCACAATAGTTTTAAAATATGCTTCGGTAACCGATTTTTTTCTTTAATTTTGGCATCCCTAACTAAAATTAATAAAAATGAATGTTCCAAATGATTTAAAATACTCAAGCGATCACGAATGGCTTAGAGTTGAAGGTAAAGAAGCCTATGTCGGCATTACCGATTTTGCTCAAAACGAATTGGGCGACATTGTATTTGTTGAAGTTGATACCGTTGACGAAACATTAGACAAAGAAGAAGTTTTTGGCACCATAGAGGCTGTAAAAACCGTTTCCGACCTTTTACTCCCCGTTGGAGGAACTATTCTTGAATTTAACGATCGGCTTGAAGCAGAACCAGAGCTTATTAATTCGGATCCTTACGTAAGTGGCTGGATTGTTAAAATTAAGATTTCTGCTATTGAAGAAGTTGATAATCTGTTAGATGCACAAGCATACAGAGAGTTAATTAGTTAATTTATGACTTTAAAAGGGTATTGGCCGGCTTTGGCATGGTCCTTGATAATTTTACTGTTGACAGGACTTCCCGGAGACGTGTTCCCCGAAATAAAAACTTTTTGGGATTGGTTAAGCCCTGACAAGGTTGTTCATCTGTTTATTTTTGGCGTTTTATCCTTTTTAATACTATACGGATACCGTCATAAATACACAGAAGACAACCGGAACAAGCTGATTTTTACAGCAGTAACAATTACCATTTTATATGGTATCTTAACCGAATTATTACAACGGTATGTCTTTATAGGCAGAAGTGGTAATGTTTTTGATGCTCTGGCTGATGCCATTGGTGCATTTTTAGGATGGTGGTTGTTTATTCCGATTTATAAAAAATTAAACTCAAAAGAGGCTTAATATTAAGATTATTCTTAATTTAGCCGGGTTTTTTAACTTTAAAAACAAACAAAATGGAATTAAGGAAAACAGAAAAAGCAGATTTGGAAAACAAGAAAGGCTATTTTTTTGAAATAGGTTTGATATTGGCCTTGCTGATAGTCTTTGGTGCTTTTTCAATGAAAAGTTACAACAAGCAAACTGTAAACCTAATGCAAGTTGCTGTTGATGATGCGCCCGAGGAAATTATTCCCATTACTGAGCAAAAGGTTAAGCCCCCTCCACCACCACCACCACGACAGGTAACCCAAATTAAAATCGTTAATGATGATGTTCAGGTTGAAGACGATTTGGATATTGATGTAGAAGCTGATGATAATACTGAGTTTCAGGAATATGTACCACCTGAAACAGATGATGAGGATGTTGAAGAACAACAAATTTTTCAGGTTGTTGAAAACATGCCTGAATTTCCCGGCGGCAGAGCTGCATTAATGAAATACCTTGCCACCAACATAAAATACCCTCCTTACGCCAAAGAAGCGGGTATTCAGGGGCGCGTATTTATTAACTTTGTGGTTGAACGCGACGGATCAATTACAGCCGTTAAGGTGCTGCGTGGTATTGGCGGCGGTTGCGACGAAGAAGCCGTTCGCGTGGTAAAAGCCATGCCTAAATGGAAACCCGGTATGCAGCGCGGTAAACCTGTAAGGGTTTCGTTTAACCTGCCGGTAAAGTTTACCTTGCAGTAAAATAGTTATCCCAAAAAATTTAAAAGGCTGTCTTTACTTAAAAGGCAGCCTTTTGAATATTTCCAATATTTTCCCGCTAATTTGACTTTTTCTCCGTGTGCAGGGGTGCCATTCGGTGTTGCAAATGTAATTTTAATGCCATTATTGGTTAGAGTTTTCCATGGTATTGCAGCTTTCGTTTGATCGAAACCATATGAAGGTAAAGGAATTAGTATATTTATATTTTCTGACATTATTAATGGTTAAGTGTTTTGCTTTTAAAAAAATTCCATACTTCGGTTGTCAATTCAATATCGTGGTTTTGTTTATTAAAATATTGTTCAAACAGGGAAGAATATTGTTCTTTAATACTTGGAGCAGAATGCCCGCCGCCAATAACTTTATAAAAATCTACTTCTGTACCATTATTTCTGTTTTTATACGAAAATCTTTGCACAAAGCTGCCGTCGGTTGTGTCTAAATCCGGATAGGTATAAATTTCGGGGATGGTATCAGTTCGATTAAAACCAATCCAATAGTTAACAGTTTCATTTGTAGAAAAAACGCTCCCGTGGTCAGGATTGGGAGGGTTGCCAATTGTTCCTCCGTTATATGGCATATGATTATCATCCGTACCATTCATAAATAAAATCGAAATTGGATAAGTTGGGGAGCTACATTTCGAAACCGCCGGTTTTGCAGCAACAACTGATGCGACTGCTGCAATTTTATCATTTAATTCAATGGCCAGTCTTTGTGCCATAAAACCACCGTTGGAAGTGCCGGATACATAAATACGATTTTGGTCAATATTATAATTTGTTGATATTTCATCAATTAAGGATTCAATGAAATGAACATCGTCTGCACCGGAACTTACGATACAATCTCCACGACAATCGTTCCAGGTGGGTTTGTTGTATGTCCCATTTAACCCTTCAGGATAAACAATAATGAATTTTTCATTGTTAGCAAGTTCCATCCATAATTTATACGGGGTTTTATGTCCGCTTTCTCCTGTCATATCTTCAATGTATATGCCTCCACCGTGAAGTTCAAAAACCAGCGGCACTGACGAAGTCTCCATATGCTGTGGAGTATAAATCGCATATCGCCTTGTTATGCCATCTACTTTAATGTTCTTAGTGAATAGACCGTTTTCTTTCATGTTATTATTATCAGGTTCATGACAACTCACACAAAACAATAATTGAAGGATAATAGTTAAATGTAGCATATATTTGTTATTTTCTTTCATAAACGCAAGGGCATTTTGACCTTAAAATGTTTTTTCTTCTGCATTTCAAAGGTATTAAATTCTGGTATGTAACTGTCATTATAAAAGTATTTTGTAATTTTTTGGCAAATGGTGTAATGCCCACGAAACAGTTAGTAACTGTTCAAAAAATCATAAATATTGTCTCCTTTTTGCAACTTTAGTTTTTTGCGCAAAACCGAACGGGTGGTTTTAACACTGTCGGGTGATATGTTTAGCAGGGAGGCGGTTTCTTTGATGGAAAAGTTGAGCTTAACCAGAGCTGCCAGTTTTAATTCCGAAGGTGTAATGCGGCTGTTGATATCCAAAAGTTTTCTGAAAAAAGCGGGATTAACCTCTTCAAAGTAGTGCTGAAATAGTTTCCAGTCTTCTTCCGAACGGATGCCTTTTTTTAACTGCTTTTGGATATGACGAAGCTTTTGCTTCTCCTCATCCGGAAGTGCTTTGATTCCAGAAAGGGCATTGCCAATATCATTGAGTAGCCGGTTTTTTTTCATCATCATCAGTGCCTGCGAGGTTAGCTGTCTGCTTTTAAATTGTAAGGCACTTTCCAGCTGTCTTTTCTCGGTTTCCAGAAGTGCTCTTCGTAGTTTGCTCTTCTTTTTCGACTGATTAAAGCCATAGGCTGTTAAGGCTAAGGAGATTAGTAACAATATTATACCGGTTAGAAGCAGTAACCTGATTCTTTTTTCAGCATACTGCCTCTCCTGCATCTGCCTGATAATAATTTTGTTCTTTTCGTTTTCAAATTTCGACTCTAAATTGGCGATGGCTACTTTGGCTTTTTCCAGCGAGAGGGTATCCTGAATTTGGGTGTATTGCTCTAAATGTACCAACGCTTTTTTGATGCTGCCTTTGTTTTTAAATACTTTGTATAGTTCGTAGTGAATATCGCGCTGAATATCAACGTCTTTGTAGGTCTGCGCCAAAGCCAGTGCTTTTTTTAATACTTCAATACTTTTTTCTGTATGGCCTGATTGCGAGTACAGATAGGCTAAGCCGGAATAGATATCCGTTTGATGAGTGTAATCGGTGTTTTTTGACAGCTGCAAAGCCTTGTTGTAATAGTAAAAAGCCGAGTCGGGTTTGTTAAGGTGATATGCGTACAGGTTGCCAAGGTTTAAATAACCGGTGGCAATACCGCCCAGCAGACTATCCTTTTTATATTCTTTCAGTGCTTTCCGGTAAAAGTTAACCGACAGAGTGTACTTTTTCAAATTTTTATACACGAGACCCGTGTTGTTGTATAGGTTGCCCAAATTATAACTGAGCTTGTTTGAAAGCGCGGTTTTAACGGCTTTGTTAAAAAAAAGTAGCGCTTTATCAGGCTCGTCAAGCCGTTTGTAAAGCAACCCGATGTTATTGTATGAAGAGACAGTTCCTTTGATGTCCCGGGTAGCTTCATATAGTTTTAGTGCTTCAAATGAGATGGCTACTGATTTGTCGTAGCGTTCTGTTTCCCAATATATTCCAGTGAGTACTTTGTATGAATTGGCAAGGCCGGAGGTGTCTCTGTTCTCTTTTTGAAGTGCAACCGCTTTTAGTATGTAATCTTCGGCTTTATAATACTCGGTTTTATAAAAACTGCAAATACCGAGTCCTCGCCAGGCCAGTGTCCGGTACCGAATATTGTGTTTTAGCTCGCTCTCCTTTTCCAACAACGCGGCATAGTAGCAGGCACTGTCGAGGTTGTTGTATAATGAGGCATCCATCAACTGATTCAGTACTTCCAGCTTTTGTGTCTGCAACTTGTTGTTCGGTAACTGCTTTAGGTTATCCGGTTTTTTTGCAAATATCGTTAGCCCCGAAAATAGTATTAGGGCAATAATTAAAAAACCAAACCTCTTTTTCTTAAACATAGTAACCTGTCTTTTTTGGCTTATCCTGACGTACTATTGTTCAAAATTAACAAATAATATTTAACTACAGCGTTAACTGATTAAGAAATTTTAAAAATAAGATAATCAAGCATCTACTTATTTTCTGCTTTACAAAAACTTTACATGCTTTTTAGTAGTACTTTACAATATCTTTACCTGATTTCTTTGGAAGAAACCTTCGTGTCAGCCTATTTTTGAATAAAAAATACTAAGGCATGATTCTTATCAGCTATATCACACCCTATATTATTGTGCACTCCGACCGGTTGGTTTCGGGTAATATGACGATTAAAAACAAAAAAAACCAATCTATTTGGAGTAGTCGGTTTTCCGACAAAGAATACCTCAATATAAAGGTACAACCTTACTGGCCTAAAAACATATGGGTAATTGTTGCAGTTAAGGGTAGCGAAACAAAAAAAGTTATCAGTATTTAATTAAGATATAAGGTTCATTTAAACACATAAAATTATGAAAGCACGATTATTTTTTACAGCAATGCTGGCAACCTTGTTAACATTTAGCGGGTTTGCACAGGAAAAAGAACTTTGGGGACTTGCCCCCACGCCGGGTTACATTTACAAACTGGATAAAAACGGTGAAAATAAAGAAATTGTTTATAACATATCCGGAGTTGGTGGGTATGGGCCGGGGTCGGGTGGCAGCCTGCTTCAGGCAGATAATAAAAAATTGTACGGGATGACGAAAGCTGCTGGTGCCAACAATATGGGAACCATGTTTGAATACGATGTTGCACACCAACAGTACACCATATTGGTTGATTTTGACGGAACCAACGGAAAAAATCCGGAAACCAACAACCTGATTCAGGCTTCCAACGGTAAACTGTACGGAATGACACAGGAAGGAGGCGATTATGATGGCGGAGTAATATATGAGTATGACCTTGCCACCAACACGTTTACCAAACTAATCGACCTGCATGATACCCTTGGTAAACACCCTCACGGTGATTTGTATCAGGTTGACAATGCCGACAGCATTATCTTTTACGGTATGACAAAAGAAGGTGGTAAAGATAACGGCGACGGCGGAGTACTTTTTAAATATAATCTCACCGACAGCAATTACCGGGTTATTAAAAGTTTCGATGGTTCGTACCCCTATCATAAAGAGTTTGGGAGACATCCTTATGGAAGTGTGATGCAGGCGGATAATGGCAAAATATACGGCACAACCTTTATTGGCGGAACACACAATGATGGTGTTTTGTTTGAATATGACCCCGATTCTATGATTTTTAGAAAAATGTTCGATTTTATTAACAATGAAACCGCTAAAAGACCCAAAGGTAGTTTGATACAGGCAACGGATGGATTGTTATACGGCTTAACCGTTTATGGAGGAGTTGGTGTCGGTGCGGTTTTTTCGTATGATATAACAAACGATACACTTATTAAAAGGGCAGACCTTGGTGATGGAGTAGGTAGCTACCCACTGGGAAGCCTGATGCAGGCCACAAACGGGAAAATGTTCGGTACCACCGAATTGGGAGCTTGCAGCTCGGGAGGTGTATTTTGCTTCGACCCGGAAACTGACACCATCTATCGTACAGCGTGCAACGGATATCCCAACGGAAACCTCATTGAAATTAATGCCATTTGCATTGAGACTTACGATACTATCACCGAAGAAGCCTGTATAAGCTACGTTTCGCCCAGTGGGAATTATGTCTGGACAGAAAGCGGTGTTTATAACGATACTGTTCTTAATGTTGAGGGATGTGATAGTATTATTACCATCAACCTGACGGTGAACACTGTAGATATTTCGGTAACGCAGGATGAACTAACGTTGACAGCCAATGCTGAAGATGCCCTTTACCAGTGGCTCGATTGTGACAATAACTTCGAACCTATGGCAGGTGATACAAATCAGGTGTTTACTGCAACAGGTAATGGCCATTTTTCAGTTTCGATAACGCAGGGTAGTTGCACTGATACTTCAGATTGTTATACTGTCGATACTTACGGAATTGATGAAAACAGTTGGGGAAGCAAGATAAAACTCTATCCCAATCCAACACGAGAAAAGGTTGTTTTAAGCGGTGAAGAACTCAAAAACAGCAGGGTTTCGGTTTTCAATACATTGGGGATAGTAGTTTTTGAGCAACACAATAACGCCTCTGTTGAAATGGCATTGCCGTTTAATAATTTACCTATAGGGGTATATTTTGTAAAAGTGCGAAAGGATGCCTGGCAAAAGATTTTTAAGGTAATCAGGAACCAGTGACATAATGAAGTTGTTTGAGGTTCAGGGGTGTTTTGTTCTTGAACCTGCTGTTAGAGGTTTCTTATTTACTCATTGTTCATTGAATATTGCTTATTGATTTCTAGATTGTTAATATTCAATATCTAACGCTCAATTTTTAATGTTCAGGTTCATTACCAAATCATCGGCAAAGCTGTATTTTTGATGGTTGGAATTGTTTAGGTCGTTGGCCGACATAAACCGATTACCGTTGTATGTAGGTGCTGTGTTGCCGATATCCTGCCCTACGCGTTGCAATCGCGCGGGAACGGGGTCAAATATAGGATGTTTTTGACTTTTAAATTTTATAAATTGTTTTTTTACCCCATGCGATACAATCGCGCGGGGAACGGAGGAGGAACGGAGGGGGGAACGGGGGATGACAATTAAGATTGTAAAGATAC
>Ga0256831_1001169_pt1 | contig 13822 bp, 11 predicted proteins | sample 132544metaG_FD_189087 | JGI IMG/M metagenome (GOLD analysis project Ga0256831, IMG submission 189087) | Hydrothermal vent microbial communities from Lau Basin, Pacific Ocean - 132-544 | ecosystem: Environmental > Aquatic > Marine > Hydrothermal vents | place: Pacific Ocean: Lau Basin | collected...
TTACCTCTATTATAAAAACTACAAAAAGAAAAAGCATTAAACATTAACAACTAACCATTAACAATTATTTTTAATCATGGCAAAATATACAAGAATAGAGGTTTTTCAGAAGATGCAGGAGACGGGAGTAGTTCCGGTGTTCTTTAATTCTGACATAGAGGTTAGCAAAAGCGTTTTGAAGGCTTGCTACGATGGTGGCATCAGAGTATTTGAGTTTGTTAATCGGGGCGATTTTGCACACGAGGTGTTTGGTAAACTTAACAAGTATGCCTTAAACGAGCTTCCCGGAATGGTACTGGGAGCAGGCTCAATTGTTGATGAAGCAACAACAGCTATCTATATTCAGATGGGCGCAAATTTTATTGTATCCCCTCTGCTTAACGAGAATATGGCTCGTATATGCAACCGACGAAAGATTATGTGGTCTCCTGGCTGCGGTACACTTACCGAGATTGGAAAAGCCGAGGAGCTGGGTGCTGAGCTAGTGAAAATTTTTCCTGCATCAGAGGTGGGAGGTCCCTCGTTTGTAAAAGGAATAAAAGCACCATGTCCATGGACAAACATCATGCCTACAGGTGGTGTTGATGTTAACAGAGAGAATCTTCAAGAGTGGTTTGATGCAGGCGTAACATGCGTAGGTATGGGCTCTAAACTATTCACAAAAGAGATTATCCAAAACAATGATTACGAACTGCTGACTAAAAAATCAACGGAATTGATAAATATTATTAAGGATATTAAGAAGATGTAAAGCAATATTCTCCTTAGGTAAAATCATAAGATTAAAGATACCAATTTTAAGAGTAAATAATCTATATTAAACAATAAATAATGAATAAAATTACAGAACTGAATTTAGAAGGTAAAGTAGCTGTCGTCACCGGTGGTGGTGGAGTGCTATGTTCAACAATGGCCAAAGCTTTGGCCGAGAGAGGTGTTAAGACTGCAATACTTGACCTAAACGAAGAGGCTGCAAGTAAAGTGGCTAAAGAGATATCAGAAGCATACAGCATTAAATCGATTGGTGTTGCAGCAAGTGTTTTATCTAAGGAGTCGTTAACAGATGCCCTTAACCTGATAAAAAAAGAGTTGGGTGATATTGACATTTTAGTCAATGGAGCTGGAGGAAATGCTGCCTCTGCAACAACTCAAGTTGAAAAGATTCAACAAAAAGACATCAGCAAACCGGATTCAACATTTTTCGGACTTCAACTCGATGGTTTTGATAAAGTGTTTGCACTTAACTTTCAAGGAACAATTCTTCCCTCGATGGTTTTTGGCGAAGAGATGGTGAAGCGTGGCAAAGGAAGTATCATCAACATATCCTCCATGAATGCTTTCACTCCATTAACAAAAATACCGGCATACTCGGCAGCTAAAGCTGCGGTAAATAACTTCACACAGTGGCTTGCTGTACACTTTGCAAATACCGGAGTTCGCGTTAATGCTATCGCACCCGGCTTCCTGCTTACCAATCAAAACCGTTTTTTGTTGGTTGATGAGAAGACAGGTAAAGCAACTCCTCGTGGAGCAAAAATCATTAACAACACACCTATGGAGCGCTACGGAGAACCGGAAGAGCTTACCGGAACTCTTCTATATCTTGTTTCTGACTGGGCTAAATTCGTTACTGGAATTGCGATTCCCGTTGATGGAGGTTTCTCGGCATTTAGTGGAGTGTAGGTTAATGGTTAATGGTTAGTGGTTAGTGGTTAGTGGTTAATGATTAGTGGTTAATGGTTAATGGTTAATGATTAGTGGTTAATGGTTAGTGGTTAATGGTTAGTGGTTAATGATTAGTGGTTAATGGTTAATGGTTAGAAAAAAATTGCTGTTTTGAACACATCTTAAGTCTTAATCGGCATTCTTCAATTTGAAATATCTTGAATTGAAGATGGAAGATTAACGATATAAGATATTAGCAGTAACAAACCTATTTACAGATAATAATCGGTTACGAGCAAATAGAGACAAAAGATTAAAAGAATTATAACAATATAAAAATATGGCATTAGAACAGACATGGAGATGGTACGGCCCCTCTGATCCGGTTACTTTAGCAGATATAAGGCAGGCTGGTGCAACAGGTATAGTAACAGCTCTGCACGAAGTTCCTATTGGTGAAGTTTGGACAGAGGAGGATGTTAATTGTAGAAAGAAGCTTATCGAATGGGATGAGAACTTCACTCCTCGTCGCCCAAGAGGTTTAACCTGGTCAGTGATAGAGAGTATCCCTGTGCATGAAGACATTAAGCAGGGGCGCTCTAAAAGAGATGTGTGGATTGAGAAATACAAAGAGAGTATCCGAAATGTTGGGAAAGCCGGAATTCCCGTTGTCACTTACAACTGGATGCCTGTTGTCGACTGGACTAGAACAAATCTTGCGATGGAACTTGAAGATGGAGCTAAAGCACTATCTTTCAATATGATAGAATTTGCAGCCTTTGATATGTTTATCTTAATGAGAGATAGTTCTGCTGATAGTTATTCTGACGAAATAATCAAGTTGGCAAGAGCTAAATTTGAATCGATGAATTCTGAGCAGAGATATACTCTTCAAAAAAATATAATTGCAGGTTTACCCGGTGGTCAGGAGGGCTATTCACTTGAAGATTTCTCACAACGATTAGCGGAGTATGATGATATTGATGATAACCGATATCGTGAAAACCTAAAATATTTCCTTGAGAAAATAGTTCCAGTAGCTATTGAATCGGGTGTGAAGTTAGCAATTCATCCCGATGATCCTCCAATATCACTTTTTGGGTTACCCCGGATTGTAAGTACCGAGACCGATTTACAATACATCGTTAATATTGTTGATTCTATCAGTAACGGATTGTGTATCTGTGCCGGCTCACTTGCTGTAAGACCTGATAATGACCTTCCCGGAATAATAGAACGATTAGGTCATAGAATTAATTTCTTGCATTTAAGAAGTACACAACGCGATACCTATGGCAGTTTTCATGAAGCAAGCCATTTGCGTGGCGACGTTGACATGTACAAAGTAATGGTAGCCTCACTTAAAGAGGAGAAGAAAAGAAAAGCCCTTAATCGAAGGGATGAACACATTCCTATGCGTGCCGACCACGGTCACACAATATTGGATGACCTGAACAAAAAGACTAACCCTGGATACTCTGCCATTGGTCTGTTACGAGGAATGGCCGAACTACGTGGGCTAGAGTTAGCCATTGAGAGAAGTGAAGTGGTGTATAATTAATTAACAATTAAGATGATATATTTTCAACAAGGTTCCGAAACAGCTGAATTAACTTCAGAAGATTTAAAAAAAGGTCTGTTTGAAGCGTTAGACAAAATAGGCAGCGTTAACAGCGTAATGGCTGTGCCACCTGACAATACCCGGTATCATTCAAAAGCCGGCGAGCTCACATCTTTTGCTTATGACTATTACAAGGAGAAGATGACAGATGTGATGCCTGCACTTGGTACGCATGTAGCTATGACAGATGAAGAGATTAGTCACATGTACAAAGGCATCCCTAAGGAGCTTTTCAGAGTTCACGACTGGCGAAACGATGTTGTGACTGTTGGAACTGTTCCTGCTGAGTATGTATCGGAAATAACCGAAGGAGCATTGAATTACTCCTGGCCGGCACAGCTAAATAAACTAATTTGGGAGGGTGGTCATGACCTGATTCTCTCCGTAGGACAGGTTGTTCCGCACGAAGTTATCGGTATGGCCAACTACAATAAAAACATCTTTGTGGGTACAGGTGGTGCCGAAGGAATTAACAAAAGTCACTATATTGGTGCTGCATACGGCATGGAGCGTATTATGGGACGGGCTGACACACCTGTACGTAAACTGCTCAATTACGCTTCCGACAACTTCACTCCTAATCTGCCTGTTGTCTATATTCAAACAGTGATAGCGATGGGTGATGATGGTAAACTAAAAACTAGAGGTCTGTTTATTGGCAACGATATTGAGGTGTTTAACAAGGCAGCTGAACTTTCGTTAAAGGTGAATTTTCAGATGCTCGACAAACCATTGAATAAAGTAATTGTCTACCTCGACCCATCAGAGTTCAAAAGCACATGGCTTGGGAATAAGGCTGTTTACCGTACTCGCATGGCACTGGCTGACGATGCTGAACTGATTATTCTTGCTCCCGGACTAAAGGAGTTTGGTGAAGATAAAGAGATTGACCGGTTAATAAGAAAGTATGGATACTGTGGTACTCCTGCTACTCTAAAATATGTGAAGGAGAATGAGGAGCTCAGAAACAATCTTGGTGCGGCAGCTCACCTTATTCACGGTAGCTCAGAAGAGAGATTCTCAATCACCTACTGTCCGGGACACCTGAGCAAAGAGGAGATTGAATCGGTTTATTTTAACTACGCCCCATTAAAAGAAATGATGGAAAAATACAATCCTGAAGTGTTGAAGGATGGTATAAATATCATGCCCAATGGAGAAGAGATATTTTACATCTCCAATCCGGCTTTGGGACTGTGGGCAACAAAAACAAGATTTAATTAAACGATGCTAAAACAGATGTTGTGAGTATAAAAGATAATTAGTTTATGCAAGAAAACTTTAGTCGGCCTCTTTCAAGTTGTGCTTGGAATATATTTGAAGATTTAGGGAGATTGGGAAGCTCCGAAGATATGAGGAGATCACCCAACCGAACTTAATGTTTAAATATATGGAAAGTGCAACTTGAAATAAGCCTTGACTTTTTTGTTTCGTTTTTGTGACAAAAATGAAACAACAACAAAGACAATAAGAAAAACATGACACAAAAGAAGAACATACGAATTGTTGCAGATGATAAAATCCCATTCCTAAAAGGAGTATTGGAGCCCTACGCCGAAGTTGAGTATCACCCCGGTGCAAAGATTAATTCCGATACACTTATGGGTACTGATGCACTTATCACCCGTACTCGCACAAAAGCTAACAAAGAGAATCTGCAAGGGTCAAAGGTTAAGTTTGTTGCTACTGCCACTATCGGTTTCGACCATATCGACACTGAATGGTTAGCCGAAAACAGTATCGGCTGGACAAATGCTCCCGGCTGCAACTCTACCTCAGTAATGCAATACATTGCCGCAACACTGGTTTTTCTCGCCCGTAAATACAAGTTTCAATTTAAGGATAAAACTTTGGGGGTTGTGGGCGTAGGTAATGTAGGCTCTAAGGTTGCTAAGATGGCTGAGATTTTGGGTTTCAGAGTTTTGCTGAACGACCCTCCCCGCGAAAGAGAAGAGGGCTCCTCCTCATTTGTCTCTTTTGAAAAGATTAAAGAGGAGGCCGACATCATTACCTTTCATGTTCCTCTCAACAAAGAGGGAGAGGATAAAACTCTGAAGATTGGAGACGAATCATTTTTCAACTCATTAAAGAAAAAGCCGATAGTTATCAATAGCTCCAGAGGTCCGGTAATTGATGGAGATGCTTTAAAAGCTGCTGTAAGAGATGGAAAAGTTTCCGGGGCAGTACTGGATGTTTGGAACAATGAGCCAAACATCGACCCGGAGTTGGTTGAGTTGCTTGATATTGTAACGCCTCACATTGCAGGCTATTCGTTAGACGGTAAGGCAAACGGCACTTCCATGTCGGTAAATGCCATTGCCGGATTCTTTGACCTGCCACTAAAAAACTGGATTCCTGAACAGATTCCACAACCGGAAGTTCCGGTTATCAATATCGATAACAGAAAACTCAGTAAACAAGAGGTATTTGAAGAGGTAATACACCACACCTACCCCATCGAAAAAGATGATGAAGCACTGCGTAACAATTTGCAGGATTTTGAGAAACTAAGAGGTAACTACCCGGTCAGAAGGGAGTTCTCCTCCTATCAGGTGGTATTAAGATCAGAAGATGAAAAAATAATAGAACAATTAATAATATTAGGATTTAATAATTAAGAACAACCTCAATAACACTAGTCGCTTTTTCGTGACAATTAGTGTAATTCGTGGATAAAAAAATGAAAAAATGAAAAAAGCAGACATTGGATTAATTGGTCTTGCCGTAATGGGCGAGAACCTAGTATTAAACATGGAAAGTAAGGGATTTACTGTTTCGGTTTACAACAGAACAACTTCAAAGGTTGACAATTTCATGGGTGCACGTGCGAAAGGAAAAAACATCATCGGCACTCACACTTTAGAAGAGCTTGTTGATTCTCTTGAGAAGCCACGTAAAGTGATGTTGATGATTAAAGCCGGCCCGGCAATCGACAAAACAATTGATGCACTTATCCCCATGCTGGATAAGGGTGACATCATTATTGACGGAGGAAACACTCACTTCCCCGACACCAACCGCAGAACTGCATATGTTGAGAGTAAAGGACTGCTCTATATCGGAACAGGTGTTTCGGGTGGTGAAGAGGGAGCTCTGTTAGGGCCATCAATTATGCCCGGTGGCTCTCCTAAGGCATGGCCTGCTGTTAAACCTATCTTCCAAACTATCTCTGCCAAAGTTGAAGATGGTAGTGCTTGCTGCGAATGGGTAGGCGAAAATGGTGCCGGTCATTTTGTTAAGATGGTGCACAATGGTATTGAGTATGGTGATATGCAGCTGATAACTGAAGCATACCACATTATGAAAACACACCTTGGTATGGATGCCGATGAGATGCATGAGGTTTTCAAGGAGTGGAACGAGAGTGAACTCGACAGCTACTTAATTGAGATTACAAGAGATATACTTGCATACAAAGATGAAAACAATGAACCTATAGTGGATAAAATCCTTGATACCGCCGGACAAAAAGGAACGGGTAAATGGACTGCAATTGCTGCCCTCGATTTGGGTATTCCTCTGACACTGATTGGTGAGGCTGTTTTTTCCCGTTGCCTATCTGCTATCAAAGAGGAGCGTGTTGAAGCTTCCAAAATATTAAGCGGACCTAAGCCTGTTTTCAATGGAGACAAAAAAGAGTTTCTTAATAATTTAAGAGATGCACTTTTTGCCTCAAAAATAGTATCTTACGCTCAGGGTTATGCTTTGATGAGTGAAGCTGCCAAAGAGTATGGCTGGAAGCTGAACTACGGTGCTATTGCAATGATGTGGCGTGGAGGATGTATCATTCGTTCAGTATTCTTGAACAATATTAAAGAGGCATTTGACAATAATCCTGAGTTGCAAAATCTGTTGCTTGACCCATATTTCAAGGAGAAGATTATGAATGCTCAACAGGGATGGCGTAATGTGGTTGCAGAGGCTGTTCGTAACGGAATACCAGCTCCGGCTCTCTCTGCTGCACTAAACTATTTCGACGGATACAGAAGTGAACGCCTGCCGGCTAACCTGTTACAGGCACAGCGTGACTACTTTGGTGCACACACATACGAGCGTACTGACAAACCAAGAGGTGAGTTTTTTCACACAAACTGGACAGGACGGGGTGGCAACACAGTATCGACAACGTACAATGCTTAATTGATAATATTACTCATCAGATGACCAAAAATCATCTGATGAGTTTTCACTAACAAATATTGGAATATGTTTTTTACGTATTAAATATCAGATATTAGTAAACATAGAACTCCGTAGAGCCTGTACCGATTTATCGGTAAGTTCAATATCAATAACCCCGGGAAAGCCCGGAGTAAACAAAACAAGAGAATCTGGGTTGGCGCGATTTTGCCACTAAGACTCAAAGACACTGAGGGAATAAGATTTGAACTCCGTAGAACCTATACCAGTTTATCGGTAAGTTCAACAACAATAACCCCGGGTTTTAACCTGGGGAAATAGAAGAAAACATATAGCTTTTGTCATGATTTTTGCAAAATGGCAAAAATCATGACAAAATAATAACGCAAATACCAATACAGATGAAATACATCTTTCATATCACTCTTTTAGTAGCAACCATTTTAATGTCCGTTACATTCAACTCATGTCAATCGGAGAAGAAACACAGGGTATTGAAGCTGGCTCACGGGTTAGACCCAACACACCCGGTCTCTAAAGCGATGGTCTACATGGCCGAAAGAGTAAAGGCAAACTCAGGCGGTAAGATGGAGATTGAGATCTATCCCAGCGGTCAGCTCGGCTCTGAACAGCAGTGTGTGGAGCTTCTACAGATTGGCTCTCTCGCCATAACAAAAGTTTCGGCTGCAGTGATGGAGAGCTTTACTGAGAACTTTCAGGTATTGGGGCTACCATATATTTTCCGGTCTAAGCAACACAGCTTTAATGTTTTGGATGGGAAGGTGGGTAAAGAACTGCTCAGCTCAACCGAGCAGTTCAATATTCGTGGTTTGTGTTTCTTTGATGCCGGCTCAAGAAGTTTCTACACCATCAATAAACCTATCTACACTCCCGGCGACTTGAAGGGACTGAAGATACGTGTAATGAAGAGCCAGACTGCAATGAATCTGGTAAAAGCTATGGGTGGCTCCCCTACCCCTATTTCGTGGGGAGAACTGTACACCGCTCTGCAAAGTGGTGTTGTTGACGGAGCTGAAAATAACCCGCCAAGCTTCTACACTTCGCATCACTACGAAGTTTGTAAGTACTACTCACTTAACGAACACACAATGGTGCCCGATGTGCTGATAATTAGCACTGTTATCTGGAATAAGTTAAGCGATAAGGAGAAAGAGTGGTTACAAAAATCAGTCGATGAAGCGGTAATTGTTGAACGTAAACTGTGGGCTGAATCGGAGATTGAATCAATTGAAAAAGTTAAAGAGGCAGGTGTGACAATTATCCATCCGGATAAAAAACCTTTTGCTGCAAAGGTACAAACTATGTTGGAGTCGTATCGCGACAAACCTGACATTTACAAACTTATTACAGCAATACAAAATGTTGAAGATTAGATACTGGGTTGAAGATTTCAGGTTACTGGTTTTGAGTTACTGACAACTTAATTTAATCAAAGAGCTTTGCAAACCTTTGGCAGCCAGCTAGAAAGTTATTAGATAAAAGCCCCATTAAGGGCGATACAATATTAACCCCGGTCAAAACCCCGGGGGGAGGATACAAAACAAATAAAACCGGTTTGGCGCGTTTTTTTGCTCTGCAAAAATCCTGCCTAGCCGTCAGGCAGGAGTGACAAACATTTAAAACTAACCTATATGAAACTAAAAGCTAAAATAGACCAAGTACTGGAAAACATCCTCATTGCTCTAATGAGTATTCTGGTGATTGATGTACTATGGCAGGTATTAAGCCGTTACATCCTATCGTCTCCAAGCTCCTTTACCGATGAGTTGGCCGGATTCCTGCTAATCTGGGTTGGAGTATTGGGAGCTGCTTACGTAGCCGGTAGGCAAGAGCACCTGTCCATCGACCTGCTTGTTCAGAGGTCGGCACCAGCTACAAGCAAAAAGCTGAAAATTGTAATAAACTTTTTCATAGGCTTGTTTGCTCTATTTGTAATGATTGTGGGCGGAATCTGGCTGGTTGCAACACGTTTCATGTTTAATGTCGATTCGGCGGCACTGCATCTCCCCTTAGGATATGTTTACATTGTGTTACCAATAAGTGGTATACTGATACTGTACTACTCAATATTATTTATAATTAAACCTGAAGGAGGGCAAGCATAATGGAGTATCTTGGAATTATAGTATTAGTATTCAGTTTTCTCTTCTTACTTATTATTGGTGTACCAATCGCCTTTAGTATTGGTATTGCAGGTATCCTGACCATGCTGGTTAGTATTGATGCCCTGCCCGCATTCACCACCTTTGCACAACGAATGGCAACCGGTCTCGACAGCTTTGCTCTGTTGGCCATACCATTTTTTGTGTTGGCCGGAAATATTATGAACCGGGGAGGTATAGCCATGCGATTGATAAATCTGGCTCGTGTACTGGTTGGTCGCTGGCCTGCCGGACTGGCTTTTGTGAATGTGTTTGCAAATATGCTTTTTGGTGCAATATCCGGTTCAGCTGCAGCAGCAACATCTGCTATTGGAGCAATCATGGGCCCTGAAATGAAAAAAGAGGGATACGACGAAAACTTCAGTGCAGCTGTTAATATCACCTCCGCCACCACCGGACTCTCCATTCCGCCAAGTAATATTCTTATCGTCTATTCTCTTGCAAGTGGAGGAGCATCCATTACTGCACTCTTCCTTGCCGGCTACCTGCCGGGTATACTTACAGGTGTTTCTATAATGCTGATGGCCATGAGTATGATGGTTTACAAAACCAAAGGGATATCAGGAGTAGTGAAATCACTTCTGAAATTCACCACAGGAATAGCTGTTATCGCAGCAATAGTTTGGGGTTTAATAGCTGCCAAAGAGAGTTCAACGGCAGTATTCAATATCGCATTTTCTGTCTTGATTTTGATAATAGCAGGGTATATAACATTACGGGCAAAACGCAGTCCGGTTAAGGCAAAGCAGGCTTTCAAAATAATGTTTGACGCTATTCCCAGTCTGATGTTACTGGTAATTGTTATTGGAGGAATAGTAGCTGGTTTCTTCACCGCCACCGAAGCTTCGGCAATAGCTGTTCTTTATGCTTTTATTCTGGCTCTTCTCTACCGCGAAATGACAATAAAAGATATGCCTAAGATTATTATACGCTCAATTCACACTACGGCAATCGTTCTGCTGCTGGTGGCTGCCAGCATGGGACTGTCGTGGATAATGGCCTTTGAGAATATTCCGCAGAATGTGAGTTCTGCTTTGCTGGGCTTTAGCGATAATAAATTGGTTATTCTTTTAATCATCAATGCAATTCTACTGGTGGTTGGAGTATTTATGGATATGACTCCGGCGGTACTGATTTTCACCCCTATCTTCCTGCCTATTGCTACAGGGTTAGGATTAAGTCCTGTACATTTCGGAATTATAATGGTGCTGAATCTGAGTGTAGGTCTGTGTACTCCACCGGTTGGCTCAGTTCTGTTTATCGGTTGCAGTATAGCTAATGTTAAGATAGAGAAAGTTATAAAACCGCTGTTACCAATGTTTATTGCCATGATTGTGTGTCTGCTGTTAGTAACATACATACCTGAAATTAGCATGTGGTTACCAACAGCGTTTGGATTCTAACAAGTAAAGTAAAAAGGCAAATGGAGTGATAGCGATGTCCCGAGGATTAGGAAGGAAAAAAACTTCATCATTCGGTGTTCGACATTAACACGATTTTTGAATTAACGAATTTCTAAGTGAAAGAACAAGAAACCCGGAATTAGGAACAAGAAAAAAACCCGGAACAAAAAGACATATGGTTAGGATTAAAGACATAGCAGAGAGAGCAGGGGTATCTATTGGTACTGTAGACAGGGTACTACATAACCGTGGTGAAGTGGCTAAAAAAACCAGCAAATTGGTTATGAAGATTGCTGAGGAGATGCACTACACACCCAATCTTGCTGCCAGCACTCTGGCATCAAAGAAAACATATAACTTGGCAGCAATACTGCCTAAGGGGTCCGATGATAATATATTTTGGGATGGTCACGTTGAAGGGATGCGAAGAGCCATCACCTCATTACAACCATTTTTGGTAAATATCTCCTACTACCTGTTTGAGCTGAATAATGAAAAGGAGTTTATTGAGCAGACTCGTTTGGTACTGAATGATAATGTTGACGGTGTAATTTTAGCTCCTGTAATGAAAAACGAAGCTATCGAGTTCTGTACTGAACTTGACAAGCTGAACACCCCCTACATATTTATCGACACCTATATTAAGAACACAAATAACCTTGCTTTTATTGGTGAGGATGCATACCAAAGTGGCCGAATTGCCGCCAGCCTTATCGATTTCGGACTGTCAGAAAACAGGGATATCTTAATTGTGAATATCTCTAAAAACCTTGAAAACACCCAGCACCTTAACAGCAGAAACCAGGGATTCCTGAGTTACTTTATGGATGCCGGCAGAAATGATGGCCTTAAGATTAGTGTTGAGATTCCATCAAACTCATTCAGGGATATTGAGGATAAGTTAGACCCTATATTCAAAAATAATCCCGGAATTGGTGCAATAATGGTTTCAAGCGCAAAAACATATACCATAGCTCACTATCTGGAGATGAAAAGAAAACGGGATATTATTTTAGTAGGTTACGAAATGTTTGACAAAAACATCTCATATCTTAAAAAACGATACATCAATTTCCTGATAAGTCAAAAGCCACAGGAGCAGGGGGAGAAGGCTGTTTATAAACTATTCTATTTTCTGGCTAATAAAACGATTCCTGATAAAAAGGAGTTTCAGCCTGTTGATATAATTAATTGCGAATCATTACCATTGCTGAGTAAGTAACTAATAGGACAAGGCATACCTTGTCTCAACGATAAAAACCATAAAACAATAATACCATGAAAAAACTAAACAAATATTCATTTGGAATTGGCGACCGTTTTGGTCATCAGGGAGAGGCACAATTAAAAGCTTTTGTAAAAGCTAAAGAGGCCGGATTAGACATAACTCCTGTGTGGAATAAATCGAACCGTGAGCATGAGATTATCGGCACACAGCCCGGTGATGTTCGCGTTGAAGCCGACAGTGCCACAACAGCTCTCGGGTGGAGCGACAACTATCAGGTAGATGCCGACCATATCAACCTCGATACGGTTGACCGCTTTATTGAGCCAAGCGACTTTTTTACTATTGATGTTGCCGGATATATCGGTAAACCTGCATCGGATGATGAAGTTGAAACATTTATTAGTAGCTGTGCAAAATATACCAGAAAAGTAACTATTCCGGGAATCAGCAACAGCTACGAAATAACTAACGACACCATTAAAGCTGTAGCCGACCAGTACCTCTACGCTGCAAAGATGGCCGGGGAGATATTCCGTACAATTGAGAAAGTTAAGGGAGAAGGTAACTTTATTACCGAAGTATCGATGGACGAAGTGCCCTCACCCCAAACACCTATTGAGCTATTCTTCATTCTAAAGATGCTTGCTGATGCTAAAGTTCCGGTGCAGACAATTGCCCCTAAGTTCTCCGGCCGATTTAACAAAGGTGTGAATTATGTTGGAAGTGTTGAAGGGTTTGCTGTTGAGTTTGAACAGGATGTGCTTGTACTCAGCTATGCAATTAAAGAGTTTGGGTTACCTGAGGAGTTGAAGCTCTCTGTGCACTCAGGCTCTGATAAGTTTGCTATCTATCCTCACATCGGTAGTATCATCAAGAAACATGATACAGGCATCCATGTTAAAACAGCAGGTACAACGTGGCTCGAAGAGGTTATCGGATTGGCAAAAGCTGATGGTGAGGCTCTCGATTTTGTAAAGGAAATTTATGAGAAGGCATTGATTAAGCAAGAGGAGCTATGCGCCCCCTATGCTGATGTGATTGACATTAAACCGGAAAATCTCCCTTCGGCTGAAGTGGTTAAGGCATGGAGCTCACAAAAGATGGTCGACAGCCTTACACACGACAACAGTTGCAAAGACTACAATCCTGACATGCGCCAGCTGATACACGTTGGTTACAAGCTTGCTGCCATGCAAATTGACAGATACTTTGAACTACTGGAAAAATACAGCGAGATTGTTAACGATTGCGTTTTTGTAAATATCTACGAAAGACACATGAAACTGCTGTTTGAACTGTAAAAACAGCTCACTGCACCATCAACACAATGGAACAGAACCTCTCCTTCTGAGGTGTTCCATTGTGTTGATGGTGCTACAATTAGCCTACGGGCAGCCGTCTCTCCTCCCACTCCTATCCCACTCCGGGCATACGCCTATCTTTAAGGAATTCCCAAACCTTTCCGGTTTTTACGCCTTCGACCCGAGTATCCCTCCAACAAATTATCATTTGTAACAATTGATTGAATTTCCTCATCTCCTACTATTACTTTAACCCGAATAACCCGAATAATTCATTAAAA
>Ga0256831_1001170_pt1 | contig 13818 bp, 12 predicted proteins | sample 132544metaG_FD_189087 | JGI IMG/M metagenome (GOLD analysis project Ga0256831, IMG submission 189087) | Hydrothermal vent microbial communities from Lau Basin, Pacific Ocean - 132-544 | ecosystem: Environmental > Aquatic > Marine > Hydrothermal vents | place: Pacific Ocean: Lau Basin | collected...
CGAGGAGGTGAGAGGTATGAATATTTATATTTCACCATCTGTTGTTGGTAAAACTCATGTGGTGGCTCTGGAAACGGCAGTGCTTACCCATGGTTTGCCATACCCCAAGAATGTAGAGGCTGTTCTTGCCATGGAAGATGCCGTTCGTGAATCTGGGGCTGTTCCCGCTACCATCGGTATTGTAGATGGCACCATCAAGGTTGGCTTGACTCCTGATGAGATAGAGAAATTGGGAACCGTGGAGGATAGGAAAAAGGTTTCAGTGCGTGATATTGCCCTTGCCGTCTATGGTAAGTGGAACGCTGGAACAACCGTTAGTGCCACCATGTGGGTTGCAAATAAGGTGGGTATAGAGGTGTTTGCAACAGGTGGTATAGGTGGAGTTCACAGAAATGTGGAGAAAACATGGGATATTTCGGCAGATATGTATGCCCTTGCCACTATTCCTGTTATGGTCGTCTCTTCTGGTGCTAAGAGTATCTTGGATCTTCCTAAGACCATAGAATATTTGGAAACCATGGGAGTACCTGTGCTGGGATATGGTACCAATGTGTTCCCAGCATTCTACACAGGTAAAACAGATCTTTCCCTAAGACATAGATTTGATACACCTAACCAGGTGGCAGCATACTGGCGTGTTCACAGATCTATGGGTATGAAGAGTGGAGCACTGATTGCCAATCCTATACCACAGGAGCATGCCATAGATCCTGCTGAGATGGAAGGTATTCTTGACAAGGTTCTTTTTGAGATGGAGGAGAAACATATTGTAGGTAAAGATGTAACTCCTTTCCTACTTTCCCGTATAGCCCAGGAACTGGGAGATAAGGTTGTGGATGCTAATATTGCCCTTCTTGTTAATAATGCCCGGGTGGCAGGAGCCATTGCCCGTTTCTTATGAGGTGATGATAGGTGACTCCCATTGAACCTATTCTTGTAATTGGTGCAAGTAATATTGATGTGAAGGGAAGAAGCTTATATCCTCCTATTCTTGGAAATTCCAATCCCGGTGAGGTGTATATCACCCCTGGTGGTGTGGGACGCAATGTGGCATCTACTCTAGTGACACTTGGGGCTGTTGTCAGATTTATCACATCATTTAGTAATGATGAGTGGGGTCTGAGAATAAGGGCTAGTTTAGATAAGCCTGATCTTGATGTTGTGAGCATAGATAAGGGATATACAGGTACATATGTGGGGGTTCTTGATGATCATGGTAAGACCATTGTGGGAGTTGCTGGTAAAAACCCTATTTATGAAGTGTCCGTTGAGGAGATAAAGTCATATCTTGCCACTGAAAGGGTGTGGGTGTTTGATACCAATATGAATAGAGATACACTTTTTGCACTGGTAGATGAGGCACACAGTCGTGGTGTTACACTGTCCTTGTGCCGGCATCTCCCCATAAGTTCCGTTCTGTGGTGGATATTATAGAGAAGGTTAATATGGCAGTGCTAAACAAGAAAGAAACATCTTTTCTGGGGGATAAGAAACCCAAGGATATTCTTATTAGTACAACACACAGTTATGTCTCTGTCTGGGCTGGTGGCAATGTCCATACCGTCCACTTTGAGCCTATTGGTAGTTATGTAGATGATACAGGGGCAGGGGATACATTTAGTGCTGCTCTGATATACCATTACCTTGTAATGAGAATGGATATTGTGGAGAGCGTGAAGATGTCCCTTGACTATGCCAAGATGAGTCTGGAGAGTTATTCGTCTGATATATAGGAGGGTCGTTATGGACTATAGAAGCATTCCCAAAGTTGCCGTTATCGGCTATGCCGGTGATATTGAGGAGTATCCCGTAAATACAGTTTCCGAGATCGCCAAGAGAGTAGGAGCACTTCTTGGAGAGAAAGGTTATGTAGTTCTCACAGGTGGCAGAGACGGTATTATGCACATTGTTAGCCGCGAAGCTGCAGAAAAGGACGCCATTGTTCTGGGTATAACGCCATATAAAGATGGTGGTATAACCCCTTATGCTATAGAAATTTCCACTGGTCTTGATATGGCTATGCGTTCTGGTGTTCTTCTAAATTCCGCAGATATCGTTATATCCATTGGCGGTGCTGCTGGTACTGCCATAGAGATATTTATGGCCTACTCTTATAGAAAACCTCTAATACTTATGAGAGGCACTGGTGGTTGGACCGATAGGCTTATCTCTATATTGGAAAGCGATAATACCCTTGATGGGAGATCCCTTGATTATAGGAGTGCCGGTGGTGTTTATATAGCCGATAATGTAGAGATGTTAGAAGAACTATTGGATAAATTAACAGGGCAGGGTAAATAACTCCCTGCCCTGTTTAGAGTTTATAAGGTGCACTTTACCCAACTGCCATCAACGGGTATAACAGTTCCCGTTATAAAGGATGCCTCTTCGGATGCAAGAAATACTGCTGCTGCCGCTATTTCCTCAGGTTTTGCCAACCTTCCCATGGGAACATCTGCCACTCTCAGTTTCTTCTCCTCCTCATAAGAAATACCTTTTCTTTCTGCTGCATCTCTTATAAGGTTTTCCATACGCTGTGTTGCCGTAAGTCCTGTGGCTATGGTATTTACAGTGATGTTGTAGGGTGCCAGTTCTATGGCAAGGTGTTTTGCCAGTCCTACCACTGCAGGTCTTATAGCGTTTGATGTGAGGAGGTTGGGGTAAGGTGTTTTTACGGATACAGATTCCATGTTTATGATTCTACCCCACTTCTGTTTTTTCATGCCTGGCAAGACCTTTCTTATCATGCGGACCTTACTGAGGAAAGTTAGTTCAAAGGATTTTAGCCATATGTCATCATCTATGTCGTCAAAGTTGCCTGGTGGGGGACCACCGAGGTTGTTTACGAGAATGTCTATTTTCCCTTCCTTACCCACGATATCATCAAATATTTTGTCGATGTCTTCTTTCTTTGAAAGATCACCTGTGTATGGAGTTACCTCTGGAAGTTCTCTTTTTAGTCTTTCCACATTTTCACTGTGCCGAGATGCCGTGTAAACCTTGTATCCCTTCTCAACAAGTTTCTGCACGATGGCTCTACCTATACCCTTTGTGCCACCACCAACAAATGCTACTCTAACCACATAGCTCACCTCCTGTTTTGAGTATGTACATAAGAATGCTTCCTGCTACCGATACATTAAAAGAGTCAATGTCATTCATCTTGAGTAGTAGATTTACCCTGTCAGGGTATTCTTTCCAGATCTCCGAAAGCCCCCTTCCTTCACTACCAAGGCAGAGGGCAAATTCTTTTATGGCTGATGTGAATGTGGATGTGCAACTTCTACCTTCCAGATATGTTGTTATGAGTTTAATGGCTCTATCTTTCATAGCCTTCCATATCTTCTTGCTACTACCACGGTAAATAGGAACAAATAGACTATAACCTGATGAATATCTTATAACCTTAGGAGACAATGGATCTGCTGTGTTTTCTGTGGCGAGAACTGCGGTAAATCCCAGTCCTGATGCTGTTCTTATGAGAGCACCTACATTTATGGGATCTGATACCCCGTCGAGTATAAGAAATATGCCACTGTCAGGTATATCTTCTTCGGCTATGTATTTTCTCTCTATGACGGTAAGTATTCCCTGATCGTCAAATACTGGATCCAGTTCCTTAGAAAGATGTTGTGAAAGCACTATGGTAGGGGAGTCCAATTCTTCGTATGGCGATGGATCTTTTCTCTCATCTATGGCGATGTATTTTACCTGTTTTTCCAACTCCGATGTCAAGATGTCTTCTACAACCTTCCTACCGATAGCCACAGTTAATCCCGTTTTTTTACGATGAGAGGAAGATGTCAGTAACTTCTTTATTTCCTTATATATGCTGTTGTTTTTGCTACTTATGTGCTTCACGGTATCTCCTTCCTTTCAACCCTACATCCAAAGGATACCAATATTTCATAGGGTATGGTTCCAGCCTTTTCTGCCATAGTATCTGCCCATATTTCTCCTTCATCCCATTTGCCCATGATAACCACCTTATCACCTACTTTGACATTGTCAATATGACTAACATCAAACATGGAAAAATCCATGGCTATGCTACCTATTTGCCATGCTGTTTTTCCATTAATTCCTGCATACACCTTTCCACTGAGTATTCTCTTGTATCCGTCCGCATATCCCATGGAGACTGTTGCCACCTTTGTTGGTTTCTCTGCAATAAACCTCCATCCGTAGGAAACCCCTTCACCTGGTTCTATTTCCCTAATGTCCGATACGGTGGCTATGACAGACATTACCCGTTTGAGGCGTTTATCAAATTCTGGTACCTCTGCATATCCGTATATGGAAAGACCTGGTCTTACCATATCAAAGTGTGCCTGTGGATATTTAAAGATAGCACTGCTGTTGGCTGCGTGGACAATGAGATTCTCTCTTGGTATTACCGATAGAACTTCATTAAATCTATTTAGTTGTTTCATTGTTACATCTTCATCACTATCTGCTTTGGCAAAGTGAGTCAGTATGCCTTCAATTCTTCCTTCATAAGCATTTATCAGTTTTTTGATCTCTTCTGCTTCTGTGTAAGGTATGCCGTGTCTGTGCATGCCTGTATCTACCATAATATGGGCTTTGAGATTTTTTGTGTTGGCTAGGAGATATTTTCCAAAATCCAGGTTGTTGATAACTACTCTTATGCCTTTATCTGCCAGTGCGTCAAGGAGTGCAGGGTGATAGTGGTCTGTGGTTCCCATAATGAGTATCCAGTTTCCCCCCAGTTTTGCAACATTAATGGCTTCATCTAGTGTTGCTACTCCAAATCTCTTTATTCCGAGATCCAGAAGTGTTGGCACAACGATATCAACGCTGTGCCCATAGGCATTGGCTTTTACCATGGCAAGTATTTTTGCCGATGTCAGTTTTTTAATCTCTCCAATATTATGGGCTATGGCCCCCTTGCTTATGAGAGCATTCTTCATAGGATATCCCCCCTTCCGAAAGAGGTCCTTTATGTTATATAATACTCCTGCATATGAAAAAGCGGAGGGGTGACCGAACTGGCTAAGGAGCCGGACTTGAAATCCGGTGTAGGCCTATGAAGGCCGTGCGGGTTCGAGTCCCGCCCCCTCCGCCACTATGTTTCCTTAATATTAAGAAATACCCCTTGACTTCGCAAAATATCGTTGGTATTATAGCCTTACCCCCTGAGGAGAAGTGTCCCCCGCTTCTCCACAGATGGAAAATGCATCCCCCAAATGGACCCCGTACCCCCAGGGGTCCTTTTTTTTGTAGAATAAATAGGAAAGGGGGAGATAACGGTGGGAAATAGGGATACAGATATAGAGAAGATAATAGAAGAAGGCAGGCATCTTTATGAGAAGATAAAGGCAGAGCTTCAAAGTGGTAAAAAGCCATCAGAAGATGACGTGGAAAAACTTAGGGATATAATAGAATTTCACAATAAAAGATATTATGTGCTTGATGATCCTGTAATCTCTGATAAAGAATATGATGGTCTATTTCATCTCCTTTGGGAAGTAGAGGAACGCTATCCCGAGATGAAAACACCTGATTCTCCCACCCACCGTGTTGGAGCACCTCCACGAAAGGATCTCCCCACGGTTAGACACAAAGTACCTATGCTTTCCCTGGATAATGCCTTTGATTATGAAGATCTTCGGAAGTTTGATGAGAGGGTGAGAAAACTACTTGGTATAGATGAGCCTATGGAATATGTGTGTGAGCATAAACTTGATGGCCTTGCCATATCCCTCAGATATGAAAAAGGTCTTCTTGTTCTTGCTGCCACCAGGGGTGATGGCACTGAGGGGGAAGATGTGACACCTAATGTAAAAACCATAAGGGTTATACCACTGCGACTGAAAACCGATAGTCCGCCAGAGGTAGTAGAGGTTAGGGGAGAAGTATTTATGCGTTTTAAGGATTTTGAAGACCTGAACAGGAGGCAAAGGGAGAAAGGAGAAAAGGAGTTTGCAAATCCCCGTAATGCCGCCGCTGGCTCTCTGAGACAACTGGATCCTACGGTTACCGCAGAAAGGCCACTTTTCTTCTATCCCTATGCCTTTGGTGAACTGGTGGGTATAGAATTTGCTACCCACTGGGAATTTTTACAGTGGGTGGGTTCTGTGGGATTTGTTGTTAATCCCCATGTGAAGTTGTGCCGTGGTATAGAGGAGGTTATTGACTATTGCGATTACTGGACAAAAAATAGGGATAAACTGGAATATCCTGCCGATGGTGTGGTTGTAAAGGTTAACCGTATTGACTATCAAGAGAAACTGGGATACACTGCCAGAAGTCCAAGATGGGCTATTGCCTATAAGTTTCCTGCCGAGGTTAAAGAGACTGTAGTGGAGGACATCATTGTCAGTGTCGGTAGGACAGGAGTTCTTACCCCTGTGGCTATACTGAAACCTGTTGTTTTAGATGGGGCTGTTGTCACAAGGGCTTCGCTTCATAATGAGGATGAAATAAAAAGGTTAGATGTGAGGGTTGGGGATACTGTTCTTGTGCACAGGGCAGGTCAGGTTATTCCTGAGATCATAGAGGTTGTCAAGGAGAAGAGGCCGAAAGGTGCTAAACCTTTTGAGATGCCCGATAGGTGTCCTGTATGTGGTGCCCCTGTTGTTAAGGAGGGGGCTTATCACCGGTGCACAGGTTTCCGTTGTCCTGCCCAGGTGAAGGGTAGGATTAAACACTTTGCTTCCCGCGACGGTATGGATATAGAGGGTTTGGGAGAAAAACTTATAGAAGTACTTACAGACAAGGGACTTGTGAGCGATGTGGGAGATATATATAGGCTAAAGGTTTCTGATCTCGTAGGCCTTGAGCGGATGGGCGAGAAGTCTGCCACTAAACTTATAAAAGCCATTGAAAAGAGCAAGAAGAGGCCGTTTTATAGGCTTCTGTATGCACTGGGTATTCCCTTGGTGGGACAGAAAACAGCAACCCTTATTGCTGAAAAATTTAATGGACTTTACGATCTGGGTGGTTATATAACTGATGATGATATAAGGGAATTACCACAGGATGTTAGTAGAGTTGTCAAAGAGCATTTCCATTCCTGGTTTGAAATAAAGAATGGGGATAGGCCAGAAGATATCTCTGATACTTATTGGGAACTTCTTAAAGAGAAGGCAGAGGAAAAGACAGAGGGTATAATAAAGAGACTTTATGAAATACCTGGCATAGGTGATGAGACAGTTGCGGCTATAGTAAAGACATTTTCACAAGGGGAAACATGGGAGGTCATAGATAAACTAAAAGAAGCAGGTGTCAGTTTAGGAGAGAAAAGGGAGGAACATAAGGGGCCTCTTAGTGGCAAAACCTTTGTGTTTACAGGCACCCTACACTCCATGTCCCGTAGTAAGGCTGCTGAGAATGTTCGCAGTCTTGGAGGGCGGGTATCAAATTCGGTATCCCGCAATGTTGATTTTGTTGTAGTGGGAGAAAATCCTGGTAGCAAATTTGAGAAAGCCAGGAAGCTGGGACTGAAAATACTCAGTGAAGATGAATTTTTGAAAATGATAAAGGGGGGAGACAATGAAGAAGATCAAGAAGGTGGCGATATTATTCAGCCTGCTCTCCCTCTTGGTTAGTTTTTATATTCCATGGGCCTATGCTTATACATATCGCTTTAGTATGGCAACAAGGATAAACGATATATATGCTGATGGGAGAAATATTTGGGTTGCCACCGATAATGGCATATATAAACTGGGAGAAAGCGGGTATGTTATCCAGAACATAGACAGTTCTTATGGGCTTCCTGATGGTTATGTAAAAAGGGTGATGGTTGATAGTGATGGTAGGTTATATGCGTTAACCTATTATGGCCTCTCTGTCGTTTATCCTCTTAAAGGTGTTTCTCAGGTATTCTCTACATTAGAAGGTATGCCCCAGGGGGTATATAATGCTATCAATGTTTCAGACCGGTATATTGCCGTAAGCGTTTCAGAGAAAGTATGGATTCGCGTAAAGAAAGATGATAGGGTGGTTGTAATAAATGTTAGTTCTTATGTGAATGATGTGCAGTTAGTAGGAGATAGTGTGTGGATTGCTTCTTATAATGGGTTGTATGTTTATTCTACTGCTGGAAAATTTAAGAAAAAAATATTAAGCGGCAAGATTAATGCCCTTTATAGGTATGGTAGTAGTATATATGTGGCGGCGAAGAACAACCTTTATATTGTAAATGTTGCTGACTATAGCGTTTCTATAAAGGATGTTTCCCTTTCAGGAGAACTTTCTCATGTTATAGTGACTACACAGGGAGATATTGTCATCGCCAGTAGAAATAATCTTGCTATTTTCCCTCACAATGGCAAGTTTTATAAACTTACCATTGGCAATACTACCGATGTTATTACTGCTATGTATCCTTGGAAAGGTGGAAATGTTTTGGTGGCACTTTCAGGGGCAAGAAATGGTGGTTTATATGTGCTGGAAAATCTCTTCTATGTTAAAAAATTGTGGAGCGTTTCAACAGAAGTTAGAAATAATATCGTATCTTATGTAAAGCCAGAGAATATTGCCCTGGTATGGTTTAAGTATGGAGAATCTATATACTGGTTTCACTCACCAAAGAAATTTTATAAATTTAACTTTATATCATCAGATGGAAAACCTATTGATAGTTCCATTATTATTTCTATTGCTCCATGGATCACAGGTGATAAATTGGCACTTGGCACTGTTCTGGGCTTTTATGTAGGTAATAAGGTTAGTCGTGTAATGACACAAGTAGATATTTCATCTTTTATAGGGGAAAGCATTGTTGATGTGGAGACCAATGGCAAGGGAGAATACTACATACTTACCAGAAGGTATCTGTATATTTACAATGCTTATACTGGTTATTTCAAGCGAGTTTCACTACCTTATGGTCAGTATGCCTATGATGAGTGCTTCTACGACGGTAATTTATATGTGGCTACCAGTAAGGCTGTATTGAAGTATACAGGTGGAAAGTTGGTAGCATCTTATTATATTTCTGCCGGTGCTACGAAGATTATAGGAACACTGGGAGGCGTTTGGGCTATAACCGATGGAAACCTTCTATTTTTAGATAGGAATCTTCGTATAAAGATCCCTATAGTCTTATTTGATAGGGTAGATGTTGTTGATGTTGATAGTTGGGGTAAGTATCTTGTGGTTGCTACTACAAGTGGGGTTTTCTTTTATAGAAAAGGTCAAATATGGGGCATGTACTCCTCATTTGAAGGACATATTGTTTCCAACTATATTACGGACATAGCAGTTTGGCAAAACTATCTGGTGGTGGGAACCCGTAGTGGTTTGAGTGTTGTTAATCTTACAAAGGTGCCTATGGATTTTCAAGATATTAGAGACCTCGAAATTATAGAGTGGTTGCATAGGTTAACGGCACTGAATGTTGTTAAAGGAACAGGTGACGGTAGGTATCTACCATATAAACCTATTACCGTTGAAGGTCTTGTTATTCTTCTTTCCCGTGCTATGGATATTCCTACCAAACACTGCCATGTTGAAAATGCCCATACTTGGGCTATTCCATATATTTGCGGCTATTTTAAGGGAGATGTCCCACGTAATGTCAATTGGAAAGAACCTCTGACCCCACCTGTGTGGAGTAAGTATTTTTCCTTTGTGGGTATTAAGGAACGCCATGGTATCTATTATCGTATAGAAGCATTTCGTTTCATTTATAACCTTATATATGCCAGTGGACTGTGGAGGTGATAGCAGTGTCTATAAATATTGACAAGGACCTTGTAAAAAAGATTGCCGATATGGCGATGTTGGAGTTAAGTGACGAAGAAGTGGCAGAGTTTGAGCAGTATTTCCGTGAAATGTTGGACATATTTGATGTGCTTGCCGATGTTCCTTCAGAATATGAACTAAAGGCGCACCAAGAAGGGGTATTCCACAAGGATGAGGTTAAAGAAGATGTTGACTACCACGATCTCTGGATGAGATTTTCCATTATGAAAAATGGATATCTGCTTGTGCCACCTATAAGGGGAGGGGAAGAGTGATGACTATAGCAGATCTGAGGAAAGCATTTCAAAGTGGTGAAATGACACCACTGGAATATATGGAGGGTATTCTTAACAAAATAAGGGAGAAAGAGAAAGAAATTAATGCCTTTACCCACCTTGAGAAGACCGATACCCTTCTAAAAGAGGCAGAGATGTGGACAGAGAAATATATAAATGGAGAAGAGATGCCACCCCTTGCCGGTATACCTATTGCCATAAAAGATAATATTGCCGTTAAGGATATGCCCCTTACCTGTGCCAGTAAGATACTGCAGGAGTTTATTTCTCCCTATGATGCCACTGCTGTATTGAAACTTAAGAAGGCCGGTGCCATTATCATAGGCAAAACCAATCTTGATGAGTTTGCTATGGGATCTGCAACAGAGTATTCTATATTCGGTCCTACCCGCAATCCAGTTGACACCGAAAGGGTTCCCGGTGGCTCCAGTGGTGGTTCTGCGGCAGCAGTGGCTGCAGGTATGGTGCCTGTTGCCTTGGGTAGTGATACAGGTGGTTCGGTGAGACAGCCCGCATCTTTCACAGGTACCGTGGGAATTAAACCATCTTATGGTATGGTTTCTAGATATGGGCTTGTTGCCTTTGCATCTTCTCTGGATCAAATCGGTGTTTTGGCAAGGAATATAGAAGATGCTACCCTCGTCATGAGGGTTATAGCAGGTAAAGACGATCGTGATGCCACTTCGGTTGCTCTGAAGGTCAATGAACCTTATCATGCGTTTGAAGATATATCTGATGTAAAAATAGGTGTTTGGAAAGAAATAGAGGAGTATGAGGCAGAAGAAGGGGTTATGAAGGTATGGGATGAGGCCATTCAGAAGGTTTCTTCCCATTACAATATCATACCTGTATCTCTTCCCGATCTGGCATCGGGTATTGCCGCTTATTATCTCATTGCCCCTGCTGAGGCGTCTGCCAATCTTGCCCGCTATGATGGAGTGAGATATGCATGGAGAGTGCTTAATAGTTCTACTTACAAGGAAATGGTTAAGAAGACCAGAACCATAGGCTTTGGTAAAGAGGTTAAGAGGAGAATTATGATAGGCACATTTGCCCTTTCTGCTGGTTTCCAAGATGCCTTCTATAAGAAGGCTGTTGCCATGAGGTATAGAATTATGGAGAACTTTGAAAGGGCTTTTAAGGAGGTAGATGTTATCCTTGTGCCCACTTCACCTAAACTTCCTTGGAAGATTGGTGAAAAGATGACACCATCAGAAGTGTATAAGGCAGACCTTTATACTATACCTGTGAACCTTGCAGGCCTTCCAGCCGTTTCTATTCCCGCTGGAAAAGTGAATGGACTTCCCGTAGGACTTCAGGTTATTGGGAAATACGGTGAAGACGAGAAGGTTTGGGCAGTGGCACGTAGGCTCATGTCCATCTGGAGGTGATTGCTGTGAAATACTATGTTCATATAGGATTTGAAGTTCATATAAGACTGAAAACAAAGACAAAGATGTTCTGTTCTTGTAGTACAGAGGAGGGAGATCCCAATACCCATATATGTCCTGTTTGCCTGGGATATCCTGGTGCACTGCCTGTTCCCAATATAGAGGCTCTCAGGTATGCCGTTAAGATGTCCAAAGCCCTGCACGGAAAGATAAACGATGTTGTAATATTTGCCCGTAAAAATTATTTCTATCCCGATCTTCCTAAGGGATATCAGATCTCTCAACATGAACCACCACTAATGGAAGATGGCTATATTGAACTCGCCAGTTCTGGTAAGAAAATAAGAATAAAAAGACTCCATGTGGAGGAGGATGCAGCCAAGGTGCTATACGATAGTAGCACAGGTAGGCAGGGTGAGAATGCTTATCTCATGATAGATTTTAATAGAAGTGGTGTCCCACTAGCAGAGATAGTCAGTTATCCAGATATTCATGATCCCGACGAAGGAGTAGAGTATCTTCGCACACTGCAAGCCCTGGCTCGCTATCTTGGAGTTTCCGATGCCAATATGGAGAAGGGCCAGATGCGTGCCGATGTCAATATATCTGTTTCTACTGCCCCTGATGTTCTGGGTACCAAAGTGGAGATAAAGAATATGAACTCTTTCCGTGCCATACACGATGCCCTACAGTATGAGATAGAGAGACAGATAAAGGCACTGGAAAGTGGGGAGCCTATTTATCAGGAGACACGTATGTGGGATGAACATCAGGGTAAGACAATAGTTATGAGAAGGAAGGAAACAAGCGATGACTACCGCTATTTCCCAGAACCAGATATACCACCATTCCGTTTGCCTGAAGATGTGCTTAGTGTAAAGCCTGAATATGAAAGTGTCCATGAGATATGGAAGGATGTGGCATCATGGCAGATAGATGATAAGAAGGTGTCCTTCATTGTTTACAACCCACCTATTTATGAGTCTTTAAAGGAGATCATAAGTAAGGGTGTGCCACCTAAAGTTGCCATTTCCCTTTATCTTGATGAGATAAAGGGAACACTTGAGAAAAATGGTAGAGAACTTACCCCTGAGCATGCGACCTGGGTAGTGTTTATACATGATCTCCTGGAAAAGGGCAAGATAGATAACTCCATAGCCAAGAGAATTATTAAAAAAGCAATATCCCAGAATACCACACCGGAAGATGTATATAAGAAAGAATTTAGCGGTCCTTCTCTGTCTGAGGAGGATATAAGAAACACCATTAGGGAGGTTCTTTCTGAAAATCCCCATATTGTGGAGAAGTATAAGGGGGGCAAGAAGTCGGTATTTGGGTTCCTAATGGGGCAGTGTATGAAGAAATTTGGTGGAAAAGTGCCTGCTTCCACTATAAAGAAACTGCTGGAGGAGGAGTTGGGTAGTGTCTAAGGACTTTGTACATCTTCATGTTCATACGGCATATAGTCTTCTTGATGGTGCATCTCGCATTGACGATCTCCTTGCCCGTGTAAAGGATTTAGGAATGAAGTCTATTGCCATTACAGATCATGGAGTTATGTACGGTGCTGTTGAGTTTTCCCAGAAGGCAAAGTCCTATGGTATTAAACCTATCATTGGGGTAGAGGCATATGTTACAGATGATGTCTCTGTAAAGGATAAAAATTCCAAATACTATCACCTTATACTTCTTGCCAAAAACCAAGAGGGATATAAAAACATAAACTATCTCTTGTCTCGTGCCTTTAAAGAGGGATTTTATTATCGTCCCCGCATAGACAAGTCGTGGCTTATAGATCATCATGAGGGGATCATAGCATCCAGTGCATGTGTTATGGGAGAAGTATCTCAGAAAATACTTACCGATGGTGTGGATGCCGCAGAAAAGGCGGCATTGTGGTATCAAGATGTATTTGGTAAGGATCACTTTTATCTTGAAGTTATGTATCACAATATGGAAGAAGAAGAAAAGGTTATTGAGGGTATGAAGGAGATCCACTGGCGAACGGGTATACCTCTTCTTGCCACCAATGATAGCCACTATACCAATCCAGAGGATTGGGAAGTGCAGCAGGTTCTAATGGCTATAGCCAGCCGCAATAGTAAAGCCGATGACTTTGGGGTTTTTTCAAGATACCACGAGTTTTATGTGAAGTCTCCAGAGCAGATGTGGGATATATTTGCAGACAGATTTGGTATGCCTGAGGCTCTGGATAATACCCTTAAAGTTGCAGATATGATAGAGTTTGATATAACCACCGGTGTATATCACATGCCACGTTTTCCACTGCCTGAGGGCTTTGAGACAGAAGAAGAGTATCTGAGATACCTGGCCGAAGAGGGTCTAAAAAGAAGATACACTAATATTACTCAGGACATCATAGACCGTATGAACTACGAACTAGACATGATATCTAC
>Ga0256831_1001171_pt1 | contig 13816 bp, 8 predicted proteins | sample 132544metaG_FD_189087 | JGI IMG/M metagenome (GOLD analysis project Ga0256831, IMG submission 189087) | Hydrothermal vent microbial communities from Lau Basin, Pacific Ocean - 132-544 | ecosystem: Environmental > Aquatic > Marine > Hydrothermal vents | place: Pacific Ocean: Lau Basin | collected...
CCCGGGTTCTCTCCCTCCGTGTTTCTCCCCCCATGTGTTTGTTTAATAATTAGGGGAAAATAAGGCTGTAAAAGTTTCCTTTTACTGACCACTCCATCCCAGTACTTTCCAAAAATGGACGCGGGCATTACGTGCTTTTTTTGCATAAATAAAGTTCTAAATAGGGAGAGAATGGGGAGGTAGTAGGATAGCTGTGTTTAATTATGGATTTGCTTCAGTGTTTCTCGGGGGTAATCGCAGTGTCTGCTTTAAACAAAAATCGCGATAAAATCCTGAAATACCTCTCGCAAGTTGGGGTTGCAACTCGAAATGATATCTCCCTCGAGACCGGGCTTACAGGAAGAGCCCTAACTGAAACCTTATCAGAACTCGTTAAAGAGGGCGTTATCGAGCTTATTGAAGAGAAACCAAAAACGTTTAAGTTTGTTGCCTTTAGAGAGATTCTCGTAGATTTTCAAGAAATTCAGAGCTACTATGATCTAAAAATGAAGATTTTTAAGGAGTTAAAGAACGCCGGATGGCGACTTGCTCCGGGATATCATGAAATCGCCGCAGTTGCGCTGATCTATGCTAAATACACCCCATTCCGAACCATAATCCTAGGTAGTCAGGGTGTGGGAAAAACTTCCCTCATAAAAGCCGTATTCCGCGAAAGCAATCCCCCAGTCATAATGGAGGATTTACATCTGAAGAATCTCTATGAGGTAGTTTACTCAGTAAAAAACAATACTAAGGTCATTGAGCAGCAATACAGACACAAGTGGGGACAAGAAAACCCCTCCAGGTTTGACAAGTACGAAGTGATTCCTCTTTCGAGGATTGCTCCCTCAGAACTCATTTTCAGATTTATTCCTGTGAGAGTTGTTCAGCCCGTGACGGCACCTATTAAGGATTTTGGTCAGGTTTACTTCAACTTTGTCAACGTCCCCAAGCTTAGAAGTCCTCGGGAAAGGGAGATACTGGCTCTAAACGAGCAGTTGGGTCTTTATGAGTACTTCACACTGGACAATAGTGCTCACGAGTTCGCAGCTGAGAGCATAAAGTACGATGAATTACTAAATTTTACTGAGGATACAATGGATGTACACAAGACAAATGCTAGGTATGGTCTAAAAACAAAAAATGATGTCGTATTGGCAAACTGGAGGGAGATCATTGATATGGATTACCTTTACAGGAAATTCACGGAAGATTTACAGCTCTGGAATAATGCACTCTATGTTTTGAGATTTAACCTAAGCTGGCTGCAAGACTTGGATAGGGCGATAGAACAGACGGTTGATTTTATTCTTGACATGTTCAAGACATTTACAGTAGTGCGCCAGGCGTAATTGCATTATCTTCTACTACTTTTGTTTTTGGCCCCGTGGGTTCTTTGTGAAAAGATTATTAATCCTGAGGAGAACAAGACAACAGGTGAATCGTTATGACATACTGGCTCTGCATTACTAATCTCGACAACTGGGAGGTTGTTAGAAAGAAGAACGTCTGGGGCGTTGCCAAAAGGCACAAAAACACCATCGCCAAGGTCAAGCCCGGTGATAAACTCGTCTTCTACGTCAAGCAGGAGAGGAAGAACAAAGAGATTCTCGAACCCAAGATCGTCGGCATCTTTGAGGTCGTTAGCGAGCCCTACACGGACTCAAGCAGAATCTTCAAGAGCCCGCCCCACCTCAACGAGACTTACCCGCTCAGGGTAAAGATTAAGCCAACAAAGCTCGGCGAGCTCGACTTCAAGCCCCTCATTCCAAAGCTGAAGTTCATCACCAACAAGAAGCGCTGGAGCGGCCACTTAATGGGCAAGGCAATGAGAGAAATACCAGAAGAAGATTACCGACTCATTGAAAGTCTGCTTTAAGCCGACAAGGAAAGTTTAGAAAACATTGAAAGGACACCAAACCGTCTGCTTCAACACCGACTCATTCCCCTTCCGGGGCCGCAGTAGGGGACAGGCGGGAGAACCTCACCTATTCCCAAATAATGAAGAGTCGTTCAATATTAATAAACGGTTTGCCTAACCATTTAAACTTTGCATACCCTAAATCTGTTCCATCATGAGATGGAACAGCACAATAAAACAAAAGCAAACCTAGTGAAGACATCTCCCTAAACCCCAGCCTTTCGCAAAATTTCCCTGTACTCCTTTTCTTTGATGTATCTTCCCGAGACTGCTATGAACCTTGGCGGCTTAACAGGCTTCGGGTACTTTCTGATGTTTTTCAACCTGAGCACCATCCACGGCCTTGGCCTCCTCCCTCGGGAGTGCCACTTTTGGCGTTCCCGCTCGTACTCCTTTAGCTCTTTTGGGGTAAGGAAAAGCTCTTTTTCGTACTTCTTAATAATTTCCTCAACACTATTGAGGAACTCAACGCTTTCAACTTCCGCCTCCCCGAGCCAGGCCTGACCCTCTCTGGACGCGTAGAAAACGAGCCTCATTCCGGGCTGAACCCTCAGCGTTGAGGGCTTCACGAAGACAGTCTTACCCTCATCAAGGATTCTGTCTAGGAACCACTTTGGTACCGGGAATGTAACCCCGACGACCTTTTCCTTCATCTTTTTCCACCACCTTACAGTTGCAGTTAAAGATTAAATAGTATTTGGAAACTAAACCTTAACTTACCTTTCCGCGGGGACGAAGAGAATGCCCGCAACTATGTGCGGTTTAACACCTTCAGTCCTCCGCTTTTTAATTTCCTCCTTAATGGAACTACGACGGGCCGCTATGCCAAACCGTTCAACGAGTTCTTGACAAAGATTCACAACATCGTCTCTGGAAGTCCTTTTGGTTACCTTAGCCTTAAGTAGTGCGTTCTTAAATGGTTCGTGGTTCAGGTAGCCCCAATACACCAAATCAAGGAGCTGACCGAGATACTCTTTTTCCCCAGGGTTCTTGGTTCTTGCGATTTTCTCGTCGATTTTGCTGAGTATGAGTTTCACCTGAGAGGGTATCTTCGAGGGCTTCCTGTGGGTGTACTCAAGCTCGCTCTCGGCAATTTTTAGCAATTTCTTAAAGTCAGATAATGCCTTCCTGGCAACAACACGGTAGGTTTTCATAGCTTCACTGCTGTTGTACGGGGGCGTGTTCTCCTCTAAGCCAGTATCTTTTAACAGTTGTTCGATCGGAACGTTTTGGGGTTTCCACTCACCGTCCACAAGGCGATAGACAAAATACTGGGACATTACCCCATTACTGCAGACAAAGAATGCCATCGGATCACTCCTTTCGGGAACCTTTGCAATGCTCCTCATTGAGTACCTTTTGATGATTTCATTAAACCTTTCCTCATTTGCCTCTTTGTAATCCCTCAGGAGCTTCTCCGCAAACGTCGTAACCGATAATAGTGAGCCACTGAATTCGTCCTCTATTTTCTCTATCTCCTCAGTTCCGTAAATGGCTCTTATTGCAGAGGGATTCCACTCTTCTTCTTCCTGAAGGATTTTTCCATCTGTTCCAAGGGCTCTACTGAACTCTTGTATCCTTTTCTCGACTTTTTGGAGGAGTCCAAGGTTCTCCTCAAGCTTCCTCTCAGGGAAGAAGTTGTAGACCAGAATCTCATCGTGCTCCGTCCCAATCCTATCGACTCTACCTATCCGCTGGATGAGCTTAATTGGGGTCCAGTGAAGGTCATAGTTTACGACCACGTTGGCGTCTTGGAGGTTAAGGCCCTCGCTGAGGACGTCAGTCGCTATTAAAATATGGAGCTCTTGAGATTCATCAATCTCTTCCCCGTATCCATTGGACCTTGGAGCGAAGCGCCTTATTTTGTCAGCTATTCCCTTGGTGTTCGAGCTTACGTATTCCATCTTTTGGGCAATATCCGCGGGGAGTATCTTCTTAAGGCCCTGATGAACCCACTGAACAGTCTCCTCGAACTCACTGAAGACAAGGACTTTCTTGCCCTTCTCTCTTAGTTTCACAATTTCCTCTGCTAATTTCCCGAGTTTTGGGTCTTTCTTCGGGTTCCTCTCAAGCTCTTCTTTGAGGGGTCTGAGTGCCTCCTTCATCGACTTTAGGATTTTCATATCATGTTCTAGATCCTCGAGAAGTTTCTTAATCCTGAAGGCACCCGCCTTGTAGGTGACTTTGTTCTCCTTCTTGTATCCCTCGATAAGGGTCTTCACTTCATCGTCCTCGAGAACTCTCTCTTCATTACCCCCAACCTTTCCAAGCAGGACATCGTCGAACTCGTCTCCCGCTGGGATGAATCCATTCTGAACGAATTTGATGAAGTTCTTGGTCTTTATCAGATCCCTCCCCAGAGTCTGATACATTGCATACCAGGAGCTCTCTAAGCGTTTCAGATAGAGAATTCTCATGATTCCCCTAAGTCCTTTACCCGCGGAGGACAAGCTTCTGTACGGCTCAGCGTCCTGGAACTGGGGTAAAACATAGTTGTAAAGGTCAAACCTGGCGTAGTTCATGGAAGAAATGCCGTTCAAAAGCAACTCGTAGATGTCCTCAGGATAAACCTCCGATATTGTGTACGTGAGCACTGATAGCTTTCTCTTGGGGAAGCAGAGCTTTTTGTTTTTCTTTACCTTAATACAGTTGCCCTCTCCCCCATAGAGTTTGAGGATGTCGTATCTAGTTCTTCGTATCAGCACCTCCCTGAATACATATGACGGGTCTATTTCACCCCGTTCTATGGCCTTAGTTAGCTCGTCCCACATCTGCGGCGTTATCGGGAATGGGTGCCGCCTTTCGGGGAGGAAGAGGCGAACCTGGCTTATTATGTCCTTGTACCTCTTTCTGTAAGGTGTCGCAGTCAGAAGGATAAGCCTTTTGCCAGCGACGAGCTCCTGGAGGTTTTTGTAGGATTTTGTGCTTGGATTTGAGTAATGATGGGCCTCATCCACTAAGACCGTCCCAACGCGCTTGATGTAATCCTCCATTTCCTTGTACTTGTCGGGCGATAACTCCCTGCGGGGCAACAGGCCGGATGAAAACACTCTCCCAGGAATGTTGTATTCCCACAATAATCCTTCCCAGTATCGGACTAGGCCTGGAGGAGCTATTACCGCGACTTCCCTTGGGCGTCCATGGAGAAGGTCCAAAAGTGAGAAGTGCTCCAAGAGGGCTAAGCCTATGTAGCTCTTACCCAGACCAACGACATCGCTTATTAGAACTCCTCCGTACTTGTTAACGATGGATATTGCCCTCATAACGGCATCCTTCTGGAAGTCATAGAGCACATTTTCCAGCTTTCTCAAGAGGAATCCAGTGTCCTTTTCTAGCACCTCCTTGTAAAGTTCGTACAGCCCCCTGATCAGCACTTCCCACGGTGAGGGCAGGTTGCCAGGAACTTGGCCTGCCCAGCTGTTTCCAATTATCTCGAGGAGCTTTGGGTTAAACGGAAGGGCCTCCTCCCAGATCTCATCGTACCACTCTTTTAGGCTCTCAAAGTGCGTTGACTGCACGATGGCGTTTAATTCAGTGTTGCCTGAGAACCCTGCCAGCGTGAAGTTGCTCGAGCCTACGAGTCCTATTCTAGTAACAGATGGTCTAGATGGATAGAAGAGATATGCTTTGGCGTGCATGAATTCCTTAACATAGATTTTAATCCCGAGTCTGTTGCTCTGGATCCAGCTCATAAGTCTCCTTAGGAACTGTTCATTCTCCTCAGTTTGCTCCATGAAGTTAGCGTTCTTCTCGATGTCCTCGCTCTGTTGGTCAAGCTTCGTTTCTATGCTTTTTTCTCGGCTTTTTATCCTTTGAAGAGCCTCGAGGGAGTGATAAACCATACTGAGCTGCTCAAATGTTTCCCTGTTCGTTTGATTGCCTATCACTATCCTCATCTTGCCCCCGTTCGAGAAGAACTCCTCAAGCTCGTTTTGAATCTCTTTCATGCCACTTATGAAGAGGAAACCGACGGCAACATCTATCTGGTTGTAGTCTCCAGAAGTCAAAACTTCCCTGAGGACATCTATCAACCTCACCCGTTTGTTGTCAACGAGACCATGTTTATCGAGAAGGTGTATGGCCGATTCGGTCATCGGTTTTCACCTCAACTAAGTCCTCTAGCCTCTCAGCAATATCCAAGAGTTCTAACCGTAACTTCCTAACGAAGTTCAAAAACTCTTCCCTTGAGAAGGGCTCGACGATGAGTCCAATATCCCTTTCTATCTCAGGTTCGAGGTTGCTAAGAAAGCCCCCATTCTTAAGGGCCCTTACTGAGTTCTTCAGGTTTTCAGCGGCAGTGGAGCTCAAGTTGAGATAATCCCTGATTTTGCCTTCTATCTCTTTGCTGTAACGTGATATCCCAAGACCCTGCTGGTGAAGCTTGTAGAGGTCGTAGAGGTCCCTGAGTTTGAACTCTTTCCTCGTCAGGAGGGCCCTAACTTTTTCCACTAGGATCTCTCTGTCAGAATAAGCCGTGAGGGAAACGGGATAATAGTTGCCAAGGAACTCAATGTATTTTTCATATTCTCTTGAAGTGAGCTCAACACGCTTCCAAGAGAGGAGAGTGTTTGCTTTTAGGGTTTTTGGCTTGAATGCTAGTCTTTCGGCGTAGTTTATCTCGATTTTTATCTTCTCCCCGAGAGGGGAGTAGAGTATTATCTCCCTAAACCAGCCCGGCCCGAGGAGAAAACTGAAATATCTGTGATTGTTGAAGTCGCCGTGATCCGTGTAATGGAATTCAAGGCCCAAATCCCTGGCTACACATCTCAAAATCTCTGCGATTCTACCGGTTTCTTCGTTCAGAAATTTTTTGAGCTTGCTCCTGCTCATTCCCCTGAGCTCATCAGTGGGTCGATACGCGAAGTCCAAGTCCCTGCTGAAGCGGTAATAACCAAGATGGCATTTAACAAGGCAGGTTCCACCCTTGAAGACGTAGTTCTCCCTGAAGGCGGGGTCTTTCTCAAGTTCCTTCAGAATTGTGTGGATTATGTAATCCCATTCCACGAGGTCAATGGATTTTATTCCGGTTTTCTTTGAAACGAAGTTTGCAAAGCCCCTTCGTTCGTTCTTACGAATCTCCATAAGGAGGGAGTCACCTAACATTTTCAACCACCTTCCGTATTGAACGGGGATACTTCTTGGAATACTCTTTGAGTTTTATGGGGTCTACCATTCCGTAATACTCCTTCCAAAGTCTCCACGCCAAGCTCTTGGGTAAAGTGCCGTAGTTGGCGAAGTAAAGGAAGTCTAGGAGCGTCTTCTCAAGGTCTGAAAACCGGAGGGATTCTCTGGTGACTATTCCAAAGTCGAAGATATCTCTTCTGCTCTTGATTATCCTTACGGGAGTTCCATTTACCTGAATGGGTCTTGGTCTTGCGAGTCTGTCATTTATTATGAAGACCGTCGTGTAGGTTTCATGGGTAAGGCCGTTGAGAACAAGAGCCGTGAATAGGCCGAAGTACCAGTTCTTTGTTATCTTATTCATTCCGAGAGTGAGAAGCCTGTAGATTGAAGGAGAGCCTCCGGTTGAGAACTCTATCGGCGTTTTCACGTAGTAGAGACCCCGTAATATGCGAACGACGTAGCCGTATTGGATGAGGTAGTTCACAAGGTAATCAATGTCCTCATTGAAGTAGGAGGCGAGCCTTTCAAGTTCCTCCCGGGTTATCACCTTTCCTCCAAACTCCGCAAGCAGGAACTGAATGATGGGCTTCATGGTTTTCAATTTGACTAACAACCCATAAAAAGTTAGTGGTTATTAGTCAAAATAACAACTGTGGTTCACAACCCATAAAGATGGATGGCCCGTTTCACAATCTTATCGATATCCGTTGTCTCAAACCCAGTTTCCTTTAACAGACACACCATAACCAATAACTTTAACTTTAAGGTGAGGCGATAAAGTTCTGGCACTTTGATCATATCCGCTGGAGGATCCCCATCATAGTGCGTTAGATAGTTTCTGATGTTAACCGTATCATCGATGAATTTGTCACTCTCGCCTAGATAATCCTCGAGGAAACCCCCACAATCTTTGACTATCTCCTTCAGTCTCTTTCGGAGGGAAAACTCGTTTCCATACTTCAAATATGTTTTTAATCTGTCCCTTAAGTTGTGAGGGGTGCCTGGAGGAATAGCTTCTACTAAATGATTCATAATGATATTGTACTCCTCATCAGTTACATATTTTCCACCGTAAACCCGCCTGTGATACGATTCCAGAGCCTGAACGATACTCAAGAATTGATGTTCTAGGTAGAGGTGAGGATTATGAAATGTCCCAAAGTACAGATTGTAAACCGGCTCCAGCAACCTAGCGTTTTTGAACCAGTTTCTCAGAAGGGTCTCCCATCTATCAGCGATGTCTTTGAATGTAAACAGCATAAATGGAGGTATCGTACCAGCAGTACTATGAGCGCTTAACGTGGGGTAAAATACTCGAACTTCGGTACCGTGCTCTGTGATCCCTTTGATTTCAATGGGGTAAGTAGAGACTCCGATCCCAAGGGAGATGAAATCTCGAATTAGTAAAACCATCCTTAAATACTCCTCAAAGGGTTTCATCTCCGAGGATGCAATACCAACGTATGTTCTCTGTGAGACACAGGCCTCTTTTTGTACGAGAGAGATAGTAGGATACTGCGATTGAAACTCTAAGGATATTGTCCAATCTTCATAGGGGTGTACTCTGATGGCCTCAGGAGACTTGTAGCGTATTACAAGCTCATCTTTATGCTCTATCTGAAATCCCGAAATGTTGACCCACTCGTCCAAGTTCTGGTAACTAACAAATAGCTTCTTGAATTCCTGATCTTCTTTCCTAGGAAAATGCGCCCCGATGAAAACTGTCCCGATGTTGAAAGATGATCTGGAAAAACCCGGAAAATGCCAGTCTCTGTGAGTCTCGATACATGTGGAAAGGGTCACATCCCGCCCATCTACAGTTTTACCAAGTATGATATCATGTTGTGTCAATATTGGGACCTTAGTGATGTCCTCGAAGTAACCTACCACCTCTAGGACTACGTTCTCGTATGGATTAATACGCAGAGTCCCTGAGAGTTTAATCTCAGGCTTATCCGGGATCCACCATATCCCTTGATATTCAATGTGTTCCGCGGTTACTTGAGTCATTTCTTCCCCCTCCTCGAAAACGTCTTCGCTTTCACCAGCCTCGCCTTCACAAGCTCCACAACTGCCCTGTAAACCTCGAGCTGCTCCTCCTCGGTCAAGCCGAGGGCCTCGAAGATGACCCTGTCCAGCTCGCGCCTGTCCGGAAGAACTTTGTCGAGGGAGACGTCCTCAGGGTTGATGTTGCTCAAATCGCGGTTGGGCTTCGGTAAGCCGAGCTCCTCGAAGATGGACTTGATTTCGCGGTTGGCCATTTGTTCGAAGGCTTGGATTAGTTTTCTCTGTTGGGTGCTACTTAGACGATTCACATCCACAACTAATAAGTTTCTCCACTCTGGCCCGTACAATGTCAAAACTCCCTCTCCCATATTCTTACGTCCAAACAACTCAATTAGCAGTGCAGTGATTGTGGAATTTAGCACTGCAGCTAGAGGCTCTTCCTGCTCAGGGGGTATGTCTGTGAGGTAATAGAAAGTATGGTCAGTAGGGTAATAATTGGGATTGTATGGACTGTCAAATCTCTTGTCAAAAAATTGTCGTATTAAAATCTGGGGTTTGTCCATTAGCGGAACGTCGTACCAGTATTTCCTGCCTCTTATGGCGGGCCGATTCGGGTATCCTTTTAATTCTCCCCATCTTATGTATTTAGCAGTATGAACCCGATTCTTGCTCTCTAGTTCTTGAATAGAGCAGGATACAGTAAAGAGCCTGAATCTCAGGTCAGATTCTCGAACTATTACATGTTTTATCTCTTGCGGACTCTTCACAACAGGCTTCAGAAACTCCTCCTCAATGTAGCCTTCCCAGCCGGCCTTGTTTCTAACCGCAACGAGGCCTTCGTCGGGCTTGTGAACTCTACCGCATATCCGGCAGACAGGCCATTCCTTGGGGTTCTTAATGGGCTCAAGATAGAAGAACTCGTTAGCTCCTGTTTTAATACCAAACCTGACATTAGCAATCTCCCCAAGCCTTACAAGCTTCCCCCTACCCTTGTCCAGAATCACGTAGAATATCCTTGGAGCCCTAATCAGAATCCCGCCCCACTTCATGCCTTTGTACTCGCCCTGAAGGGTGTAGGTTCCGGTCAGGAAGGGCTGAACCTTGAAGCCTCCCATCTTCGCCAGTTCCACCGCTTTAACGCTCCTCACCCTCAGGTCGTCATCCTCGTAACTGTGGACGGTCCCGCCAAAGACCTCAACGCCCTTCTGGTCAAAATGCGGTTCGAGGATTTTGCTCACTAAGGCTTCCCTCACGCCCTCAAAGCCGACCTTGAGCAGGACGAAGTTGGTGAAGGACTTCTCGTCAACGAGGTTGAAGAGCTTGGAGGGTTTTCTCGTCAGGACTGTGATCACGGTGTTGACATCGGCCTGCTCGAAGCTCCTTCTCGTGTAGTCGATCACAGCCTTCAGGTAAGTCGCCCTGATGAAGAACTCCTGCAGGGCCTTTCCGAAGTCCACATCGAGCCAGGAGTTAGAGGTGATGAAAACCAGCGAGCCGTTGGGGTTCAGAAGGTTGACCGACTGGATGAAGAAGTAGGCGTAGAGGTCGCTCCTGCCGGGCAGGGAGGGGTTTCCCGGATAGAGGAACTTCTCCTTCAGTATGGTCTCCATGTGGGCCTTTATCTTGTTCTTGTAGTCCTTCTTGAGCTTCTCCTGCTCCTTCTTCGGGAGCATCTGGAACTCTGCCAAGTCGTAGTACTCCGGGTAAATCTTCTCTTGCCTCACATATGGTGGGTTCGCTATCACGATGTCGAAGCCCCTCTTCTCGAGCATCACATCCGGAAAGTCGAGCTCCCAGATGAACGGGGGCTTCTCAAGGGCCGAGAAGTCCTCGTTCTTTACCGCTTCGAGGAGCAGTCTAACCTCCTTCTTCTCCTTGGCCTTTAATTCCTCCTCGAGGGCCCTCTCGAGGAACTCCTGGAGGGCGCCCCACTTCGCCTTCTCGATGTCCCCGAGCGTTACTGGCTTCCCGTCTATCTTCTCGCCCAAGTAGTACTTCCTCACAAGCTCCTTGTAAGCTACTATCGCCTCACTTGCACCCTTCTTGGCCCAGAGGAGCTTGAGACTCTCCCTGAACTTGGCCAGTGGAATCTCGACTACTTTCTTCTTGCCCCCTATCTTCAGAACAAAGTGTGGTGGAGCGAGGGAATCTCCAACGGCGAGCTTTGTCTCGAGGTTGGGCAGGATTGGCTCATTGGGAAGCTTGCCCTCGCCCTCAATGAGTGCCAGCCAGAGCCTGAGCTTCGCCACCCTTATCGCCCAGTCCTTTATGTCAACGCCGTAGATGTTGTCCCTGATGATTTCAAGCTTCTTCTTGTAGGTCACCACGCTGTCCTCGGTGAGCTTCTCGTGGAGCTCTATGAGGAGATGGTACATTCCAACGAGGAAGGCACCGCTTCCAGCGGCTGGGTCCACAACCTTAACCTCATTGAGAGCTTTCTCAAGGGTATCTATTTGCTCCCAGGAGAGGTTCTTTGGGTTCCAATCGTAAGAGGGGGTGAATACGAACCTCATGAGGACGTCTCTCTTAAGCTTGGTATTCCTCTCGAGGTACTCGTAGATGGCCATCCTGCACATGAAGTCCACTTCGCTCCTTGGGGTGTAGAATATCCCTGAAGCCCTTCTCTCCTCCTCGCTCTCGACCTGTTCTTCCTCGGCAATCAGTGACTCGTAGATTTTACCGAGCATCGCCGGATCGACGGCGACCTCGACCTCGTAGGGGGTCTCCTCCGTGACAGTGAAGTTGTAGGCCTCAAAGAAGCCCATAACGATTTCGGTCATGAGCCTGTCGTCTATCTCCGTGATGACTTCATCAAGGTTAACACCCGCTATCTCAACGGGGCTGAAGAGCCCGCCGTTGAAGTATGGAACTCCGTAGAGAAAGACGTCTCTGACAAAGGGAGAGGGAATGGCCTTGATGTCCTCGATGTCCCTGCGGCCCAACCTCGGTCTGTTCATGGCATAGAGGAACAGCGTCCTGAGGTAGTCGCGGTAAAAGTTTCCACCGTATTCTTCATACTGGTCATGGAGCCACTTGACAAAGTTCTTAACATCTACTTCATCCTTGAGATCCTTTCTAAGGGTACTGACATCGACTATCCAACCCTTCTTCTGGAGGAAATAGACGAACATGAGCCTGTTGAAGAACGTGTGGGCAAAGGTCTTGGCGGCCCTCTCAACGAAAATTTCCTCTCTCTTGGCCTTGGGTATCTCTGTTGAGTCACCAGTGAGGAGGTAGTCATCTGGGCAGAGGGCCCGTAGCTTGGAGCCGTACCTCTTTTTAATCCAGTTCTTAAGTTCGTAGTAGTTCTCCTTGTACTCCTTAAAGAACTCCTCAGTCAAGGGCCTAACGAGCATGTACTTGTTCAGTGCATCCTTGATTAGACCGGCAGAGAGCGTGTCATGTTTACTAAGCTCGAGGGCAACTTTCGCGATGTTCGCTGCCAAGGTTCTGAACTTCTTCTCTGTGGGATCAATTACGTAAACGTTGAGCTTTGCACTCTCAAGCTTTCTCTGGTAGATGGGAATGATGAGCTTCCAGTATCTGTGCCTCTTGCTTTTTGGGTTCTCTATCACATCTAGAATGAGGATGAAGTTGGCGAACGAGACGTCTGAGGAATATGAGGTAAAGTTCAGCAGGTTTTTCACAAGCTTTTGACGGTATTTGAGCGTGTCCTTCCAAGTTTCGGCGTAAATGACGTAGAAGTTTAGGCCGAAATCAGATAAAGCGACGGATATTATCTTCAACTCGCCAGTGTTCTCGTCCACAAAATCGTCGAGGTACTCCCTCTCAATGTCCTCATCCTCGTGTTCAAAACCCCAGTGCTCGAAAATCCCCTTGAACGTTTCCATAGCATCGCTGAGTGGGGTTTCAGTTTCGAGACGCTTGAGAAGGGACTCAATTGATCTAGCTTTTTCGGTGACGTCTTTACTCTCAACCGACACCATAAAGACCACTCCTATTATTAGTTTTAACTCCCTAGGTCTCTAACCTTGAGAGCTTTTAAGTTTTAGGAGAAGGTATGAGGATAATCTTGTTGAATGCACCTGGACAGGTACCTGGTCAGGTATCACTATCCTATCATCAGCAAGATAGGACTGTTCTGCTAAGATAATACTTGTTGTGTTCCTCTCAAGGACGGTACTTTACTGTGTTTACCTGACCTAAAGCTTCACTCCAGTACATACCAGAGAATAAAAACCATAGTATCTCAAAGGTTCATGCCTACACTACGATCAAGCCATGTGCAGGGGGATGAGACAGAAAAAGTGGACAATATGCCCAATAAGACACTACAAGACGGGATGTGTCTTGTTGTGTCTCGTTCCGTCTTTTAACACATTCTCAATGAAATTGTAACACAATAATCCTTTACTTTTAGCAAAATAAGACACTTTCTATGTCAAAGCTGTCTTGTTACATTATTCGAATTTACTGGAACTCTACGTTACGTAGATTTCCAAAAATGTCCCTAATGTCATAACAAAAAGTGCAAGACACTAACAAAAAGCAACGAGACAGTAACATTCGCCTACTGTCTTGCGTACTTTTTGTTACAGTCTCGTCACCACATTAGTCTTTAAGGAATAAAAAATTTTTATTTTGTAACGCCACAGCACGCCAGTCGAGCCTGTGGAGACGAGACAGTAAGACAGTAGAAATTCCAAAAATTGGAGCCAGAAAAATGTTCATTTCTATGCACTATTATGGCGCTGTTGTGGTTACTATGGGGGTTGGAAAGGGGTTGGAAAACCTACTGTCTTGCTGTCTTACTGTCTTGGTCGC
>Ga0256831_1001172_pt1 | contig 13804 bp, 11 predicted proteins | sample 132544metaG_FD_189087 | JGI IMG/M metagenome (GOLD analysis project Ga0256831, IMG submission 189087) | Hydrothermal vent microbial communities from Lau Basin, Pacific Ocean - 132-544 | ecosystem: Environmental > Aquatic > Marine > Hydrothermal vents | place: Pacific Ocean: Lau Basin | collected...
ACCCGCAGATAGCCGGCGCCCTGTTCAAGGGCATCTTTTGTTTTAATAACCGGTTGCGGGCAGGTAAGACCTGTGCAGTCAATTGTTTGTATTTTTTTGTCTTTGCTCATAATTTTTTCCATTTCCGACAAGAAATGATCCGGTTCTTGTGATCGCATCACAGATCAATCTTCATTCCTTCACGGGCAAAAAATATCGTGGTATCGTCCGGGCTTCCATCGGCGCAGTAGAGAGTCGTCAACTCGTCCAGATGCGTATCCGTACGTTCAGGATCATGATGGAACAGGGCCAGCCTTTTCACACCCGCCCGTCTGGCCGCACTGATGGCATGCTCTATGGAGGAATGGCCCCATCCTATTTTGCCGTCGTTATATTCCTGTTCCGTATACTGCGCATCATGCACCAGCAAATCGGCGCCGGCGAAAAAATCTTCCAGCACCTGGTTCTGTTCCCGGGCCGCCAACTCCCCCTCATGGGCCATCAGTTCATCATAGGAGGGATCGGCGGGATCGGTGACAAAGAGGTTACGAAACGGCTCGGTATCATAGGCGGTGCAGAATACCGCCCCCCGGAAGGAGAAACGATAGCCAAGGGCGGTTATCGGATGGTTGATGATGGCGGTCGAGAGAACAATACCATCACCAAGATCAATATTCGGTTCTTCCCGCAACCGCTTATACTCTATCGATGCGGCGAGCTCTCCCATGTTGACCGGAAAATACCTGTACTTCATCTGGCCGCCGACCACCTCTTCAAGGGGATCGTCCTCATAGGTTACCGGCCCGTATACCTTGATTGTTGTTCCGGGAATATAGGCGGGCACAAAAAAAGGAAATCCCATGATATGGTCCCAGTGGGTATGGGAGAGATAGATTTCGGTGGAGATGGGACCACGGGGAAGATCATGGGCCATCATATGACCCGCAAGCTCCCGGATTCCCGAACCGGCATCAATAATGATATGGCGGCCCACCTCGGGAAAACGCAACTCTATACAGGCTGTATTGCCCCCATATTTCATGGTTTGGGGACCTGGGCACGGTATTGAACCGCGTACCCCCCAGAACCTGACCTGAATCATTGACCAGCCCTCCCGCAAACAGGCCGGCAATCAACCGACAGGACCTTATTTAGACGTCCGGCACATGCCGGCCGGCCACTCCTGCTCATGTCACACATAATATTATACCTGCAGAAAAATCTCCGCCTTGAATATCTCCTCTTCCACAATATCGGACAGCCCGGAAATCGTGTCCCAGGAAAGACCGGTCAATTCAAGTGACCGGGCAAACTGTTCTTCGTCCGGAAAGGAATTGCCCGCATAACCAATATCAAACAGACAGACATAACTGTCGGCCAGGGTAATGGCGGCGACCAGTAATCGATGGGCCTCGTCGGCAAGATCAGGGGTATGATGATAACAGATTGCCTGGGTAATGGCCGTGTTCAACTTCCATTTTTCGGCAATCAATTTGCCGGCCACCTGATGGTCGAGGCCAAGAAGCTCCTGTTCAACATGCACCAGCGGCGCCATGCGTTCCCGGGCTGCGGCCAGCACCTGTGCGTATTCATCACCAAAGGGAATCTTACCAAGGTCATGCAGCAATCCGGCGACAAAGAATTCTTCCCGTTCCCCCATGGGTACACCAAGCTCGGCGGCAAATATCTTGGCCGTCACTCCCACCCCAATGGAATGGGCCCAGAATTTTTGAATGGGCAGCACCCTGGATTTCTTGGTCTGGCCGACAGTGCGAATAATTGCCGTTGACAGAGCAAGATTTTTCACCGTGTTCAACCCCAGCATGATAATGGCCCGGGTAAGGGAGGTTACCTTGTTGACCAGGGAATAATAGGCGGAGTTGATGAGTTTCAGTACCTGTCCGGTAAGGACAGGGTCCAGCGAGATGACCTTGTTGAGATCGTTGGGGGAGGTGTCGGGACGACTGCAAATCTCCAGCACCTTGCTCACCGTTGTGGAAAGCGGCGGCATTTTCTTGACAAAATTTCGTATTTTCCGCAGTCGAACTTCCTGATCGTCCATACAGTCGTTGGCAGTGACGGCCTGGCAGGCCTTGCATAGTATTTTAATTACCACAAATCCCAGGGAAGACCGAATAACATCGGGCAATACGCTCTAAACATCCTGCGCCACGCCTGTCCCTGATTTCACCTGGCCTGAATGGTAATCAGACGGTATTTAAGCCGGAAACAGCCCGTTGTCATTTTTCTCTATAAAGGCGCTATAGTAAAGGAAGGACCGGCGCTGGTCAAGCACGGTTGAAAAATTCTTTGGAAATATAAATATTATTGTCACTGAAACCGCCGGGAAGGACTATAGGATGCTGATGAAAAGTAACTGGTCACAGGATTTTTAACCATCTGGTTTCAGATACTTTAAACTTGTAACTGGTCAGGGGTGCCGTAGATTCGTGCAGGCGCGACCGTGCGAAGAGGTAAGCGAGGTACGAGACTCCGTGCGGTGCCCTTGACTACTTACGATAAAAATGGTCTGGTTTCCGATAGACCACTAGGCATTCACGGCAGAACAAACCTTGAAACTCAACAGGTTATGTTAAAAACCTAACACTCATGCTTGACCAGGAAATCATGGATGACCTCCCGCATGATATCAAGCCTGTCTCTGCCTGTTTCATGGACCAATATCCAGACACAACGCTGGAAAGCACGATACAGATCATCACTGACCTGGAGTTTGATTTCGGAAAGTTCTATTGTTGATTTTCTCCGCTCAGACATTGCCGGAATTCTGTGTGTTTCCCTGACAAAATGCAACCACATCCGCGTAACGCAGACCGCTGCCACCAAAAATGTCCAGGGCCGAGCCCACGGTAACATCAAGTTTACCGCCACCGGCCCCGGCAATCAACTCCAGATCAGCCATGCTTGCCACCCCGCCGGCATAGGTAACCGGCACCCGGGTCGAAGAGGCAAGGAGTTCGATCAATCGTGCGTCAACGCCTGTGCATTTTCCCTCCACATCAACGGCATGGACTAAAAATTCATCACAGTAGGAGGCCAGTTCGTCCAGGACCTGGCGGGTAATGGCCAACCGGGTAAATTTCTGCCAGCGGTCGGTGACAACAAAATATTGGCCGCCTTTATACCTGCAGCTCAGATCCAGCACCAGGTGACGCCGGCCGATATGTTTACAGAGATCTTGCAACCGTTGTTCATCAAGGATACCGTCATGAAAAACATAGGAGGTGACAATAACATGGGAGGCGCCACGCTCAAGCCAGAGCCGGGCGTTGTCGCCATTTATGCCGCCACCGATCTGCAGGCCGCCCGGCCAGGCGGCAAGAGCCTCTGCGGCAGCCTCTTCATTGCCCGGACCAAGCATGATAACATGGCCGCCGGTGAGACCATCCTGCCGATACATTCGGCTGTAGTGGGAAGGAGGAAAACTGGAGGAAAAATTGGTGAGGGGCGCGCCTAAACCGCCGGCACCCAGAGTTGACCCGACAATCTGCTTGACCTTACCGTCATGCAGGTCTATACAGGGACGAAATTTCATGGTCCAGGAAACCTTGCTGGCGGCAGGTATCAGACTATGTAACCGACCGATACCCGCCTTTCCATTCGGGCAATTATCCCTCTTTGATCATCATGGTCGAGGGATCCAGCTTGAGTCCGGCGCCTGCTTCGGTATCGGCATCCACCCCGTTGTTTCTGATAATCTCAAGCTCAATGGTCGCATCTTTTTCAGGCTTGAGAAGAATAACCGTATCAAAGAGATCATCCACCTCATGGCAGGGTGCAGGCACACCTGCAGGAGAGATCCGGTCATCGTTGCGGTGCCTTGTTGCCGAAAACCATGCCTGCAGACTCATGCTTTCAAGAAATTCCTTGATATCTTCAACAGTGGCCCGATCAGCGCTTTCAAAATCAAACCCATCCACGACCAGACAATTGGGCCTGAAGATATCCTGCAGGATGAGATCATTTAAGCGTTCTTCCAGGCGCGGCCGACTGAAGGCATCCTCTTTAAAGGTCATAATCATCCGATGCCTGGCAACCATGTCGATCAGTTCATGGGGCCGGGAAACGGAATGATCCTGCAGAATAAACTGCAAAATATCATCATACCAGGCCCTGGTCTTGTCAATGGATTCACCGATACTGACATGGATCACCCGGTTACCGCGCAGAATCGAATCCAGCGCGATCTGAACCAGCAAAGCGGTTTTCCCCAGGCCGGCGCGGGCCATTACCAATCCTAACTGTTTGTTTCCTCTACCAAGATTCAATACCCGCAAGGGGTTCTGATTAACCAGCGGTTCGTATCCCATTACCTTGCCTCTTTTCTTGTCCTCATGCTTTTATCCGAACATAGAATTACGCGTATTTTTAACGTAACCTATTAATTTCAATAGTTATTGTGCCGTTAAGGCATGCTGGTTTATCTGAGTGTCACGATGAATAGACTCACCGGTCATCCTTCACTCTTTTCCGCCTGATAGGCCTTGATCAAGTCGTCGGCCACACTTTTGGGCACCTGTTTATAGGAAGAAAATTCCATGGTAAACTCTGCTTTTCCCTGGGTCAGCGAACGCAGGGTCGTTGAATATCCAAACATTTCCGACAAGGGCATCTCTGCCTCAACCACGGTATAGTTCCCCTCTTCAAAGGTGCCGACAATCATGCCCCGCCGCTGGTTCAGACTTCCCATGACCGCACCCTGAAACTCGGATGGCCCTTCAACGGCAACCTTCATGATCGGCTCCATAATAACGGGACTGGCCTTGGCATATCCTTCACGGAAGGCGCCCTTTGCCGCCTGCTGGAAGGCCATGTCCGAAGAGTCGACCGCATGAAAACTGCCGTCATTGATCACTATCCTCACCCCGGTGATCGGGGCGCCGATCAGGGTCCCTTTCTTCATGCTCGCCTGAAAGCCCTTGTCACAGGAGGGTATATATTCCCGGGGGATTACGCCACCGACAATTTCATCGACAAATTCATATTCGCCCTCTTCCAATGGTTCCATATAGCCGCCGACCCGGCCGAACTGACCGGAACCGCCGGTCTGTTTCTTGTGGGTATAGTTGAACTCCGCCCGGTTGGTAATGGTTTCCCGATAGGCCACCTGGGGAGCGCCTATTTCCACTTCGGCGTTATACTCCCGCTTCATGCGCTCGATATAGACCTCAAGATGCAGCTCGCCCATGCCGGAGATAATCGTTTCGTTGGTCTCGTGGTCGACATAGGTCTTGAAGGTCGGGTCCTCCTTGGTAAACCTGTTCAGGGCCTTGGACATATTGCCCTGGGCCTTGTTGTCGACCGGCCTGATGGCCAGGGAAATCACCGGGGCCGGTACGTGCATGGAACTCATGGACCAGTTCAGGCCCTCACCACAGAAGGTGTCTCCGGAGGCACAGTCAACCCCGAACAGGGCGACAATATCACCGGAACCGGCCTCTTCTATCTCTTCCATTTCATCGGCATGGAGCCGCACCAGCCGACCAACTTTCAGTTTTTTGCCTGTCCGGGTATTGACAATGGTGTCACCCTTTCTGATAACCCCCTGATAGGTCCGTATGTAGGTCAACTGTCCGTATCTGCCGTCCTCGAGCTTGAAGGCAAGCGCCACCAGTTTATCATTGGGATCATTGGACACCTTGACCTCGGCCTCGTCATTGTCAAGATCAAGGGCGATATTTTCCACATCCAGGGGACAGGGAAGATAGGCGTTAACCGCGTCGAGAAGCGGCTGCACTCCTTTATTCTTGTACGCCGATCCCAGCATGACCGGGGCAAGTTCCAGCGACAGGGTTCCCTTGCGGATGGCGGCATGAATCATCTCCTCAGGGATTTCCTGTTCCTCGAGCATGGCCTCCATCAACTCGTCGGAAAACATGGAAACCGCATCGAGCAGTTCTTCCCGTTTCTCCTCCGCCTCATCCTTGAGATGATCCGGAATTTCTTCATAGCGAACCTTGTCCCCCTGTTCACCATCAAAATAGACCGCCTTCATGGTGACAAGGTCAACCACGCCTTCCATATCATTTTCCAGGCCGATGGGAATCTGGAGCATGACTGCGTTCAGATTCAGCTTGTCACGCAACTGCTGGGTAACCCGGTAGGGATTGGCGCCGGTCCGGTCACACTTGTTGATAAAGGCGATCCGGGGAACGTTGTAGCGGGTCATCTGCCGATCAACGGTGATCGACTGGGACTGTACCCCACCGACCGAACAGAGAATCAGGATAGCGCCGTCAAGCACCCGCAGGGCCCGCTCGACCTCAACGGTGAAGTCAACGTGGCCGGGCGTATCAATGATATTTATGTCATGGCCCTTCCAGTTACAGAAGGTGGCAGCGGACTGAATGGTGATACCGCGTTCCTTTTCCAGCTCCATGGAATCCATGGTCGCGCCGACGCCATCTTTTCCGCGTACTTCATGAATGGCATGAATTCGTTGGGTGTAATAGAGAATACGCTCGGTAAGCGTGGTCTTGCCCGAATCTATATGGGCGCTTATTCCTATATTACGTACCTTTTCAAGATCTCGTTTCATCTCGCGTTCCTCAACCTCTGCACACAGATCGCTGCTCTTTGCTGTTAACGTGTAATCCTTGGTGCCATAATCCCCTGCCAACGGCAGTTTATCAGGCAAATAAAAAAGGAGTTGCAGAATGCACTGTAACTCCCGTATTCTGTTTGAGACGGCAACCTCACGTAGCACAGTTGCAAGGCACCTCAAACCAGACACTCTAATATAAACAGTTTAGTTTACTTCAACTGATAATTCAAAACAACAAAAAAATATCTTTATCGCGAACAAAATGGAAGATAAGGGGGCAACAACCCGCCCAACAGCCATTGCATCAAACCATCCTTCATCCTGCGCCCCAGCTGATAATTAAAAAAATCAGGTTATTATCGCATTATTCCGTTTACCGACAGTTCCAGTATCGACCGGGACACAGTGACAATGACCTTGTTTCACACCCTTAAAAAAATCGGCGGATTGGATCATATTTTACCGTCTCCAGGCACAAAAAGGGCCACAACACATAAAATGCTGCGGCCCTTTCGAATTGTGTACTACTTTTCCCTATATTATCAGCCCTTGCGTCGACACTGGCGGATATAATCCTTGGCCAGGGAGGGATGTTCACTGATAATCTTTCCGCCTTCCTTGCCCATTTTCTTGACCAGGAATTTGGTGACCTGGGCATAGGTCATGTCTTTTTTCAGGGTCTGGCCAACCAGATCTTCCAATTTCTTCTTGTCAGCGGGGCTGGTGAAATAACTCAACAGCCGGTGCTCGCTCTGGTCAGCTTTGGGAGCAGCCTTTGTCTCCTCCTTTTTTGCGGCTTTCTTTGCCGTCACCTCGGCTTTCGGGGTTGAATTTTTCTCGGCCAAAGCGGCTTTCAGCTCGCTGATCTCACTGGTAAGGGCTGCAATTTTTTCCTCAAGGGGTTGCGTTACCTTGGTTATTTCAGCCTGCAGTATATTTATTTTTTCTTCTATCGGCTGCAAATCAACTGTTTCTGGCTCTCCTTTCTGTTCAAGGGCTTCCAGCCGTCCGGGAAGATCACCGAGAATCTGTGCCGGATCCGGGGCGCCCACCTGTTCCACCTTGGCGGCCAGCGTTTTTACACTGGCCTCGGTTCCACTGAGGGTCTCGCTTACCGCCGCCACCTCTGCGCTGACTGTTTCCACCTGTTCGACTGATGCCTTATCGGCCACGCACTCTTCGACCTCGTTCAATTTACCACGCAAGGCGGAAATCTTGCCCTCCAGGTTTCCCTGCACCTCGGCCAGTTCTTTTTTAATGGGTGCCACCATCCGGGAAAAATCGCTTTTCAGGGTTGCGCCAAAGGCAGCCAGCTCGTCCTTGAGTTTCTCACCCTTATCAGACTTGAACAGACCGGCAAGAGGTATCAGCCAGCCGCGGATGGTCTGCCGCAGCCCTTCGTACATCCGTGAGGAGGCTGAAGGATTGACCAGGGCCACCGCTCCGAGAAATATCCCTATCAAAACGGCAAGAGAGACTATCAGGGCCAGCCCAAGCCCTATGGCAAGCTGAATAGTGCGTAAAATCAGGACAATAATGGAACCAAAAGAGTTGAACACCGACCCTTCCGGAGAGGTCAGGGTGAAGTAAACAATCAGGGAAAAAACAGCAAGGAGAATGGCCGAGCTGATCAGTGGTGATCGCAGTTGATTGGATTTCATTGGTCGTCCCTCCATCAGACCGAATTATTAAATGGAAAACAGGTCACAGGCCAGGAAATCCGTGCCTGTACATCAATTTCACTGTATAAGATTATACTGAAAGCCCCATTCCCTGGATTCCATGAAAGAATCCTGCCGGAAAGGAACGTCCACGCAGTATAACGCTTCTTTATTGCTTGAAAAACCCCAGCCCAAGCAGGACACAACAGACGTTTTTCAATCCATGGTAAAAAGTGTATAATACGTAGTGTATTTCTGCACATACGGCAAGGAAAATCAAACTGCCCCCGCAATGCAACCCTATTTTTCCAATATTTTTTTCAATATTATCCTCATCGGCATGGCTGGTGTGGGGAAATCAACGGCAGGTCATGTCCTTGCCCAAATCTGCGACAAAAAATTCATTGATACCGATGAGTTAATAGAAAAACAGGTGGGCATGGGTTTACAGGAATACCTGGACCAGGTCGGAATCGATGCATTTCAACGACTGGAAGAAAAGACACTTCTCGCCATCAGGCCACAGGGACTGGTCGTGGCAACAGGAGGAAGCGCCATCTACAGCGAGGCGGGCATGGCACACCTGCAGACAACCGGGGTGATCGTTCTCCTTGAGGCCCGGCTGGCCACCCTCGAAACACGGGTCAACAACCAGGACACGCGGGGGCTGATCAACCCCGAAAGTGGCAGCTTCCGGGATCTCTACCTGGCCCGCAGGCCCCTTTATCGGAAATGGGCGGGATTGCGAATAGGAACCGATACCGGCAGCCCGGAGGCCATTGCCAGGAAAATTTTTGATCGCCTGCCCGATACCGTCCTTCCATCAACCTGACCCCAGCAGTCCGCCCCCTTGGGAGACATCCGCTACAACCCGATGCAGCACAAGTGATCGGCCGGTTGCCTTTGCCTGCCGATAGGCATCAACATGCAGACGCATTGTCCGGCCCCCTCTGCTGTGAAGACGGGGAAAGACGGATCGGACAAAGATATCCAGACCGGGGTCCGGGAAAACAATCAGCTCCGTTGACCCGCTTTTCCGGTCACCGGATGTTTTCCTCTGCTCCGGCTCAGGCGCCGATGATTGTAATTTTTCCCGAAAACCTGCCAACAGACCTTGTAAATAGCTGTTTCTTGCCCGCAGGCCGCCGCCCCTGAACCGTTTTCTGTTCTCCTGCCAGAGGACTTCCATCTTCCTGGTCAGAAAAAGATAACAATGCTCGGCCACGGCCACATTTTCCGGCCGGCCCAGGAGTTCAACGGTGCGTACCCGTTTATCAGTTAAAGGATCATAGGTTGAACCGCAGATCACCCTTACCTGGAAAAAATCCTGCAACAGGGCGCAGATTGCGCGTACATGGCCCGGCATTCTCCGCCTGCCGGTGTTGAGAGTGCGATGTTCATAGTCCTGCCGCGGTGATGGCGGCGCCTGCAGATTATGACGCCGCAAAAGCTCCTGGGCCCGCTGCATGGCCAGGGCCGCTTCATGTTCATTATCGGAAGCGGCCAGGGCCAGCAGTTTCTCCACCCGGGCAAGAACCCTTCTGCCCTGTTCGGTATGGGGCCGGACGCATGTCGTCTCCGGCAGCGGCCCCGAGCAATCCGCACTTGCCCGGCAAAAAGAGCCGCTTAACCCGATCATGGCGCAGGCCCGTTGAAACGATTGCCCGTGACCGCCATCATCTGCGAAAAAATATTCCCGGCAGATCTGATGGGCCATTTCATGTTTCAGGACCTGGATGGTAACCGCCCAGGGAGAGGCGGCAATAAGACGGGTGGAGAGAGAAATCAGGCGATATTGACTGTCCCATGAACCGAGAATGGTCGCAGAATCAGTCAGTTCAAAAACCGGGACCCGCAGGGTGAGCCGGTACTGAAAGCAGATATTGTCATATTCCCATTGCAGCTGCTTCAGCCAGGCCGACCTGAGGGGGTCATCAATTGCTGAAGCATTCATCGCCGCATGGACCTGATGGCCCGGATACGTTCTAAAACAGGAGGATGCGAATACCCAACAACCACCTGTAGAGGATGGGGCGTCAAATTGGCCATGTTGGCCCGGCAAAGTTTTTTCAGACCCATGATCAGCTCTTCGCCAAGACCGGTCGAGGCAACCGCGTATGCATCCGCCTCATATTCATGCCTGCGGGAAATGGTGTTGGTCAGGATGGAGACAACCGTTGCAATGGGCGTATAGAGAAATCCGAAAAATACCAGACCCGCATAAACGGAGACATGGTCCATGCCAAAGGCGGCAAACAGCCCCCTGTTGCTGATAAACAGAGACATCAAGGCAAACATGAATCCGGTCTGCAAAAGCGAGATCACCGTCATCTTCAGGATGTGTTTTTTCTTCCAGTGCCCCATCTCATGGGCAAGAATGGCCATGATTTCCGGCCCTGTCATTTTTGCCAGCAGGGTGTCAAAAAAGACGATCCTACGGAAACGACCAAAGCCGGTAAAAAAGGCATTGAGCCGGTTGGACCGCCTGGACCCGTCCATGGTAAACACTCCCTGCAGGGGAAATCCCTGTTGGCAGGCATAGGCTGTTATTGCCTCCTGCAAGGGACCATCTTCCAGAGGGGTGAAACGATTAAACAGCGGCAATATAATCACCGGGGCAATAACCTGTATCACAATGGTGACAACAGCAACCAACAGCCAGCAATACAACCAGGCCGTGCCGCCGTACCGCTCAAAAAACAGGAAAACCAGGGCCAGCACCGGCCCGCCCAATACCACCGCCAGCAGTATGGTTTTCAAAATATCCAGAAGATAGGTTTTTCCGGTTGTGTTGTTTAAGCCGAAACGCTCCTCGATGACAAAGGTGGAATAGAGAGAAAAGGGAAGCTGGGTCAGAAAGGCCAGCAGCATGACCAGAGCGGTGAAAACCAGCCCGGTCAGGACCTGGGAGAGACCAAAGGACCGGGCCCAGGTATCCAGCCCATTAAAGCCGCCCAACAGGATAAAGGCAATGGTTAGCGGCAACATGATCGAGGCCTGCAAAATAGAGAAACGGGTCGTCACCCGTGTATATTCCTGGGAACGGCCATACTCGTCGGGGTCATAGATGCCAACGAATTCTTCGGGAAGCGCGGGGTCAAGGGAACGAAGGGTAAGCTGGGAAACAGTGACCTCAAGCAGGTAACCGACAATGAGGATGACGAGAACAACAAGAAGATAACTGTTCACAATTCCGGGAAAACGCCGACAGAATGCATTGGCCGGTCATAACCGGTCACCCATTCTGCCGAAAAAAGGCCAAGGGCCATAAAAAAAGGATTCAGCACTGCACCAGACTATTGAATATATTGCAGGCCAACCTCAAAGTTATCACTGTCCTGCCAGGCAATACTGCACCGAAACCTGGACGCATCAAGTCGTTTATAGGCCGACAGGCTGAAAATCTCAACTTCATGCCCGACCTGCAGACCGGATTGTCCGGTCACCCGTACCCGCAAACCTTTTTTACCGGCATCAAGTATTTCCGCAAGACGCATAATTCGACCATCAATACCCATCATGACAGGATGGTTTAACCGTGCCCGTTTACAGGAACGCCGCTCTTGGGAATGCATCATTCTGTTCCTCCCTGTTACTGGTCCGAAATCTCCACAAAGGACATGGCTCTTCATACCGATGTCGGAGATTTCCTTGGTTTGTTGTTGTGGCCGGCCAATCCGGGCCGGCAATAAAAACATCTTTTACATTGAATGCTATTATCATGCCAGAAAATTTTATTTCAAGATATTCTATGATATGATGAACTCATGAAAAGTCCCGACAATGCTTAAAGATGGCTGAGCAAAAACACAGAGATACAGGTAAGCGAAGCGTAGACTCCGAGGAGCAGTGTTCTGTGACGGGTCTTGACTATACATGTAGTATGCCCACGAATCGCCACAGGACACACGACGCAGTAGATCGAAGCTTTTACGACGCCATCATATTATCAATAGATTGCCCAACTATCACTACAAAAAAAACGGAAAGACTGTCGTTGCAGGACAACAACAGTCAATAATCCGACACCCATTTTCATCCTTGGCCAATCATCCGGACCGAACTGTTTTATCTCTCCATCAGGTGAAATAAGAAGAATTTCTACCTGCACATCCTGTCAGTGATCAGGGTCCAGCCCTTGCTGCGCCAGAATGAGCAGTACAGTTGTCGCCGCTGTCCTTTTCAACACCCTTGGCATTGCAGAAAGGTCCTTGCCAAGCAAATCGGGCGCCACAGGCCCCTCTGTTCTCGGCAGGGCCAACAGGCCAAGATAGCGGCGCACTCTCATTCTGGTAAGCGTGCCGATCCAGAGGGGAACGGAATTATCCAGCAGCACATCAGCCGGCCAGAAGCGAAGGGCGAGGAATTCATTGGTTGCCTGTGCATGCGGCAGGCTGTGAACAAGCAGCAGCGCCTCATTACGACCGTCATGGAACTGCGGCAACACCGGCAGACTGTTCCAGCGGGATTTTGGCATCAGCCAGTGCAGAACCGTTGTCGGGGTCAGCGGAAGCGGCCGATGCCAGCCTGCGCCCTGTAATGCTTTTTCAATCTCCGTGAGGTTACCCCCATACTGCAGGTTGATCGGCTGCTCATCTTCCCCGCCAAGATCAAAACGGTATGCCGGCAAATCCTGCCATCCGGACCAAAGCCACTGTTTTATGGTCATCCGAACCACGGGATGACGCTGCCGGTAGCGAATACGGTGGTCATGAAAACCGGTTGCCCAATGCAAGGTAACCAGCAGCAGAAAGATCAGCAGAGAAAATCGAAACAGGCCGGGACAGGAAATGCGCCTGCCGCCATGCAGGAAGACTACGGTCATGACGATCAGCCAGGCCGTTCCCAGGCTGAACCCGCCCACCACATCTGCAAGCCAATGGGCGCCGAGATACAGCCGGGAAAACCCTATGGTAAGGACAAGAAACAACGAAAGAGCAAATGGAAGCCAACGGATTCTGGCCGTAACCTCACGACTGCAGAGCAGGGCCAGAAAACCATAGATGACAAGGGACGTGGTTGCATGGCTGGAGGGAAAGGCCCAATGGACAGCGCCGCCATATATGTCAACCGGCCGCGGTAGCCGAACCGCCTCCTTGATCAGGATGACCAGGGCAAAGCCGCCGGCAATGGTCATGGCAAAAACCAGGGCGGCAAAACGTTTTCCACAGATAAAAAGACGAACCAGGACCGATACGGCCAGGGGTATGGTCACCGCCGCATCTCCGGTCATGGTCATGGCCACCATGATCACATCTCCCCAAGGGGTACGAAGCCCCTGCAGCAAATGATACAGGGATGTACCGGCCCGGACAAGAGGATCACCGGTCACCACATCCTCGGTGATACCGAAAAAGAGTAGGCAGGCGCCGATAAACAACAGGGACAGGACCAGCAGGGTCCGGGACGAGGGGGCCTTTTTGTCAAAAAGAGCGCCCAGCCATTGGCGCAGGAGGTGAGAATTGTCGGTAAAAGAGACAAGCCTCTGTTCCCATCCGGCCCAATGAGAGGAACAAAAGCGAAACAATTTGTGAAAGAGGCTGAAGGCAACCCAGAGCAAGACGCACAAAATAGCAAGCAGAAGCGCCAGGCGGCCGGC
>Ga0256831_1001173_pt1 | contig 13802 bp, 16 predicted proteins | sample 132544metaG_FD_189087 | JGI IMG/M metagenome (GOLD analysis project Ga0256831, IMG submission 189087) | Hydrothermal vent microbial communities from Lau Basin, Pacific Ocean - 132-544 | ecosystem: Environmental > Aquatic > Marine > Hydrothermal vents | place: Pacific Ocean: Lau Basin | collected...
AGCTATTTAGGAGCGCTCGCTCTTGTGCGGGTCTTTGACGGGGAGATCAAAAAGGGGCAAGAGGTTTTGGTGATGGGCACGGGCAAGAAGCACGAGGTGCTCGATCTCATGTATCCCCATCCTCTTACTCCCCAAAAAACTGACACTATCAAAACAGGCGAGATCGGCATCGTGGTGATGGGACTCAAAAATATCGGTGACGTGCAAGTGGGCGATACCATCACCGATGCGGCCAATCCCACGCCAGAGCCAATCGAGGGGTTCGAGGAGGCCAAGCCCTTCGTCTTTGCCGGACTCTACCCTATAGACACCGATAAGTTTGAAGATCTGAGAGAAGCACTCGACAAACTCAAGCTCAACGACGCCTCCATCGTCTACGAGCCAGAATCGAGTGCGGCTCTTGGGTTTGGATTTCGTGTGGGATTTTTGGGGCTTTTGCATATGGAGGTGGTCAAGGAGAGATTAGAGCGTGAGTTTGGCCTCGATCTCATCGCCACGGCTCCTACAGTCACATACAAGGTCAAAAAGAGCGACGGTAGCGAGATAGAGATCCAAAATCCAAGCGAACTGCCACCTCCTCAAGAGATCGAAGCGATCTACGAGCCTTATGTCAAAGCTACCATCATCACACCTACCGAGTTTTTGGGCAATGTGCTAAATCTCCTCAGTGAAAAACGAGGCACGCAGCTAAAGATGGACTACATCACCGAAGAGAGGGTGATGCTCGAATACGAGATCCCAATGAATGAGATCGTGATGGATTTTTACGACAAGCTCAAGACCGTTACCAAAGGGTATGCCAGCTTCGATTATGAGCCTAGCGGCTACAAAGAGGGAGACCTGGTCAAGCTCGATGTCCGGGTGGCCGGTGAGGTGGTAGATGCCCTCTCCATCATAGTGCCAAGAGAAAAAGCTCAGTACAAAGGCAGAGAGCTGGTCAAAAAGATGAAAGAGCTTGTACCAAGGCAGCTTTTTGAAGTGGCGATACAAGCGAGCATCGGCAACAAGATCATCGCCCGCGAGACCGTCAGCGCCATGCGAAAAAACGTCACGGCCAAATGTTACGGCGGGGATATCAGCCGAAAAAGGAAGCTGCTGGAGAAGCAAAAGGCCGGGAAGAAACGGATGAAGTCGATCGGTAAGGTGCAACTACCCCAAGAAGCTTTCCTCAGCGTCCTCAAGATCGACTGATGCCTGCGCTGCTGGTCATCTTGCTCTTTTTGGCGGGATGTGGCTACCGCAGTGTAGATCTACCACTTTCGGCCAAGCCAAAGGCCTGCAAAAAAGTGGTGATCCAAAACAAGATGCCCAAGCCCTGGCTTTTGGGCTATATCTACCAAAACAAAAAGACAATAGGCCAAATCCGACTAAAAGAAGATATCGCCAAATACCTCAAAACACTCCTGCCTTGTGAAGATATCGAGATAACTATCCAAGACTTCAAGATGCGCTATGTACCAAGAGCAAAGGGGAACAATCTATGGGCAAAACTCTTTCTCAAAGTGAGGATCCATCGCCCAAATCATTTATGGATCAAAGAGATTCTCGTGGTCAGAAAGGTGCGTGTGGATGGAGATTATAAAGAGCGTTTGGCCAAGATAGCGCAGCAGATGCTCCAAGAAGCGGCCAATGAGATAAAAAGGCTAGCCAGGCAGTGAGATGTCTAGTCTGTCATGCATGGAGTTGGAGCCATATCTGCAAAAGATGCCAAGAGACGCTTCTTCGTCCCACACCCAAAAAGCGTCATATCATCGAAGATTTTTATGTCTATAGCTTCTATGGATATAGCGAGATCGAAGAGCTGCTGCTGACCAAACATAGCTATATAGGAGCCTACATCTACCATATTTTGGCCAAAAACTCTTATGGACTGTTCAAAAAGCATCTGGATCTTGAAGCCTTTGTTATTCCAGTGGATGATCGGATCAAAAAAGATGGCTACGCTCACACTGCTATCTTGGCTAAAGCTTTGAAGAGCAAGGGATTGAAACCACGCTACAATACTCTATGGGCTAGCAACGATATCAGCTATGCCGGCAAATCTTTGGAGTATAGACTCACTCATCCAAGAGGACTGCGATACAGGGGCCCATTACAAGATATTCTCATAGTCGATGATATCGTCACCACCGGTCTCACGCTCAAAGAGGCCTACTATGCCAGCAAGGCCAGAGGCGCTTCGCCTATAGCCGCTTTGGTGCTGGCCGATGCGAGGGATTAGTCTACCGCTATGATGTAATAGGTATGAGCGTTTTTCACTTTTTGGAGTTTGACATTGTATTTGTTCGCCCATTTTTCGATCTCTTGGATAGCTATTTCTATGGTCGCTGGGTCATCGGACTCTATTTTGATTTTGAAATTGGGATTGGAATTTGAGAGGGCGACAAACCCATTGTAGTTTTTGAGGTGGTCGTTGAGGGCCACGAGATGTTTGGAGATCTTTTCGAATCCTGGGGTATTGTGTGCAGCTCTTTGGAACTGTTCTACAAGAGTGGTTTCGGGATGGTAGCCAAGCTGGGTGAGTACTCCTTCGGGGCTAAGGTGCATTCTTCCTCCTTGTTTTTGTTCATTCTAATGAAAGAGCTATCTGTTTGTCAAGATATTTTGCTAACACTTTACTTACTTTTTTAGTTTATAATGTAAACTACAAGGAGATCATATGATACGGCTATTTTTACTCATTATGTGGAGTGTCTCTCTTTTTGCAGATTTTTCACCCTCCCTTTTACAAAACAAAAACTTCAAGCTAGCCGGAAATTTTTATCCTTATCCTTTCCATCCGACCTCTTCATCTCTTAGCGCATACAACTGGGCCTTCAAAACACCACTGGGTCATGTCTACCAGATGTACGGTACTGAGCCTACTTTTAGTAACGTCTTTGGCTGGAAGAGGGTGGATGTGAAGCTGACGACTCAGCCTTTGTGGCGATTCTATTTTATAGGAGATCTGGACAAAGATGGAGATATGAGGTTCGATTTTATCGCCATTCATGCTGATAATAAATCGAATCAGGTTTTTAAACTGCTACCTGTTCCCGTTGGGTCCTTTTTCAAGTATAAAGATATGGGATTTTGGCACTATAAGAGCACTTCGGACTCCATTACCTTTTATAAAGGGGTTGTGAGATACCTGCCCCTGCTACGCTCTTTGGAATTTTCTACCTATCCTAAAAGCTTGGTGGTGCATACTTTCCAAGAAGCCAAGGAATTTTTGGATCAGCACCCTAGTGCCCTTTTGCGAGCAAATATCAAAACGATCGATTTTGACTTTTTCAATCTTGTGTTTTACTCCTGGAGTGAGCCCAGTGGAGCGATAAAGATACAACTTCAAGAGCCCCTCTTTGTAAGTGATGAGGTAGTAAAGGTTGTTATCCAAAAAAGTATTCCACCGATTGGGACCGCCGATATGGCCTACTATTTGCTGGGTGTTCTTGTATCCAAAGATATCCAAAAGGTGGTATTTGATAAAGGCAAAAGGATAGAAGCTGTTTCCACGCTCCAAAAGGAGTGCCAAGGGGATTTGGAAATTCCTGTATGTGGTTTGAAGCAAATAGAGTGTGTGATGGCTCCTTGTGAGCCCTTGCTGGTGACCTATCCAGATATTTGTGCCTTGCAAGCCGATACACAAGCCACCTTTTTACACGAAGGTCCTTGCGATGGAAGTGAGACTAAATAAAAAGGTGCTCTTTTTTGAAGTGCTTGACAAGCAGATAGTAAAGTGCTGCCCTATACTTTGGTTCGGATAGTTTGGAGCAGTACTGCTTGATCGCTTTGTCGAGTATTTTATCATCTTTATCAACTCCTAGGCGCATCTTCAAAAAGGAGGTGCGTATTTTGGCGATATGTTTGGGCTCTTCGCACTGGACTATCTCAGAGGATGGGCGATAGATAGCAGGACCTAGACTTTTTGTCAGATTGCCCAAAAGCTCGGTATCTATCGTCGGAAGAATGGAGCGCAAATAGGTTTCGTATAGAGTGATTTTTTCTTGCAGCTTGCTCATCTGTTCTCCTTGTGTTACAATCTTGTCAAAAAGTAAATGTACCATAAAAATATCATTCTTTGCCATCGATGCTTTACGCCGCACAAGAAGCTGCCCCTAGCACCAAAAGAAGAAGCCAGGTGTGTGCGATGCAAGGCGCTACTCTACCGTCACCGAGCGGCTCTTGATGCTATACTCCTCGCACTCTCTAGCACAGCTCTTTTTTTACTTTTGTTGGCCAATATGGCCCCACTGCTTCGTATCGACTTTGGGGGGCTGAGCTCCCATGCATTGATGCTCGAGGCGATCTTTGATCTATTCGACAAAGGTTTCGTGCTGATCAGCTTCTTTTCCTTGCTCGTACTGGAGGTCTTCCCCTGGCTTTTGATGGGGACTTTGGCTCTTTTTTCTTTTTTGGCTCTTTTAGGCAGGGGCAAAGAGGTGGCCAAGGTAGCTCTTGTATTGGTGGAGATTTTGAGGCGTTGGAGTATGCTCGATATCTTTTTTATCGCCATTTTGGTGGCCATGGTCAAGGTCTACCAGTACGCCCAGATCCATTTTGGGCTCGCCTTTTGGGCTTTGGGGCTTTTCGTGGCAATAGAGATCTATGTGATGGAGAGTATCCGTATCGAAGAGCTGTGGGATCTGTGGGAGCGGCGCTATGCGGTGGCTTAGGTGTCCCTATTGTGGTGCCACCAACGATCGTGAGGATAGGTGGTGTGGTCGGTGCGCTCTAGAGATCACTCTCGATATCCAGGGATCACTGCATAAAAGCCTAGCCTATCTTGTGACTGCCATTATCTTTTATATCCCAGCCAATCTCTATCCCATTTTACAGACCACGAAGTTTTCCAATGTAGAAGGGAGTACGATCATTGGCGGAGTGATACAGATGTGGGCCGAGGGGGACTATCCTGTGGCGATCATCATCTTTACAGCCTCCGTGCTCATACCTTTGGTTAAAATCTTGATACTTTTGTATCTGATTTTTACCATTTGGCGCAGGCGATGCAAAAATTTTGGCCAAGAGATCTTGCTCTACCATCTCATAGAACTCACTGGCCCTTGGTCTTTGATCGATGTGTTTGTGGTGGTGCTGCTTGTGGCGTTGATCCACTTCCAAAGTATCGCTATAATACCTGGAATCGGAGCGAGCTCCTTTGCATTGATGGTCTTTTTCACCCTCATGGCTTCCTATGCCTTGGATGAGCGAATATTAGGAGAGATTTGTGAACGATGAGATAGCCAAAGTCAAAATCCAAAAAAAGAGTATCCACTTTATCGTCTGGCTCGTGCCGCTCATCGCTTTGGTGATCGGCGGATGGATGCTCTATCGCTACTACTCCAGGCTTGGCCCTCAGATCCAGATCACGTTTGAAAACAGCGGCGGGCTGGAGCCAAAGCACTCCTATATCAAGTTTCGTGAGGTCAAGGTGGGCCAAGTGGAGCGTATCGAGATCCTTAAAAAGGGTGTGCGAGTCTATGCTAGAGTGAACAAAGACGTGCTGCCCTTTTTGAACGAGACCACCAAGTTTTGGATAGTCAAACCAGAAATCGGGCTAGGGAAGGTGCGAGGGCTGGATGCGCTGATGAGCGGAGCCTATATCCAGATGAGTGCGAAGCTTGGCAAAGGAAGCAAATTTGTTTTCAAAGGATTGGAAGAGCCTCCTCTTATTCAAGAGGAGAAGGGCTCCACTGTCCACCTGCAAGCCTCCAGCTCCTTTGCTTTGCAAGCTGGTCTGCCGGTCTATTACAAGCAGCTAAGGGTAGGAGCCATCAAAAAGGTGGATCTCGCTTCAGATGGCCAAAAGGTGGATATCTATCTTTTTATCAAGCACCCCTATGACCGCTATGTCAACGATACAAGTCGCTTTTGGAACATAAGGGGACTCACTTTGCAATTAGCGGATGAGGGATTGGAGGTGCGTATGGGCTCGCTTTCTCAGATGCTGATGGGTGGCGTTGGGTTTGCTACCAAAGATCTTGGCCAAAAGAGCCATATATCGCTGAAAAAGCCTTTTATCCTCTATCCTAGCAAAAGCGAAGCGTTGCAAAAGAAGCTGGGACTGCCCAGAGAGCGCTTCGCACACTTTTTGCTCGATTTCGATGCGGGGACCGGGTATCTGGGGATCGGCTCTCCCGTGCGTTTCGAGGGGTACAAGGTGGGAGAGGTGGAGGATGTGATGAGCTTCTTTGACATCGAGCACACCAAGATCGATTCGAAGGTGCTCATCCGTCTCGATCTCTCCGCTTTTCAAAACTCTCCCAAGACTTTAGGGATCGAGATTTTGGCCAAAGCGGTGCAAAGAGGACTCAAAGCGAAACTTGAACAGGCCAACCCTCTTACGAAGTCCCTATTTATCAATTTGGTATTTGAAGGAAAAGCAGGAAAACTGGAGCATCTAAGCGATGATCTGTATACTCTACCCACGCTGCCCTATCAAAAGAGCAAACTGCTCGAGCATCTGGACAAAATCTTGGCCAAACTGGAGAATTTGCCAATCGAGCGTAGTCTCGACGCCTTTTCTAGCCTGATGGAAAAAAGCAAAGAGCCTCTGCGCCAAAGTCTTCTTGCGCTCCGTGCCACTTTGGATTCTGTGCATAAATTATTGGAGAGCAACGAGACCAAAGCTTTGCCCAAAGATTTGCATGCCACTTTGGGCGAGCTGCGAAAGGCTTTGCAAGAGCTGCGTCTGGCAGCAAGTGGCTATGATGCCAACTCCACCTTCAAAGCCCAGCTCTCCCAGACCCTCCAGGATATCGACAGAAGTGCCAAGAGTTTGCACAAGGTGCTTTTGAAACTGGACAAAAAACCCAACGCATTGATTTTTGGAGATTAGATGAGGTGGTTGCTGCTGCTGGTGGTTTTGATCTTTGTGGGGTGTGGCCAAAAACGGCTCTATACCCCCTCCTTGCATCCTCGCCCACTTACCCATATACAAATGGATATTGGTGTGGCACCCGTCCAGCTGCCCGAGTATCTGCTGATGGACAAGCTTTTGACAAAGAGTGGGGAGTATGTGGATTTTACCTTTGCGGGAGAGCCGGACTGGCAGATCCAAAAGGCTTTGGTGGAGTATCTTCGTGCCGCTTTGGGCAGCAGGGTGGGGCACTATCCCTGGGATTTCGCCACTAGGCCAAAATGTATCGTAAAACTACATCTGATGAGTCTTGTATGGGATAAGAGGAGTGATCGTTTACTGGCCGAAGTGGAGATAGAAATATCTGGAAAAAACGAACGTTTCACTCTTGACCAGCCGGTGCGCGATCTGCACAAAGCTATGGACGCTCTTTGGCAAAAGATATTCGACCAAGTGGCACAAATCCTCAAGAAGAGGTGCTACAAAGGCAGATAGATCTTGTCTATGAGCTCCTGGTACTCTCGTTTTGCTTCACTATCGGCGGTGATACCGCCACCACTTTTATATACAAAGCCATTTTTTTGGCTTTCTATAAAGCGGATCATCACGCCACTCTCCAAGTTTTTTCCATCGAAATAGCCAAAGATCCCGGTATAGTATCCCCTCTCGTAGCCTTCCACTCTTTCGATGATTTCGCATGTGGAGCGCTTTGGAGTGCCCGTGATACTGCCGGCTGGCAAGAGCAGATCGAAGATCTCTCCAAGCCGTTTTGGCCAATCGCAGGGGAGGATACCCTCGATATGGCTGGAGACCTGCAAGAGCTCTTTGTTGTGCGATCTGATATGATCGATATAGCGAAACTTTCGCACCTGCACCCTGGAGGCCACCATATTAAGATCGTTTCTAAGTAGATCCACCACCATCGTATGCTCCGCCATCTCCTTGGGATCGCTTAGTATACGCTCTTTGGCATCTGGCAGCGAAGCGTCGATAGTCCCTTTCATTGGAAATGTGTGGATACGATCACCTGCTATGCGCACGAAGCGCTCGGGTGAGAAGCAGACGAACCGGTCTTGAAAATAGAGCTTGAAGGGTGCTTTGGCGGCGAAGAATATATCAAGCAAGGAGCCTTCGCACTCGATGGAGGTAGGGAAGGTGAGATTGAGCAAGTAGGTGTTGCCTCGGTGGATCTGGCGCTGGACCTCTTTGAAAGCTTCCTCGTAGCGCTCGAAGGGGATAGGATATTTGGCCAAAATCTTTGCAGAGGCTCTTTGGGGTACATAGTTGGCAAATCCTGGGACTTGGAAGAGCACGTTTTGCATATTTTGGATGGGTTCTACGAAGATATGGCGCTTCTTGTAGTCGATGAGGAAAAAGAAGGGAGTCTGACGGCTGGCGTAAAAAGAGAGTCTATCCATCCGGCATGATCAGATGGCGTAGCACCGCCATACGCACCGCCACTCCGTTTTTGACCTGCTCCAAGACCTTGCACCTAGGATCCAAGAGCACTTCGTCGCTGATATCGATGTTGCGGTGCACGGGCCCTGGGTGGAGGATGAGGATGTCTCGATCACCGATGAGCTCCTTGGTGATGCAGTAGTCACTGCCATAATCTTTGAGGCTGGCGTAGATAGGATAGGTGTGGCGCTCGGTCTGGGTGCGCAGACTCATCACCACATCCACCTCGTCGATCACCTCTTTGAGGTAGGTGGCGGTGGGCAGGTCGGTTTTGGGCAGGAAATGAGGAGGCGCTACCAAGATCACCTCCACTCCAAAACGCCTAAGCAGCTCGATATTGGAATTGGCCACACGGGAGTTTTTGATGTCGCCTACGATGGCCACCTTTTTACCCCGCACATCGCCTAGGTGACGCTGGATAGTGAAAAGATCCAAAAGGGCTTGTGTGGGATGGGCGTGGGCCCCATCACCTCCGTTGATCAAAGAGCAGCTCACATATCGAGATAGGATCTGGGGCACACCTGAGTGCTTGTGGCGCACGATGATGGCGTTGGGCCCCATGGCGTCCAGGTTGGCTGCTGTGTCGAAGAGGGTCTCACCCTTGTTGGTGGAGCTTTTGGAGACGTCCAGGCTCACCACCTCGGCTCCAAGCCGTTTGGCCGCCACTTCGAAGCTACTTCTGGTTCTGGTGGAGTTTTCGAAAAATATGGTGATGATAAGCCGGTTTTTGAGTAGCTGGGGAGGGGAGCTGTGCAGATAGTTCTCGGCCTCCTCGAATATACCGAGGATCTCTTGGTCTGTTAGATCTTTGGTGGAGATGAGATGGTGTGCCATTTCACGTTCGCCTCACATTTGTTTGTTATATTATACAAAAAAGGAGGCAAAAGATGAGAAAAGTGGCTATTGCGCTTTCATTGGTACTTTCAGCTCAACTCTTCGGCGAGGTGATCCATTTTGCCAAACGCGTACCGGTCTACAAAAGTGTAGAGGTACGTCATATCGTCACGAGAAAGGTACCCTATGAGGAGTGCTGGGAAGAGGAGATTCCAGTAGAGGAGTACGATGAGAGGAGCGATACTCTAGGGGCCATCATCGGAGGAGCTGCCGGTGGGATCTTGGGGCACCAGGTAGGTGGTGGCAGCGGCAAGACGGCGGCTACGGTAGGAGGTGCCATCATCGGGACGCTTATCGGCAAAAATCTGGCCGAACGCAGTCGCGCTCGTCCCGGATACCAAAGAGTCAAACGCTGCCGCACCCGCTATAAAGAGAGTGAAGAGACCATCGTGGAGTACAAAAACTACGCCAAAGTGATGGGACGGCGTATCGTCAAGTATAGCGATCGGCCCCTACGCTACATCCGGGTGAATGTAACGCTCGAATACTGATGTAAGATCAAGTGGCACGAAGCCAAAATAGTCTTTGAAAAATGGATAGCTCACTTCAAAAAAGGAGTCTCTGTCCTCGTAGAGGTTGAGATACCAGTGGTGGGGGATATTTTTGTGCTCGAGGGCTTGGAGACTAAGAAGCGTGTCGTTGATACAGCCAAGGCGTGATGGGGTGACAAGTAAAGCCTTGGCACCCAAAGATTCGATGAGGTCGATCATGAAAAGATCTTTTCCTATCGGCACCATAAGCCCCCCGGCCCCTTCTATAAAGAGAATATCGCAAAGCTTTTCGATTTTGGCAATCTTTTTTTGGATTTTTTCTATCTTGATAGGGGTATCCCCTTTGGCCACATAGGGGGCTGCGGGGAGCCTGAATTGGTAGGGGACGATATCTTCTAGCGAGAGTGGTTTTAAGCTAGGATTAAGCTCTTGACATTTGGCAAAAAGTTTGCTACCATCGACAGGACTGCCGAGTACTCCCGTCTCTATGGGCTTGATCACCCCGGGTCTCAAACCCGCTTTGCTTGCAATATCCAGCAGCTGCAGTGTCGTATGGGTCTTACCCACGCCGGTATTGGTGGCTGTGACGAAGATGCGCATCCTGACCCTTTGGGTTTTTAGAAAATTATATTACAATAAATCAAAAACGAGGGAAAAGATTGGCCACGAAGGTAGAGACCAAAGAGACGACGAGACTCGAAGAGCCAAAGAAATACAAGGTCTTTTTGCTCAACGACGACTATACGACGATGGATTTTGTCATCGACGTATTGCAAGAGGTCTTTCATAAAAGTTACGAAGAGGCCGTGGAGATCATGCTCACGGTCCACAAAAAGGGCAAAGGGCTGTGCGGTGTCTATACCTACGAGATCGCCGAGACCAAGGTGGATCAGGTGCACCGCCTGGCCCGAGCCCACGAGTTTCCGCTCAAAGCGACAATGGAGGAAGAGTGATGATAAGCAATCAACTAAATTCGATTTTCAAAGAGGCGGTGCGCTATGCCAAGCAGCACCGACACGAGTATCTGACCGTAGAACATGTCTTTTTGGCGCTGCTAAACAGTGAAGAGGGTGCACGAATTCTCAAAGAGGCTGGAGCCGATACGGTCTTGATGCGAAAAAAACTGATCCAGCATCTAGAAAACACACTCAAGCCGCTGCCCGAAAATGTAGTGCGAGAGCCCTTCGAGACCGTAGCGCTCTCACGGGTGATCGAGAATATGATCCGTCATATCCAAAGCGCCGAGAAGAAAGAGGCGACGGTAGGGGATCTGTTGGCGGCTCTGTTTGACGAGGAGCACTCCTACAGCGTCTACCTGCTCAAGGAGCAAGGGATCAGCAAGCTCGATATTCTCGAGATCATCTCCCACCAGCCAGAGCCGGTCCAGAGCCAAAAAGAGCAAAAAAACGAGGACTCCTATTTGGCCAAATTCACCGTAGATTTATTGGAGGAGGCCAAAAAGGGCAAGATCGATCCGGTGATCGGCAGAGACAAGGAGATCGAGCGTGTGATGCAGATCCTTTGTCGAAGAAAGAAAAACAACCCGCTGCTCGTAGGTGAGCCGGGAGTCGGAAAAACTGCCATCGCCGAAGGGCTGGCCCTCAAGATCGCCTCTGGCCAGATCCCAGATGTGTTGGAAGGAGCGAGTCTCTACTCTTTGGATATGGGAGCCTTGCTCGCCGGAACCAAATACCGAGGGGATTTCGAAAAGCGTCTCAAGGGGGTGATCGAGGAGCTCAAGAGCATTCCAAACGCCATATTGTTCATCGACGAGATCCATACCATCGTAGGAGCGGGCGCTACCCAAGGGGGCAGTATGGACGCTTCCAATATGCTAAAACCAGCCCTCGCCAGTGGAGCCATCAAGTGTATCGGAGCGACTACATATGCTGAATTTCGCAACTTTTTGGAAAAGGACAGAGCCCTTAGTCGCCGATTTGCCAAAGTGGACGTCAAAGAGCCAGATCTTGAGACCACATTTAAGATCCTCAAAGGACTCAAAGAAAAATATGAGCGCCACCACAGGGTCAAATATCAAGTGAGCGCTTTAAGAAGCGCCGTGGAGCTCAGCGACAAATATATCAACGATCGCCAGCTGCCAGACAAGGCGATCGATCTGATCGACGAGGTGGGAGCGAGCTTTCATCTGCTCAAAAAGCGCCGAAGCGTGGTGACCGTCAACGATATAGAAGATACCATCGCCAAGATGGTGGGCTTGCCACCCCAAAGGGTTACCAGCGACGATCTGAGCATCTTGGCCAATCTGGAAGAGCGGCTCAAAGAGCGGGTCCTTGGCCAAGAGGAGGCGGTGGACCACATCGCCATGGCGATCAAGCGCAGCCGTGCCGGCCTCAACCCTCCCAACAAGCCAATTGGCTCTTTCTTGTTCGTAGGTCCCACCGGTGTGGGGAAAACGGAGCTGGCCAAGGAGCTGGCAAGAACGATGGGGGTGCATTTCGAGCGCTTCGATATGAGCGAATATATGGAAAAACATGCGGTCTCACGCCTCATCGGCGCGCCTCCGGGGTATGTTGGCTACGAAGAGGGGGGACTGCTGACCGAGACGATACGCAAGCACCCCTATACCGTGCTTTTGCTGGATGAGATAGAAAAGGCACATCCAGATCTGATCAATATCTTGCTGCAGGTGATGGACAACGCCACACTCACCGACAACAACGGCAACGTGGCCGATTTTAAGCATGTGATACTCATCATGACCTCCAACGTAGGGGCTACAGAAGCCAATATCATGGGCTTTAAGCAAGAGTCGGTAAGCAAATTCGACGAGGCACTCAAACAGTACTTTACGCCAGAATTTCGCAACCGCCTCGATGCCATCATCCGCTTCAAGCCTTTGAGACCGGAGATTGTGGAGGGGATAGTGGACAAGTTCATCGACGAGCTCAACCAGCAGCTGGACAACAAGGGAATCTGGCTGGAGCTCACCCCCGCAGCCAAGAAGTATCTGGCCAAAAAAGGGTATAGCGAGGAGCTGGGTGCCAGACCTTTGGCAAGAGTGATTAGCGAAGAGATCAAGACTCCACTGACCAACGAGATACTCTTTGGCAAACTCAAACATGGTGGTAAAGTGCTGATAGATGCCAAAGAGGATAAGCTGAGCTTCTCCTTCAAATGAGTCTGATCCCTAGACTTTCGCCCTATAGCTATATATTTCCAAACCCCATGGATGCCAGTCCGGAGGGACTGGTGGCCTATGGGGGTGATCTGCATCCCCAGCGGGTACTGGCGGCTTACAAGCGGGGAATTTTCCCTTGGTACAACGAGGGCGATCCCATCCTCTGGTGGTCGCCAGATCCCAGGCTCGTGCTCTATCCTAAAGATATCAAGATCTCCAGATCACTCAAAAAGAGTCTCAAAAAGTTCGAAGTGCGGGTAGATACGAACTTTCGTGGAGTGATCACCAGCTGTAAAGATATCAGAAGCGAGACATGGATACTCCCCGAGATCGTGGAGGTCTTTTGCCAGCTACACGAGATGGGGTTTGCTCACAGTATCGAGACTTACAAAGATGGCGAGCTGGTAGGTGGACTGTATGGGCTGAGCCTGGGAGCCGCCTTTTTTGGTGAGAGCATGTTTAGCCGAGTGAGCGACGCTTCCAAAGTGGCACTGGTGCATCTAAGCCACATAGCCCAGGAGTTTGGCTTCGATTTTATCGACTGTCAGATCCCTAGTGCACATCTAAAGCGCCTAGGAGCAGTGGAGATCAGCAGAGCCCGGTTTTTGGAGGAATTGGATCTGGCTTTGCAAAAGCCGGGGCGATATGGAAAATGGAAAAACAAATTGTAAAATTACAAATATAACGAAAACATTGCAATTTCAGCTTGAAAATTTTATGTTGGTCTTTGGCCAAAAAAGTGCGCTTAACCCGAAGGGCGCTTGCGTTCGCACTTTTTAATAAAATTTTCGAGCGAATGGAAATTGCATTTCGTTTGAGTTGTATTTGATAATTTTTATAAAAATTAAGCATTAATAGGTTACCCTTTTGGAAAAAAGGTGGTAGCATGTATCTTGAAAGTATCGATTTTTCTTTGTGGGCCGATTTTATCGAGCGAGAATTTCTCAAGAGCAAATTCAAAGAGCTCATAGCTCAAAAT
>Ga0256831_1001174_pt1 | contig 13799 bp, 5 predicted proteins | sample 132544metaG_FD_189087 | JGI IMG/M metagenome (GOLD analysis project Ga0256831, IMG submission 189087) | Hydrothermal vent microbial communities from Lau Basin, Pacific Ocean - 132-544 | ecosystem: Environmental > Aquatic > Marine > Hydrothermal vents | place: Pacific Ocean: Lau Basin | collected...
AGTCGTAATAATGGCAAGAATTATGGGAATCATATTGATTTTCCCGCGATTTCATGGACAAACGGAGGAACTGAAGTTATTTCCAGGGGTTTAATTGATTTTGACTTTTCTGGAATTCCCAGTGGAGCCACTATAAATTCAGCTAGCCTATCTCTTTATTCTTACAATTCACCGGCAAATGGAACTCATTCAACACAAAGTGGGTCTAATAAATCTGTGCTTTCTAGAATTATTACTTCTTGGGATGAAAGTACTGTTAACTGGAATAATCAGCCAACAACAACAACTCAAAATCAAGTTTTTCTACCTACAAGTACAAATTCAACTCAAGACTACCCTAATATTGACGTTACCAATCTGGTTCAAGATATGATTAACGATCCTGACAATAGTCATGGGTTTCTTTTGAAACTTGTAAAGGAACAAGACTACAGAAAAATGATTTTTGCTTCAAGTGATAATTCTGACTCCTCATTACATCCTAAACTTGAAGTCACTTTTACAGAGCCTATTCAATCTGACAGTTGTACAACTTTGAGACCAGATGGGAGTCAAGGTAAAGACGCATATATAGAAAGTCGTAATAATGGCAAGAATTATGGGAATCATATTGATTTTCCCGCGATTTCATGGACAAACGGAGGAACTGAAGTTATTTCCAGGGGTTTAATTGATTTTGACTTTTCTGGAATTCCCAGTGGAGTCACTATAAATTCAGCAAGCCTATCTCTTTATTCTTACAATTCACCGGCAAATGGAACTCATTCAACACAAAGTGGGTCTAATAAATCTGTGCTTTCTAGAATTATTACTTCTTGGGATGAAAGTACTGTTAATTGGAATAATCAGCCAACAACAACAACTCAAAATCAAGTTTTTCTACCTGCAAGTACAAATTCAACTCAAGACTACCCTAATATTGACGTTACCAATCTGGTTCAAGATATGATTGACGATCCTGACAATAGCCATGGGTTTCTTTTAAAACTTGTAAAGGAACAAGACTACAGAAAAATGATTTTTGCTTCAAGCGATAATTCTGATTCCTCATTACACCCTAAACTTAAGGTTTGTTACTCAAAAGCTAATTCAATATCAGAAAACATTGATAATATTATTAGATTTGACCTGTATCCTAATCCTGCTTCTAACATTGTTACAATTAAAATTAGAAATAATAATCAAAAATCAGTTTCGATAGAGATTATTAACTCTTTAGGACACCTTATTATGCAAAAATCAGATTTTAAATCTAATGTTTCCATTGATATATCAAACTATCCAAGCGGGATTTATTTTGTTCGTATACATTCGAATGAGATTATCTCCACAAAAAAGTTGATTATTGAATAAATAACAAAACCTAATACCAAGTCAAGTTTTGGGTAAAGTGTTTTAGATTTCAGTACATGTGTTTTTGGTCGGTATTTCTTAGTTAGTCACATCATCCAGAATTCGACACAGATTTTCAGTTAGTCTCTTTCTGGAAAAGGTATCTATGTTTTGATTATTATTTTTTAATTTGTTCCCATTTTGAAATTCTGAAAATCTTTCTAATAAAAACGAATTAATTCCTTTTTTGTCATTGAAATCAACCGCTTTTCCTGATTTTGTTATGTTTATTATTTTTGCGGCATCTCCTGTACTACTACCGATACACAATATACTTCTATTTGCTGCAAGATATTCAAATATCTTCCCTGTTACTATACCCTCAATATTCGGGGTATCATTTAATAAAAGCAATAATATCTCTGAAGATTGGAAGATACTTCCAAGTTTATCATGAGGCAAATAGTCAATTTTGATTATAAAATCTTCAATATGATGTTTTTTAATACTTTCATTAACAATATGATCAACTTTTCCAACTAATCTGATTTTTAATTTAGATCTGAATTCTTCATTTTCGTTTATTAATTCTTTCAATGACTGCCACAAAATTTCAGGGTTTCTATCTTTATTCAATGATCCTATATGTGATAAAATAAACTCGTGATTTGGAGTAACAGTATGATTTTCTTTAAAATCATCTTCATCAAATCCATTTGTAATCACTTCAACCTTCTTTGAACCCAAATCCTCAAGTTCTTTTGCCATAGTCCATCCGATTGATATTACTGCATCCGCTGTTGAAAGAACCATTCTTTCCAGTCTTTTATGCTTTCTATCTGCCCATGTGGTCAATTTCAATTGATCATAAAAATCAATACCTGTCCAAGGATCTCTGAAATCCGCAACCCAAGGAATATTTAATGATTTTTTCAATCCCATAGCAATTAAATGCATAGAATGTGGAGGTCCGGTGGATATAATTACATCCGGTTTCTCTATATTTTTAAAATATCCTGTAAGATATTTTATGGAGGGTTTAATCCAAAATTTTCTTGCATCCGGAATAAAAAAATTACTCCTGATCCAAACACTTATGTTCTGTTTAAAAGAACTTTGTTTTTTTTCTTGAATAAATCCATGTTGAACCTTTTCCTCTTTTTTCATTCCCATAAATTTTTTATAGAATGAATATGGTTCCCAGATAGGATGCTTAATAACATGTAAATTTTCCGGCAAATCTTTTTCAAAACTTTTATCTAAAATAGGATAATGGGGATTTTCAGGAATATATACTATTGGCTCCCATCCAAAATCTCTAAGGTATTTTGCAAATTTCACCCATCTCTGCACCCCTGCACCTCCACTTGGTGGCCAATAATAAGTGATAATAAGGACTTTTTTCATTATTCTTTTGGTATTACCATACAAATATACTTAAACCAAGTAGGTTTTTGGCTTTTTTTAGAAAAATATATTTATAATACTAAATTTGATGCGTTTTCTTGCAAACACTAAAAATAGACATAACTATATATTTAGCAAATGGCTATGATAATTGCCCAAGGTAAAATCACGGAATAAGAGCTTATTCTATTTTGAATCCACTGAAGAAATCGCTGCTAAATTAATTATATTTCTAACGCTGCTAGTCCTATTTACTAATTGAACGGGCTTATCAAAACCTTCCATAATTGGTCCAATAATATTAGCTTTACTCAATTTTGTCAATAGCAACATACTGATATTTGCTGAATTTAAATCAGGACAAACAAGTAGATTGGGTGCTTTTGAAAGATTAGCAAAAGAGTAAAACTCTTTTAGTCTTTCAAAATCTAAAGCTAAATCTGCATGCATTGGTCCCTCAATTTCAATATTAGGGTACATATTTTTCACATCTCCTATTACTTTTTCCAATTTACTCACACATGGAGTTATAACTGATCCAAAATTTGAATATGATAACATAGCAACTCTAGGTACAAAACCAAATCTTGTCAAAGCTTCAATACCATTAGAAACTATATCTACCAACTCTTCTCTATTGGGATTAGTGTTAACTGCAGTATCTGTAATAAATATATCTTTGTTCTTGTATTTTATCCAATGTAATCCGGATACGACTTGAGATTTACCCGGTTCAGGACCGATAATTTTTAATGCAGGTCTTAATACAAAAGGATATGCTGCTTCAACTCCACCAACTATTGTGTCTGCCAATCCCAATTTGACCATCATTGGAGCAAAGAAATACCGGTCTTGCATATCTCTTATTGCTTTTCGTTTTGTAATACCCTTTCTTTGTCTCAATTTGTAGTATTCCTCAACAAAATAATTGTAATACTCAGAATTTTTATATTCTATAAATTCGATTCCCTTGTGGGAATGATGTGTTTCTTTGAATAGTTCAATGGTCTTCTCTTTATCTTTAACCAATAAAATAGGTGTTGCAATTCCATCAACAGCTAATTCAGAAGCCGCCCATATTATCTTTTGATTTTCGCCTTCAGGAAATACAATACGCTTTTTATTTTTCTTAGCTTTTGAATAGATATTTCTCATCATATTCCTAGTCCAATCGATTTTTCCCCTTAGCTTTTCCCTGTACTTATCAATATCTATTTCTTTTTTAGCAACTCCCGTTTTCATTGCTGCTTCTGCAACAGCAGATGCTGTAAAATACAATACTCTTGGATCAAATGGTTTTGGGATGATATATTCAGTACCGAATTCTAATGGCTCATTATCATATTTCTTCTTGACTTCTTCTGGAACTTCTGATTTAGCCAATTCTGCCAAAGAATAAACTGCAGCAAGTTTCATTTCATTATTTATAGTAGTAGCCTCTACATCCAATGCACCTCTGAAAATATATGGAAATCCCAAGACATTATTTATTTGATTTGGATAATCGCTTCTTCCTGTAGCAATAATCGCATCCGGTCTTGCTTCTTTGGCGTCTTCATAGGTAATTTCCGGATCAGGATTTGCCATGGCAAAAATCAATGGATGAGAAGCCATCTTCTTAACCATGCTTTTCTTCAATACTCCCTTGGCAGAAAATCCTGCAAAAACATCTGCACCTTCTATTATATCACCTAAAGTTTTTGCATCTGTTTTCCTGAAAAAAGGTTTTTTATATTTATTCTTATCTTCATCACCCCTTCCTATTCTCAAAACTCCTTTGCTATCTACCATAAATAAATTTTCCGGATTAGCACCTAAATCCAAATAAAGCCTGGCACTTGATAAACCGGCAGCTCCTGCTCCAATTATAACAATTTTTATATCCTCGATCTTTTTTCCAGCTATCTCCAATCCATTTAGTAATCCTGCAGAAGATATGATAGCGGTACCGTGTTGGTCATCATGAAAAACCGGAATATTCATACTCTTCTTTAATTCTTCCTCGATATAAAAACACTCAGGAGCTTTGATATCTTCCAGATTTATACCACCAAAAGTAGGTTCCATAGTTTTGACTACTTCAACAAACTCTTTCGGATCTGATATATTCAATTCTATATCAAAAACATCTATATCGGCAAACTTTTTAAATAATATACCTTTGCCTTCCATTACCGGTTTACCGGCTAAGGCTCCAATATTACCAAGACCAAGAACTGCAGAGCCATTGGTTATAACCCCCACTAAATTTCCCTTGGCCGTATATTCAGTAGCAGCATGAGGATCTTTTTCAATTTCCAAACAAGGTATTGCTACACCCGGTGTATAAGCAAGAGATAAATCTTTTTGGCTGGAAAACGGCTTCGTTGACACAACTTCGATTTTACCCTTTCTTCCGGATGAATGATATTCTAATGCTTCTTTTCGTAATCTATATTTTGAAAGCTTCTTTTCTGACATAAGGCTATTTTTTTACAAAATTAGTACTATAATTATTTAAAACTAGTGATTAGTAAAAAAACTAGTATTGTATTTATTGGGAGTATAAATTAACCCAGGTATTCGTAGATTGAAATTTATCTACTAAAACAATACATTCATCTAGTTTATTAACTTGAATATGGATATTTAAATATTTTTGTAAAAAAATAAGCAGTCATTTTAAACAACTTATCTTAATTAAACCTTTTAACACATGAAAACAATTAAATTATTCTTTGTATTATTTTCAATAATAGCAATACAGATGACAGGACAAAAACAAAATATACCATTAATCGATAGAGAGATATTTTTTGGTAATCCTGAAATTTCAGGAGGCAAATTGAGCCCGGATGGGAAATGGATATCGTTTATGAAAGAATACAATGGCATCATGAATATATGGGTTAAGAAGTTTGATGAACCTTTTGCTAAAGCCAAACCACTTACAAATAATGAACGTCCAATCGGCGGATATTTTTGGACTTATGATTCCAAATATATATTGTATGTTAAAGATAATAAAGGGGATGAAAACTATCACGTTTTTGCTGTAAATCCAACAGACAAGGTAACGGGAGATGGACTACCCATATCAAGAGATTTAACTCCTAATGATAAGGTTAGAGCAATGATTTATCAAGTGAGTAAAAAGAATCCTGATATATTGATGGTGGGACTAAATGATAGAGATCCGGCATATCACGATCTTTATAAATTGGAAATTAGTACAGGGAAGTTGACATTGATATTTAAAAATACTGAAAAAATCAATGGTTGGGATTTTGATTGGGATGAAAAATTGAGATTAGCAAATAAGACACTTGATAATGGAAACTCCCAGATACTCAAAGTCAATGAAGACAATACATTTACACCGATTTATGAAACCGATATATTGGAAATTGCTTATGTGGCAGGATGGACAAAAGATAATTCTCAGATATATTTAGTATCGAATAAAGGCGATGATGCGAATCTTACAGCTTTATACAAAATGAACCTGAGTACCTTAAAGACCGAATTAGTAGAAAAAGATCCTGAAAATAAAGTTGATTTTGGTGGAGTTTTCTTTAGTGATGTGACCAAAGAAATGATTTTAACAAAATATACCGATGCAAAGTCCAGAAGATATTGGAAAAACAAAAAATGGGGAGATGCTCATGAATTCTTGAAATCTAAATTTCCGGGCAGAGAAGTATCATTGGGTAGCAATACCAAAGATGAAAAGAAATTTTTAATCTCTACTTATGGTGATAAATATGTAAGTGAGACTTATTTCTTTGATATGGAATCTAGAAAATTGATATATCAATATACTCCAAGACCAAAACTTAAAAAATATGAAGAATTTTTGTGCGAAATGACCCCGATTACTTACAAAAGTAGTGATGGAATGGAAATTCCTGCTTATTTAACAATGCCAAAATTTAAAACAAAAGATAAAGCTCCTTTGATTATGTTTGTACATGGAGGTCCGTGGGCAAGAGATTATTGGGGTTATAATTCTTATGCACAGTTTCTGGCGAATAGAGGATTTGCCGTGCTTCAACCTAACTTTAGAGGTAGTACAGGATACGGTAAAAAGTTTTTGGACGCAGGAAATAAGGAATGGGGTGCAAAAATGCAGGATGATGTTACTTGGGGAGTGAAGCATTTGGTAAATCTTAAAATGGTTGATAAAAACAAAGTAGCGATAATGGGAGGTAGCTATGGAGGATATGCGACTTTAGCCGGAGTGACTTTCACACCGGATGTTTATGCTTGCGGAGTTGATATAGTCGGACCAAGTAATCTTTTCACATTGCTGGAATCAATACCTCCATATTGGGAATCATTTAGAAAAACAATGTACAAAAGAATGGGAGACCCCAATACGGAAGAGGGAAAAGCTATTTTGAAAAAAGAAAGTCCACTTTTCTTCGCTGATCAGATCAAATCTCCTTTGATGATTGTACAAGGTGCAAATGATCCAAGGGTAAAACAGGCAGAATCTGACCAAATTGTTGTTGCCCTCAGAAAATTAGGAACTGATGTTGAATATCTACTTGCTGATGATGAAGGTCATGGATTTCATAAACCGGTTAACAACATGGCAATGTTTGCAGCCTCTGAAAAATTTCTTGCCAAATATTGCGGTACAAGATACCAAGATGATATGCCGGAGGATGTCGCAAAAAGATTGAAAGAATTAACTCAAGATATTTCGAAAGTTGTGTATAAAAAACCATCAAAAGTTAAAATAGCTTCAACTTTACCAAAATTCACAGATGATTTGAAAGAAAGAACTTTTAATTATGCATTGGAAATCGAACTTCAAGGTCAAAAAATCCCTATGGACATGAGTCGTTTAATTAAAAAAGAGGGCGATACTTGGGTTATTACCGATGTTTCTAAGACTCCAATGGGTGATAGTGAAGATATCATGTATCTCAAGGATATGAAACAAGTCAAGAGAATAATTAAGCAGGCAGGTCAAACATTTGAATTTGATATTTCCGATGATAAAATCTCTGCAACAATGATGGGTAAGACGACCGAAACAGCTATCACAGGTGCATTTTTAATGGATGGAGCAGGATATGATTTGATGATTTCCAGATTTCCTCTAGCTGAAGGATACAAAACTTCATTTTATAATTTTGATTTTATGACTCAAAAATTGAAAACGATGAAATTAGAGGTTCTAGGAAAAGAAAAAAATCTATGGAAAGTGAAAGTTTATAATAATGACAATGATAAAGAGACAGCAACTTTATGGATTGATAGTAACAGAAAACTTGCGACTAAAATGGAGATGATAATACCGGCAATGGGTAATGCTAAACTCACTTCTGTTTTGAAGTAGAAATATAAAACATATATTTTCAAGAATATAGCCCAATATATAAATTAAAGTGGTGAATAATTCCATCTAACTAGATTGTTAAGTGGTTGATAATTCGAATGTAAGAACCCATCCCCGACCCTTCCCTTAGCAAGGGAAGGGAGTTGTGACGGCTCTTAATCTACGGTATTTTTTAAGCTTTTGCTTTTACGATTCAAAGTTAGCTATTTGATTTTACTTAAACATAGTCTCGAAATTTGGGTTAATTCTGTTTCAAATTTATAGGCATTAAAAATTTGCCTGTTATAAAAAACACCTTGTTTTGGTCTTATATTATATTAGAACCTTTGTCCCTACCTACACCTTAATAAAGTTCAGCCAGATTTATAAATGTATATTTTCATTTTACCGTTATTTTGAAAATATATTATCCTATATTTTCGTTTCTTTTTACTTCTTTTTAGACCAAATTCATCTTTTTTTAAATAAAATCACTTTTCTCGCAGCGATTTGTAATAAAAACACATCTATCCGTTATATAAACAGCTGATTATCCACTTGTATATATATAATAAATGATGCAATATTATTAATCAGTAGTATGGATTTTGTGAAATAAAAGTAATGAATTACCCCCAATTCATTAGAATAGGTTGTTAATTTAACATACAATCTAATTTTGATTAAGCTGCTAAACTTGTAATAAGTGGAAAAAAAATAACCATGAAAAAACTAATACTCCTTATTCCTTTGCTCACTCTAGTCTTATCCCTCAATGCCCAAATTGAGATCTGCAACAACGGCATCGATGATGACGATGACGGACTTATTGACTTGTTTGATTCTGACTGTCCCTGTAGCGATAGCGCATATCAGGCATATTGTCCTTTGAACTGTGAATATATACCTGATAGCTTTCCTGATTTTATTATGAAACTGAAATGGAAAGCAGAAATATCTAAGTGGTCGAGGTATATATTTACACCTAATATTGTCTTGGGAGATATTGACAATGATAATCATACAGAAATAATTTCACTAAATACAAATGGAAATGGTCTTCTTACTCCCAATTACAAGAATGGTGTTTCAATTTTTGAAGGCAGTACCGGAATGCTTAAAGGCACTTTTAATTTTACCGGGGACACTTCGTGGATGGTTGTTTCAGGCTTTGCAATCGCTGATGTAAATAAAGATGGTATAGGGGAAATATTTATTCATAATATAGATGACACAACATTATTGTGTTATAATTATCAAGGAAATTTAATTTGGAGATCAGACAAGCTTCCATATTTTAATAAAACTATTATGATAAATCTTGCAGACTTTAATAGTGATGGAATACCTGAGATTTATTTTGGAAATACCATATTAAATGCTACAACGGGTATATTATTAGCTCAAGGCAATATTGGATTTGGTGCTAATATGACTAATTCTTCATATCAAGATATATATCATATATTTCATAGTGTTGCCGGAGACTTTTTGCAGGATAGTCCCGGATTGGAACTTGCAGCGGGAAATACTGTTTACAAAGTTAATTTAGTAAATCTAAATGGTTCTAACGGAAATTCAATGATTCCTGTAATTGCGGAAAAATCAGTTATTGAAGGTCTTACATCATCAGCTGATATTGATGGAGATGGTAAATTAGATGTTGTGCTTGTACGTTCATCAGACTATAGTGATGGAGGAGGAGTAATGATATGGAATCCAAGAACTAGAAAATCAATAGCAAGTGGTAAAGCCGGTGGAGGAGGAGGAATCGCATTTATAGGAAATGTAGATAATGATTGCACACCTGAAATAGGAGTAGCATTTGGTCATGAGCTGAAAATGTATAAATATGACGGGACACCTAATCTCAAACTATTGTATTCATTGCCAACTACAGATGATTCAGGAAGTACAGGCATAACTATGTTTGATTTTAATCAGGATGGTAAAAATGAACTTGTTTATAGAGATGAGACAGATTTACAAATAATAGAAGGGAAGACGGGGAAAATATTAAGTTCATATCCAATCAATAGTGGAACATTTTTAGAATCGCCAATAATAGCTGACATTGATAATGACGGTCAAGCTGAAATAGTTGTCAATGGATATATAGAAGATAAACACAAGCTTCAACTATTCGCCTTTGAATCTGCCGGTGCACCTTGGGCACCAGCCCGCTCAGTCTGGAATCAAACTGCCTACAATGTCACCAATGTAAATGACGACCTGACCATACCGCGATATCCGCAAAATACAGCTACTTTTATATCAGGTACCGACAGTTGCTCACAAGCCACCTGTCCACAGGTCTATAACAGTTTTATGGCACAGGCGACATATCGTACACAACAGGGCTGTGTGCAGTGGCCAAGCCTTGACTTGCAGCCCGAGTTATTGGATTGGACATGTTCGCCTGATAGTGTGACTTTGAGTTATGTGATACACAATCAAAGTGATGGTTTGGTAGCCAATGACACCTTTGGATTAAGGATATATGATAGCAATCCTTTTGATAATATAGCCAATGAGATACTTTATAAGGAATTATTCCTGAATATATCAAAAGAAAGCACTTCCGATACATTTACCGTTACAATCCCCAAGGCTACGGGATACATATATATATTGGTCAATACTAAAAAAGATGCTACCACACCGCTTGAGATACCTCTTTCCAGTATAGCAGAATGCGACTATCTGAACAATGTGGATAGTGTGGAGATGGATATTGAAGAATTAAATTTGAATATTGGTGATGATATTCAACGATGTGAGACAGGAGTAGTAACTTTTTATGTGCCCGGGGATTTTAGTACATATCTATGGAGTGATAGTTCGACTGATAGTACTTTTACAACTTCAGAAGATGGTATTTTCTATCTTGAAACGACAGATAAATGTGGCAGAATATATAGAGATACTGTTGAAGTTACGAGTTACAGTATCGAAAAACCGAAAATAGATGGAAATATCCACGAGTTATGTGCTGGAGATAGTTTGGAATTTAAGGTATTAGGAGATTACGATGAAGTTAATTGGTTTCCTCCTGAGTTGGTAGATTGTTATACATGTACTTCTGTAAATGTGAGTTCGGATGAACCTTTTTTATTGATAGTACAAGGAGAAAAAGATGGATGTTTTAATAAAGATACGGTGCAAATCTATGTTAAAACCCCGATAGAAATTGAAATTTCAGAGAGTATATGCGCAGGGGATTCAATTTATGTGGGAGGTAAATGGTGGAATTCTTCAGGATTACATACCATAGACATAAAATCAAAAGCCGGATGTGATAGTACAATAAATCTAGATTTAAAAGTAATAGATTTAATAGAAAATACTGAATACTTCACATTGTGTCCACAAGATTCAGTTCGAATCGGAGGGAAATGGATAAAAGAATCAGGACAATATATTTATGAATTGATTGCTCAATCAGGATGTGATTCGCTATATATAGCTAATGTAGAAAAGTTATTTGCACCTGATCTTCCTGAGCTGGAAATTGATTGTGATGAACCAATAGTAAATGCTATAATTAATAACGTTGGAGCTTGGAATATACAATGGAGCAATGGCGATACAACATCAGTTACCAACTATCAAGGTGGAGAAGATGCCAATGTAATACTAAAAGCAGATCCTGATTGTCAATTGCAGTACGACTTTCACGTTTCGGAGTTACCTGATTTGTCACAATTGCCATATTTAGCAGATACATTGATCAATCCTTTATCGACAATATCATTGCAATTAGACTTAAATTATGATGAATGGCAAGTGGAATGGTCACCCATTGAAATAATAGATTGTCCGTCTTGTATGGATGTAGAGATAAATGCAACAGAAGAAGTAGAAATCACGATAAAATTAACTCATAGTTCAGGATGTATTTATACCAAAACATTCACAATAAACATAGATTTCAATGAAGATATATACATTCCAAATATTTTTTCACCAGATGGAGATGGATTTAATGACACATGGTATATTACATTCAAAGACTATCATCCTATGATAATTGAAGCAGCAATATTTGACAGATGGGGCGAAAAGGTTGCAGAATGGCACAATGTACCAAATGTAAATTGGGATGGTATATTTAAAGGAAAGAAAGTAAACACGGGAGTATTTGTGTATTATTTTAAATATAAAGGAAGAGATGGCAAGGAGGTGATAGTGAAAGGTGATGTGACAGTATTGTAGCTTAGGAGTCAATTCGACTGGTTAATTAATTCTTATTGTTATTTTCTTCCTAGATACAAAAAATGCTTTCTTTTGGTTTCTTCCATTCTCTCGATAGAATATCTGAGAGTCGTGCGTGGCAATTGATGGTAATTTTCAAGGAGAAAATCTTCAATAATTTCCGGTTCTCTTTTCCAGGATTCTCTTAGCATCCAACCGATTGCTTTGTGCATCAAGTCCTCTTTATTATCCAAAAGTTTTTTTGCAAGAGTAATAGTGGGGTAAATATCTGATTTGCGTATAAAAGTCCAAGTTGCAACTATCGACATTCGCCTGTCCCAAAGTGATTCGGAAGAGCTCAATTCATCCAATAATTCCAAATCGAAAATTCCATATGAAATAGCATTTCCTAAAATATAGTGTACGGAAACATCTACCAAATCCCAATTATTAATGCCTTTTCTATGCTTTAAGTAAAAATTTGCAATGTCTTTCAGTTGATTTTTATCCTGTTTTTTACTTGCTTTTTTTGCATTCTCGGTTAGTATCAATACTCCAGCCATCCTAACTTCGTGAAATGGTGATTCCAGCAGATGTTTAATCTCTTCAAAACTTAATTTTAAATAGGATTTAATAGCTTTTCTTGTATCCGGCATTGAAACACCGATGAAAATATCTCCCTCACCGTATTCTCCTTTACCGGTTTTAAAAAACCATTCATTGGTCTTTTTCCTTTTTTCAGAGGCAAATTCTTTTAAAGATTTTACAACATTATCAGCAGTTAACATCACAAGGTTGTTTTGGCGATTATTCTAACTCTTTCTCAATCTCAATAATCTTATAAACTTCAATTTGATCTCCCACTTTGATATCATTGAAATTTTCGATCGTAAGACCACATTCCATACCGGCTTTTACTTCTTTTGCATCATTTTTAAATCGTTTCAATGAACTCAAGTGTGCTGTTTGTGTATCTTTTGCAGGATAGACAACGATACCTTCTCTTATCAAACGAATAGTTGAATTTCTAGTAATTTCACCCTCTTGTACATAACACCCGGCAATAGTACCAACTTTACTTATTTTAAATATATTTCTAACATCTACCAAACCGGTAATTTTTTCTTCCTCTGTTGGAGCAAGCATACCTTTCATGGCAAGTTTCACTTCGTCTATTGCTTTGTAGATAACAGAATAGTGTTTTATTTCTACACCATCTTTTTCAGCCAGTTTTCTAGCAGTTCCGGATGGTCTCACTTGGAATCCTATAATAATAGCATCGGAAACAGTAGCTAACAGAACGTCAGATTCAGATATTTGCCCAACACTTTTATGAATCACATTTACTTGCAACTCAGGGATTGATAATTTTATCAATGAATCTGACAGAGCTTCAGATGTACCGTCAGTATCCGCTTTAACTATTAAATTTAATTCTTTGAAATCGTCAAGTTTTAATCTTCTTCCGATTTCTTCCAAACTAACACGTTTTTTGGTTCTTGTTGATTGCTCCCTGGCAATTATAGATCTTTTAGTTGCGATATCTCTTGCATCTCTT